>Ga0105100_10001004_pt1 | contig 16628 bp, 15 predicted proteins | sample PPLLak12cMay2015_2_FD_87033 | JGI IMG/M metagenome (GOLD analysis project Ga0105100, IMG submission 87033) | Freshwater sediment microbial communities from Prairie Pothole Lake near Jamestown, North Dakota, USA - PPLs Lake P8 Core (1) Depth... | ecosystem: Environmental > Aquatic > Freshwater >...
AATCGGCTGTTTACAGTCCACTATTGAGCCTTGCACAAATGCATTACGCTCAAGCAGCAGGTCCAAAGCTAACCACCCCGTCGCCGCAGACTGCCCAAGGCACTGACACGGGGGCGCCACCCCTCCTTTGAAAGGAGGGGAGACACTCCCCTCCTCTCCGAGGAGGGGTGCCGGCGCAGCCGGCGGGGTGGTGTGGAGCTGCAACCTGGTTCTGCAAGGCTCAATAGTTGGGCCGCGCATGCCGAGCACCGAGGCGTTGCGCTTCGACAGCGGGCAAAGTCGTTCGGCTACTCCCAGTTCTGGCCGTCTTGGCCGCAAGCACGCGCGCTGAGCGCGTTGAGGGCCAGCCGCCTCTTACACGATTTCAACCCGGACATCGATTCCAACCGTAGCGAGCAGGCCTTGAGCATCGAGCGAGCAACCTATTTTCAGTACCGGCACTATTCATCGGCCCTTCCGTTGCTCCGCGATGGGGTCGATGCAAAGAGGCATCCGGCGGTGATTGTCGGCGCGGGCGCCGTCGGGCTGTGCCTGGCCCTTGGGCTGGCGCGCCAGGGCATTGCATCCGTACTGATCGAAGCCGACGATACGATGTGCGTCGGCAGCCGGGCCATCTGCATCTCCCGCCGCAGCCTCGAAGTGCTGGCGCAACTGGGCGTGGCGAAAGAGTTCCTCGATCTGGGTCTGGCGTGGACCGGTGGGCGCTCGTACTACCGCGATCAGGAAGTGTTCCGCCTGCAGATGCCCCACGACGAGAACCAGAAGTTCCCGCCGATGATCAACCTGCAGCAGTGCTTCGCCGAGCAGTTTTTGGTCGATGCCGTTCAACGTCGCAGTGATCTGATCGAGATTCGATGGAAGACCCGGGTGACCGCCATCGAGCCGCGCGAGGACCGTGTGCGTCTGGACGTGGAGACCGAGCAAGGGTCCTACGCGCTGGAAGCCGACTGGGTCGTCGCCTTCGATGGCGCGCACAGCTTTGTCCGCAGGGCACTGGGCCTGCGCATGCAGGGGACCCAGTACGAGGGCAGCTACGTGATCGTCGACATCGAGCTCAAGAGCGACTATCCCACCGAGCGGCGGGCCTGGTTCGATCCGCCGTCCAATCCCGGCTCAACTCTGCTCATGCACAAGCAGCCGCTCGACATCTGGCGACTCGACTATCAGTTGCGCGAAGGGGAGGATCCCGAGGAGGCGATAAAGCCCGAGAATGTGATCCCACGGGTGGCGAGTCACCTGCGGATGATCGGCGAGCGGGACGACTGGAAGCTGGTCTGGATCAGCATGTACCGGGCCAACGCGCTCACCCTCGATTCGTACCGGTACGGCCGCGTGCTGTTCGCGGGCGATGCCGCCCACCTGGTGCCCATTTTCGGTGTGCGCGGGCTGAACTCCGGGATCGAAGACACCCACAACCTCGCCTGGAAGCTCGCCGCCGTGGTGAAGGGTAGGGCGGCGCTGGGGCTGCTGGACAGTCATTCGGAGGAGCGAGTCTACGCTGCGCGCGAGAACCTGCGCTACTCCACCAAGAGGCCAGGGTCAGGCCTATACTTTATACTGGTCACATGGCTGCCGCAGCGCGGAACGAAAGCGACTACCGCGGCGTTCCCGCATCCGACAGCGTTGCTGCAGACGGCGTTGCGGGTGCCTGCGACTTGCTCCGGGAGGTCCGTGCCTGGTTGGCAACGCATCGTCCGGACCTCAAACCTCAGCCGATTTGGTTGACGCTGCATCCTCTGGATCCGATCACGCGCGGTAGCCGCGCTTCGGCTTTCTGACGTACAGGTAACCGATGGCCACTTCGACCAGCGCGTAGAGTCCCACCAGCGACACCACTAGCCAGCGCAAGAAACGGTAATCGCTGAGCCGATCGGCAGCGAGCTGCGGGGCCAGGGCCCATACCGATACGACGATCGCAACCATCGCAATCGCCGCTCGCATGGCGAGGCGATCCCAGCGATACGGGCGGCCGATAGCGTCGATCAGACGGTCTACGTCCTGGCTCCAGGCCTCATCGCGCATCGTCATGGCTTGACGCTTGGCAAGCGGCACCAGTTCCGCGGGCAGCGCCTCAGGCGGCGGGAGCGACGCGCCTTTTAGCAGAATGGGGATGACCCGCTTTCCCTTCGACAGCGCGGTGGCCACTTCTACGCGAAGGTAGTCGACCTCTGGCCGCTCGAGCCGTTGCTTGAGCTCGTCCAGCCAGGCAGGCCCGATGAGCACCAGGACGAGCTTTGCGGCGGCCAACTCTCTTTCGAGCACTGCGTCGAACGCTGCGCCAGGCGCAATGTCCGCGACGTCTCTGAACACCAGCCTGCGGCCGAGCTTGTGTTTGAGGCTGTCCGCCAGGCGGCCGACTTCCCCGCCTGTATCGCTTCGTCGATAGCTCAAGAATACCGTAGGCATCGTTGCGACGCTTCAGGGGTCGCGCGCTTGCAAGGCAGGTCTCGCCGAGGCGAGGAGGGTATGTCGAGTCAGCGCCATCCGCTCAGCGGGTCGGAGATGCCGGCTTTTCTGAGGTGTTCCGCAGCGCCCGTTTCGCTGTCCTCGACGAGGCTTGCATCGGCGCTTTCCGAGCGCTTCTTGAATTCGTACACAAGCGCGGTGGTCCTGAAGTCCTCCCCATAAGGGAGCTCGCCGATGGACGCCGGCAACCGGTTGAAACCCTTCGTAAGCCAGCGCTGCGCCTCTTCTCCGGTCGGTTTGTTACCGCTGCGCGACCACGGTTGATCGGTAACGATGAAGACAATCACGCGATAGTAGCCGGGTGGCGCGCTCGCTAGGGCCTTGATGAACTCGAGCAGAGTCAGCTCGCGGACCGACGGCAGATCCGTACTCCAGCGCGCCGGATCGGGGCTGGGCGTGCCGTCGGGTTTGATCTGCTCCATTTGCGTGACCAAAGCGAAGCCGTTCGGTACGGACGAGTAGGACCATTTGCGGTACTTCGCCGCTTGCAAGGCTTGCTCGAGCTTTTCAGCCACATTCGAAAGCTGGGTAGGTGTGCCGGTCGCGGGGAGCCAGTTGGCTGGGATCACTGCCTCCGCGGAGGCGGGAGGCGGCGGCCACGGAAATGTCGGGACCTCCGGAGGCGCCGCCGATTTCTGAAGGCAGCCGGCGAGGGCCGCCGCAATTGCAGCGACCAAGAGCGCAAGTATCCGCGCTGTCATGCGTCGATTCCCCATTCCCGCTGCCTCCCACGCATGAGGATGCGCCGAGCACTGGATCATGAACCACCGATTCGGGCTATGCATGTTGGCTTCTGCGCTGTTACTCATAGTATTCTGCGGCAGGCGACGAGAAATGCAAGCATATAGGCTGGAGGATCGGGCTTCCAAACGCGGGAGTGCAGCGTACCGATGGCTTGCGGAGTGCCGTTGGCGCTCAGAGACTGCCCACGTGGTGAGCAGGTGCACCCTGCATCCCGTTCGCGACGCTGGGTGAGCGGCTGGGTGCGGCGTGTGTCGCGATACAATTGCACTACGGTTGCACGAAGCGTCGGTTGTTGCACCGGAGTAGCAGGCCCCATTGCTCTCGCGGGACTGGCGCAAAGCGAAGGGGGCTGCATACGGGAGCGAGCGATGAGGAGGCCTCGAGTCTGCATCTACGGCGGCACGGCTCTTCCCGAGCCGGCGCCTGCGTTTGTCACCGAGCTGACGCGCACGATTCTGAAGAGCTCACCCTCGGTGATCGTTACCGGCGGGTTCTTGCATTTTGCAGACTTGCCCGACGCCGTCTCCACCGATCGCGCCGCGCTCAACGGTGCGCGAAAGTACGCTCGCGCGGCCCGCGTCGCCCTCAGTGACTGCTTCGAGGCGTGGCTGCCCGAGCCGCACCTGGATCGCAACCGCGAGAAGGGTGGCGTGGTCCGCATGAGTGAGCAGGAGCACGGCATCACCGTTCGCAGGATGGGGCAGAAGTCCGCCCTGGGCCGACGGTTGTCGATGGTGCACGACGTCGACGTGGTAGTGACGATTGGCGGCAAGCGTCATACCAACGAGGTCCTCGAGCAGGCGCTGGAGCTGAACGTTCCGGCCCTGCCGTTGGCTTTTGCCGGTGGCGACTCCCGGGAATTCTGGAAGCGGTATCGTGATTCGGTGGTCAAATGGTTCTCGCTCAGCGAGGAGGACACCAAGTTCCTGGGGGGTCTGAAGGCCGCCGGTGTCGCCGCACGGCTGCCCGAAACCGCTCGAACGGTGGCGGATTTGGTCGCACGCGCCAGAGTCGGCCGCTGTCTCGTGCTGCTGCCTTTCGACGCGGCGCACGATACGCTGTTCAGGGACGTGATCGAGCCGACGGTGGAGTCCGTGATGATCTGCGACCGGTTGGACCACCGACCGGGCAGCGCTCCGATCCGCAGCAACTTCGTCGACGCAGTCGATCGTGCCTGCGCGGTGATCGCCGACGTCACGGACATCAACCCGAATGTGATGTACGAGATCGGGTACGCGCTCGCGAAGGGTCTCGAGCCGCTGTTCTACTGCCAGGACACCATGGTCGTCGAGCAGCTGCCCGTGTATCTCCGGGACTTGAACATCGCACTCACTGAATCGAGGGAGGATCTCGCGCAGCGCATCCGGATGCATCTGACCGAGGTCAGGTCGGCCGCCCGGCGAGGCTGAGAAGCTTCTTGCCAGGCCAAGGGTCAGGGGCAAGAAGGAGTCGGCCGCGAAGCCGCCGCGGGTAATGCTCGGAGCCGGCTCGGACTTGGTACGATGTAGAAAGTATAGGCCTGACCCCAATCGGGAGGAGATCTCTGCCATGAGACATCGACTGATCACCGCCGCACTGGCCGCGTTGTGTATGGCCGGCGCTTCCGCCTTGATGGCGCAACCGGTGGGATTTCCCGCTGCTCCGCCGCGGGTGAGTCCCGCGCAGGGCACGATCGACTTCCATGTCCATTCCGAGCCGGACGTGTTCGGCCGCAGCATGGACGACATCGACGTAGCCGTGCTGGCAAAGCGCAAAGGCATGCGCGCACTGGTGTTGAAGAACCACGTCACTATGACGGCGGACCGCGCGGTGCTGGTGATGAAGGCCGTGCCCGGCATCGAGGTGTTCGGTGGCATCGTGCTCAACAACGCGGTGGGTGGCATCAACCCGGCGGCGGTCGAATGGATGCACCGGATGTCGGGCGGGCGCGGAAAGGTCGTGTGGTTGCCCACTTTCGATTCGGACAAGCACATCAAGACGCTGGTCGACCCCAAAGGGTCTGGCATCGTCGTGGCACCCAATGGCGTCGTGACGCCGCAGGTCGCGGAGGTGCTCAAGATCGTCGCGCGGGAGAATCTGGTGCTGGCGACCGGACACATCCACGCAGAAGAGGTGATCGCGGTGGTCCGCCGCGCCAGAGAGCTCGGCGTGAAGAACATCCTCGTCACCCATGCCCTCACCAACATCCCTGGCCTGACCATGGAGCAGGCCAAGCAGGTCGCCCAAATGGGGGCCTATATCGAGTACTGCTATCTGCAGTCGATGACCGGACCAGACGCGCAGCACGCGTGGATGAAGCACTGGACCAAGGTCTCTCTCAAGGACCTGGCTCGCGTGGTCCAGGAAATCGGCGCGAAGAGCCTGGTGCTGTCCACTGATCTGGGTCAACACGCCAACATGACCCACCCCGACGGGATGGAGGACATGATCGCCGGCCTGCTCAAGGAAGGCGTGCCACAGGCCGACGTCGACCTGATGGTGAAGAGGAATCCCGCGCGACTACTCGGGCTGGAGGAGTAGAAGCGGGCGGTGGGGGAATTTCAGGTGGTCTGAACTGGTTGTCGGGATACTTGGAGCCCGGCTCGGGCATCTACAACTGCTGGTTGCGGAACCCGGAATCAAACCCGGAGCTAGCCGTGGGCTATGTGGCGAGTCGCTGGTTCCTGGGCGCGTCGATCATCGGCGCGACATCGATGGCGCAGCTCAAGGAAGACATCGCCGCCGCGCAGTTCACGCTCGACGCGGAGACCCTGGAGGACATTCGTCCTGGGCGACAGGCTGCGCCTCGTCCCAGGCCATTTTGACCCGACGGTGAACCTCTACGACTGGCTCGTGTGCGTGCGCGGCGAGGGGGTCGAAGCGGTGTGGCCCGTCACCGGAGGCGGTGCGTTCTACTAGACCCAGACCGGCGGGTGGCCGCCAGCCCGGCAAGCGCTAGTGCGATCAGCGCAAGCGAGCCGGGCTCGGGGACGCTGACCACACCCTCGACGATGCTCGCGGTTCCAAAGAGCGAGGCCATATCTCCGCCGCCCGAAAGCGAGAAGCTCGCCGTCACGCTGAGCCCCGTCCACGGCCCCGGGCCGGGCCCGGCCAGGGGGCCGGCGATCTCGCCGATGTCGACGTCGACGCCCATGGGGAAGTCGGTGAAGCTCGCATCGTAAACCGCGCTCGTCTGGAGCTTGGGCCCCATCGCTGTGATGACGACACCGTCTCCGCTCGCGCCGTCGGTCAGGGTACCGGTAAGCGAGGCGCTCACCACGTTGGGCGAGCCCGTCGAGACGATCGGGGTGAAGAAGAGGAACCCGAACGTCGTCGGCGCGCCGAAATCGAGTACGGATAAGCCGTAGCTGATCGACGGATCCGGATCCAGAACGCCGTTGTCAATGGTGAACGAGTACTCGCCGGCTACTTCCTGGGTGAGCTTTTCAACCACGAACACCGAGCCGCCTTGAGGGTTAGGCACCTCACGCACCGCCAGGTCGTAGGTCGTCCCGTCCGCGATCACCGACGCGTACGGGATCGACGCGGACGGGATCACCGCGGATTGCGTTTGTGCCGCGGGCAGCAGCACCGCCGGCGCGGCGAGCATCACGGCCCGGCAAAGGGAACCGATGCGTGAGGCGAGTCGTGCGAGCGGTCCGCAAATCCGCAGCTGAGGCATGACGATCTCCTTGTTGTAGTGACGGCCATGTCGGGAGGCCTCGCCCCGCGGAGAGCAAGGTCTACACCCGAGTTCCAGGCCTTTGATTTTCAGAGACCAATGACCCGCCCCAGTCGGAAACGCACACGCCACTGTAAATCCTGGCGACGCGGGATCCGACAGAACTCCTCGTGGTCAGGCCTATACTTTATAGTTGTCAACCCAGGGCTAGAAGCGCGGTCGAACCCTGCGCTTCTCCGTCTTCGTGAGTCCTCCCGCCTCGTCGAGTCCGGGTAGAGCCGCTCGCCCGCTCTTTTCCGTTACCCTGTGGCCTTCGTTTCCGATTTGGAGCCTGCCATGCAATACCGAACGCTTCCCGGCACCGACATGAACGTGTCCAAAGTCTGCCTCGGCACCATGACTTGGGGCCAGCAGAACAGCGAAGCGGAGGCGCACGAGCAGCTCGACTACGCGGTCGCGCAGGGCATCAACTTCATCGACACCGCGGAGATGTACCCGGTGCCGCCGAACGCGCAGACCCAGGGGCGCACCGAGAAGTATCTGGGGACCTGGCTGGCGCGGCAGCGGCGGGAACGTCTTTACATCGCGACGAAAGTCGCGGGGCCCGGCCGCCGCGACTGGATCCGGGGTGGGCGCACGGACCTGACGAAGGACGTGATCGCCGAAGCGGTAGAGACCAGCCTCGCCCGACTGCAGACCGACTACATCGACCTCTACCAGATCCACTGGCCGCAGAGGAACGTGCCGATGTTCGGTGCGACCGAGTTCGATCCCTCGAAGGAAAAGAGTGGCGGTCCGTCGATCCACGAGCAGGTGCAGGGCATGGCCGCGATGATCCGGGCCGGGAAGATCCGCCATTACGGCCTGTCCAACGAGACCGCCTGGGGTGTGTGCGAATTCCGGCGGGCGGCGAAAGAGCTGGGCGTGCCGGGACCGGTGACGCTGCAGAACAGCTACAGCCTGATTTCACGCAATGTGGACAACGACCTCGCCGAGGCGCTGTTCCGCGAAAATATGTCGCTGCTCGCCTATAGCCCGCTCGCAGCAGGAATTCTCTCGGGGAAGTACCTGGGCGGCGCGAAGCCGGCCGGCGCGCGCTTTACGCTGTTCGATTCGCTGGGCATCCGCTTCCGCAAGCCGATGGTCTCGGAAGCGGTGGACGCTTACGCGATGCTCGCCAAGCGGCGCGGGCTGACGTTGGTGCAACTGGCCCTGGGCTATGTGGCGAGCCGCTGGTTCCTGGGCGCGTCGATCATCGGTGCGACCTCGATGGCGCAGCTCAAGGAAGACATCGCCGCCGCGCAGTTGACGCTCGACGCGGAGATGCTGGAAGAGATTCGGCAGGTTCAGGTGCGTTATCCGAATCCGGCGGCTTGAAGCGAAGCGGACTCGGTTAGCGGGTGGTTTCCGAGACCTACCGTCTTTGGCTGCAGATCTCGGGCGGGTGCTGTGGATGTATAAAGTATAGGCCTGACACCGAAGAGCGCTCCCGCTTCGGCGAGATCGCCCAGATGTAAGGGCGCGGGCACTTCGAACGGCGCACGGCGCAGATCGAGCGCCGGGTTGCGATCGAAGAAGTGCGCCGGACGGAGCTCGAATGATTTGTGCTCTCGAGACAGCACCGGGTAGTCTTCGGCGCTGGTCACGTGATGGAAGCTCAGGTTGTGCCACAGCACGATATCCGTATGGCTGATGGACTCGTTATTCTGCACGTACTCGGGCAGCCCCGGAAACCCCGGGTTCTGATTGGGCGTATCGCCCGAAGCAAACCGCTCGTCGCGGTCGTAGGCGGTGACCCACAGATCGTGCTCGATGAACATGGCTCTGCGGTAGTCGGCGAGCTTCATCAGCGGCTCCGAGTTCCCTTCCGATTCGAGCATGTAGCCCGTCGGATAGCCGAGACTGTTGCTGCGTGATGGATTGATGACCTTCCACACGCTCTCTTCATCGTCCAGCATTGCCTGGCGTTCACGCGGGAGCGTCTTCTCCTCGAGCACCCATACGCTCTTTCGAGGATTGTTGCGCGTGGGCTGAACTACCAGCTGCCCCAGAACGAAGCTGTTGTCGCGGCCGTCCACGTCGAGATCGAGACGGAAGTTGAAGTGATGACTATGGTGGATCGCAGCCAGCTGCGGAGCCACGAGGGCGCCATGAGCGGTGTCGGCTGCGGCAGAGTGATCGCCCAGGGACGTACTGACCACGCCCTTGGCCACATCGATGCCGGTGAGGGAGACTTCGCCTCGTATCACGCCGTTCTGCGTGAAGATCCAGTCGATCTGATAGTCGTAGTTGCCGACCTGAGCGATCATCCTGACGACCAGTTCGACCTCTGCGCGCCCTTCATAGAATGGGCCGCCGGGGGCGAACAGCTCATAGTGCCGCCAAAGGGGGTTGCCGGTAACGCGCTCGAATACCCCGACCACGTTCTCCATAGGCAAGGGCACCACCGGCACGCCCTGTCCCGGGATCGCCGCGGATATCACCGCGCTTCTCAGCGCCGCGTTTTCGGGGACGTCAAGCCCTAACTTCAGCGGTGACGCTAGCGCGCCGACCCCGAACTCGCCGGCATCCATGTAGGTGCGATAGAACCAGTTGCGATCGGGGTCCTGATACGGGACGAAGATCTCCGACAGCGATCCCTGGTACAGCACGGACCGGCCGTCGTAGGTGACTGCCGAGATCACCGTGCCGACGCGCCGATCGAAGCGGACGTGAAAGCGCCACTTCTGCCACTGAATGAAGTTGCCGTCGCTCGTGACGTTGGTGCCCTCCGGCTGGGTGATTCGGATCGGCTTCAGCGCATCGCGCAGCCCGATCTGTGCGCTGACGGAAGCTTCATCGAAATTGTGATTGGCTGTCGGCACCGGGATAACGCCGGTGTCGAGGATCTGGATGACCTGCTGCGAATCGAGATCGACGATGGCCTGGACGCCCTCGATCGGTCGCGCGTACAGATTGATGCCCGCCCCCTCCAGAAAGTACATCTGGGCCTTGACGATGCGCCGCGATTCCTCGGGCAGGCCGAATGAACCGGCGGTCAGCGGCGTCACAAACACTTGCGCGAGCTCCTCGGGGGTGTCGATGCCTCGGCGCGCCATCGCAGCCTGGAAGCCCGGGTCTGCTATGAGAAAGGCGAAATCGAACAGCTCGCCGATGGTCAGGCCGAGCTGTCCGTCCTTCTTGGGGATCTCTACCGGTGGCGTGAAGGTTCCGCGGCTCAGGTTGACGATAGAGCGAAAGCTACGCCGGTTCTGTCGATAGAACACCAGCGCTTCGCGGTCGACGGACGCCCCGGGGTAATAGTCGAGGACCGCCTCCTTGGGCGGCTCGCGCAGCTCGACGCTCTGGAAAGCGGCGCCCGGCTGCGCCGCGTGGCCCGCCAGCAGGATCTCGGCGGCCTGGATGATCTCCGCTTCGTTCAATGGGTCGAGCGGGTGCTGCCCTTGAGCGAACAAAGGACACATCGATCCCGCGAACACCGTAACCCAGGTCAGCAGTCGAGTGCGAGTCTTGCACATGGCTGGTCTCCTGCAGTGGGTGAACTGTGGCGAGGGCCGAAGGGCCGCCGCAGCCCGTGCAGAATACACGAACCGCCGAGGCCACGCCGGTGGAGGCAGCTCGAGTCGTCCGTCCTGGCCGCACGCGACGCAGCGATGGGGTCAGGCCTATACTTTATAGCTCACGCGACGAGCTACCAGCGCGACGGCGTCGTACCGGTCGGTGCCGGCGGTGCCTGCTGCAGTGCAGTGGTGTCGCGTCTATGCCGCCTTCGACTGCGCCTCGACCGGCTGGTCGGCAAAGAATTGCCAGTCCAGCAGCAGCTTGACCGAGCCGTCCGGATTCGTGAAGGCCACGGGGCCGTGGTTGGTGAAAATCAGTTCGCTGTCCTCGGTGAACTGCGTGCTCTCGTGGAACACCCCCAGCGGTTCATAGCCGTAGTCCCCGGCTCTTGCAGTCCCCATGCGATAGGACATGACACCTTTCATCAGGAAATACTCGCCGGCGCCGTAGTGGCGGTGAGGCGGAAACCCGGAGCCCTTCGCGCAGCGGAACAGGACGGTCCACGTGCCGGTCTCCGCGCTGGTGCGCAGGACCTTGTAGTCGATGCCCGGGGCGAACTCGATCCATTTCATCTGATCGGTATGCAGCATCACCTCGTCACACAGCTCTGCGGCCATGGTCTTCTCCTCCGTCGTTGACTGTCGCGGTCAAACGCGTGACGATATGATGCTGATGCCGCGGGCCGCCGTCTTGCCGGACCGTGCCTGCATACTTGACTGAAAGAGAAGCGCGCCGCAACGGCCCACAGGCCGCTGACGGTGGCGCCGGAGGAGGGGCGGTATGGATCCCGGACAGCCGATGGTGAGCTGGTCGACGCGGACGCTGAAGCCTTCCAGGCAGTTCGACGGGTTTCGCGAGGCGGTGAGCGAAACCCATCTGCCCTGGGATCTGCCCAAGCGGCGCGAGCCTGCCTTCACCGGTGACATCCGGCAGCAAGGCTTCGCGGGCGGTCGCGTCATCGAGTGCACGTGCGAGCCCTGCGACGGACGGCGCGGGCGCTTCGAGATCTCTCGCTCCGACCAGGCTTGCTACGGCGTGCTGTATGTCCTGCGCGGTCGGGAGCTTATCCGTCAGGGCGGCAGGGAGACGTTTCTGGGCGCCGGCGACTTCGCGCTCTGGGACAGCACGCGCGCTATCGACTTCGCCATCGGCGCCGAGCTGCACAAGATCACCCTGCTGGTGCCCCAGGCGCTGCTCGACGCGGTGCTGCCGCAGGCGCCCGATCTGGTCGCGACCGCGATCTCCTCGCGCAAGGGTCGAGGGGCGCTCTTCGCCAGCCACCTGCGCATGCTCGCCCGGGAGCGGCGCCACCTCGCGGCTGTGACTGTGCCCGGTCTGTTCTCAGCGACCTTGGATCTGCTTGCCGCATCGCTGCAGCCGGAGGAGCCGGCCGTTCGGGTGACGGCGTCCGCCCGTCTGCGATCGCGCATCGAGGAATACATCGACTCGCACTTGGCCGACCCCTCGCTCGCACCGGCGTCGATCGCACAGGCGCATGGCATATCGGTCCGCCAGCTCCACCGGGTGTTCGCAGACACCGAGTTCACGGTCGAGCGCTGGATCTGGAGCCGGCGTTTGGAGACCTGCCGGCGCGATCTGCTGCAGCAGCCCAACGCATCCATCTCGCAGATCGCCTTCGCCTGGGGCTTCAACGATGCCGCTCATTTCAGCCGTGCGTTTCGCGAGCGGTTCGGTATATCGCCGCGCGGGCTGCGCAAGATGGCGCTGGGCGGGAAGCGGGAGTAGAGATCCGTTCCCAGATTGACACGTCTCCGGGTGCCGCAGCGCTGCGGCGGTCAGTATCTGCACCGCAGGCGCCAACGCTGAGGGCGATTCCGATCAGGAGCGGAGCGAGGGCGTCAGTCAATAGGTCCGGCTTACCGGCCTACCGGCCTAGCAGCCTGCGCGAGCGTCCGCGGACGCAACCAAGGCTGCCGGCCTAACCCGCTCAGGTGCTTGGGCTCTGCTCGTCGCGCCAGAGCACACTGAGTGGCTCCGGATTATGGATTCCACAGCGGAGTGAGGTCACTGGCGACCTCCGCGCAGTTGAATCCACCTCATTTTTTCATTCACGGAACCGATGCCCGGTGCGGCCTGACTAATTGAGTCTTGGCGCCCACGAACGATCGAGGACGCGTCGCCCGCATGAGTCGTCGCGGTCGGGCAACATCCGAGATCGAATGCGTTCCTCGCGCCATGGCCATCTGCGCGTCGGACCGGACTAGTGGACTGTAACAGGCCATTCGATAGTACCCCAGCCCACTACCGCAGGGGGAAGGGAATGTGCTCTGAATTGCGTTATTGCAGTCCACTGGGGCTTGAACGCATAGGGCTTGGTCGCAATCGGCGGGTGCAGCACGCGGGTTTAGCTTCAGGAGGAGGCCAATGAGCAGAGTAGTGTTGTCCAGGCTGTGGTACATCTTCCCGGCAGACGACCAGAATCTACGCCCCGACCAATTCGCTCGGAAAGTGAAGAGCTACGTGCGCACGCTCTCTCCCGGGGAGAAGCGGGTGTTGCTCGAGTTCCTGGTGGTCCAATACGAAGCGTTCCAGAAGCAGCTGGAACTGCTGTTCGCGCACGCGTCCGTCACGGACCAGGAGTACCACGAGCGCGCCGAGCGGCTGGCTCGCTATCTCGATCACCTACACGCTTTCCTCCGGTCGCCCGACCATGACGTGCATGACGTGCAACGCGAGATCCCACAGAGGGTGCTTGCCTTCGAGCAGGACAGCGTGTTGGGGGGCGATCCCTTAGCGTAACTCACGCGTGCCGTGCCCTGGTCCCGCAAACCGTCACGCGCTCGGGCGGCGCCGCAGGAAGAACTCGGTGCGCACACTCCACGTCATGCCTTCGTCCGTCGAGTCGCGCGCAACCCAATGAAAGGAATCGGCGGTGATCTCGGTGAACAGCCACTGGCATCGAACGCCCTGGTCGCTGCGGTACTCCTGCACGATGTTCTCGCCGACCTTGCGGCCGGTCATCCGGTTGAATGCCTGCTTGACGGGATCGATCCAGGTGATGTGCCAGACATCGTTCTGCGGATCGTAGACGCGCAGGGTCGTGCCGTGCATGCGGTCCTGGTCGGTCGGCTGCCGCCCGTTACGCGCGGGGGCAATCCAGACGTCCTGGACCGCCCGCCCGGCCAGCACCCAGCCGAAGTGGACCTCGGATGAGGACTCGCGCCGGGTGCCGTCGGCGTTGTGGACCACCACTTTTCCGTCCCACGACCCGACCAACTGGCCGTAGAGCATCATTTTCTCGGCGCGATCCGCGGCCGGGCCGGCGGCGTGAAGAACATCGCCGAGAGCGGCAGGTTGGCTGTGCATGATGACCTCCATCGAGGGGAGGCCATCTTATCGCGCGAGCGCGAGCGGCACTATCAGAATCCTGCGATCGCGTCGGGCCGGATGCTCCGTCGGGATGGTGATCCGATGTACAAAGTATAGACCTGACCCCCTATCTGGGGTCAGGCCTATACTTTATAGCTGTCGTGCATACAAGAACCCGCTTTCTCGCGATACTCGAGCCGCAGACGCGGCAAATTGCAGTAGTATCGCGGCCTTTCACGGAAAGGATCCTTCATGAAACCCATTGTATGCTGCCTTTCGGCCTTGTTCTGTATCGCGTTCTCCAGCGGGCGAGGGGCCGCCGCCGAGCTTACGACCGACGAGCAGAAAACCCTTTACGCGCTCGGCGCCGCGGTCGGCCAATCCCTGGGCCAGTTCGCACTGAGCGAGTCCGAGCTGGAGATCGTGAAGGCGGGCATCTCGGATGGTGTCCTGAAGCGCCCGCTCCAGGTCGATATGCAGACCTTCGGACCGAAGCTGCAGCAGCTGGCGCAGGCGCGCGCCGCGGCTGTGGCCGAAGGGGAAAAGAAGGCTGGCGCCGCGTATCTGGGGAAGGCTGCCGCGGAACCCGGCGCCACCAAGACCGCGTCGGGTGCAATTGTCCAGACCTTGAAGGAGGGCAGTGGCCCGACGCCGACTGCGGCTGACACCGTGAAGGTGCACTATCACGGAACGCTGGTGGATGGCACGGTGTTCGACAGCTCGGTCGCTCGCGGTGAGCCGGCGACGTTCCCGCTGGACGGGGTGATCCCGTGCTGGACCGAAGGCGTGCAGCAGATCAAAGTCGGTGGCAAGAGTCGCCTGGTGTGCCCGGCGGAGATTGCCTATGGCGACCGCGGATCGCCGCCCGTCATCAAGCCTGGCGCCACACTGATCTTTGAAGTCGAACTGCTCGAGATCGTTAAGCAATGAGGGTCTGAAGAAGGGTCGGAGCAGGTTGCGGGGGGCCACACCCCCCCGGCTGTGCCGGCTCCGCTCTTTATCGGGTCTTCCGGCTTCGGGCGGGAACCCAGGCCCGTCCGCTGCCGGATCCCCGCCTGTCGCGAGCATGACGCTTCAGCAGAGGTGGGAGCAGGATTAGTCGCGTCGACACGCGCGTCGCGCTCCGGCCTCAGCCTACTGGATTTGGAACTCGATCAGGAAAGGCCCGCGCCGGCCAGCGCCGGCTTTGAAGGCGTCGGCGAAGCCCTCGAGTGTCTCCACACGCGTGGCCTCTACGCCCATGCCGGCGGCCAGCTTGGTCCAGTCCAGCGCGGGGCGGGCAAGGTCGAACAGCTCGTTGGACACGCGGCCAGGCTGTGCCCCTACGGCGAGCAGTTCGCCGTGCAGGATCTTGTAGATGCGGTTGGCGAAGATGACGTTGATCACGTCGAGCTTCTCACGCGCCTGCGTCCATAGTGCCTGCAGCGTATACATGCCGGCGCCATCTGCCTCCAGGCAGACCACCTTGCGTCCGGGGCAGGCCAGGGCGGCGCCCGTGGCGCACGGAAACCCGTGACCGATCGCGCCGCCTGTGATTTGCAGCCAGTCGTGCGGAGCGGCACCGAACGTCGGGGCGAACAGGGCGCGACCGGAGGTGACGGCGTCCTCGGTGACGATGCAATTCTCCGGTAGCAGGGCGGCCAGCGTGCTGGCGAAGGCTTCGGGCTCGAACTTGCCGCGGACGAGCTGCGGCTGAGCGCCACCGTCGGGAATCGGGGCGTTCTTCGGCGCACCCAGTTCGTCGGCCAGCCATTCGAGCGCGGTGATCGCGTCTTGCTCGGGGCGGGCGAGGACATGCATCACGGCGTCGGACGGCGCGGTGAGGCTCGGTTTGCCGGGATAGGCGAAGAATGCGGTTGGTGGTTTCGCGCCCACGAGTATCACGTGCCGTGTACCTGCGAGCACCTTGAGCGCATTGTCGACGACGTACGGAATGCGATCGACCGGCGCGCACCCGCGGCCCCGCGCCATGCGCGAGACTTGCGAGGGCGTGCGCAGTTTCGCACCGCTGACGTGCGCGACGCGGTGGGCTGCGATCAAGCCCGGTTCGGACAGAGCCTGGCCGGCCAGAATGAGCATCGCCGGCTCGCCGCTACGCAGCGTTCGCGCGATGGTGCCCAGAGTGTCGGGCGCGACGGTTGGACGGGCGGGCACCGGCAAGGGCGCGCCGACCGCACCGCCTTCGTTCCACGCCGTGTCCGCCGGCAGGATCAGGGTAGCGATTTGCCCGGGCGAGGGCATTGCCGCCTGCACCGCTGCCGCGCCGTCGGCACCCACCTGCGTGGAGGAGGTGCTGGTGCGTACCCAATGCGATACCGCACGTGCGAGCCCCTCCGTGTCGGCAGTGAGCGGCGCATCGAACGGGCGATGGTAGGTGGCGTGATCGCCGACGATATTGACCATCGGCGCATTCGCCCGGCGGGCGTTGTGCACGTTGGCGAGGCCGTTGGCGAGCCCGGGTCCGCAGTGCAGGAGCGTGGCGGCGGGCTTCTCGGCCATGCGAGCGTAGCCGTCTGCGCAGCCCGTCACCACAGTCTCCGCCAGACCAAGGATGCAGCGCATCCCTTCGACCTTGTCGAGCGCCGCGACGAAGTGCATCTCGGAGGTGCCGGGGTTGGCGAAACAGGTGTCGATGCCGCTGGCGAGCAGTGTGCGGACGAGGCTTTCGGCGCCGTTCATGGCGAGGATCTCATAGGGAAGGGGAGAAAGCGAACCGTACCACACCGCCGCGGCGCGGCCCATGCGGCCGCTCGAAAGGGGGAATGGGGTCACCCATTAGCCGACGGTGTGTCAACAGCGAAGGGTACCCCGTGGCGCGCGCGAGCGCGCCTGGTTTGAATCTGTCCTACCCCGCAGTCGCGCCTCA
>Ga0105100_10001006_pt1 | contig 16623 bp, 15 predicted proteins | sample PPLLak12cMay2015_2_FD_87033 | JGI IMG/M metagenome (GOLD analysis project Ga0105100, IMG submission 87033) | Freshwater sediment microbial communities from Prairie Pothole Lake near Jamestown, North Dakota, USA - PPLs Lake P8 Core (1) Depth... | ecosystem: Environmental > Aquatic > Freshwater >...
ACGACAAAGTGTTTCGTGGTGACGTACAATCCCCGAAGGATCTCGAAGACGTAAACCTTCTCCCACAAGGTGAGATTCACCTCTTTTCTCACCCTCTTGGGTTTCAGCACATCGACAGGGACGCCCACCATCGGGTGGTGTTTGGCTGGATCGAGGTTGGTCGTTGTGTTCATATCAGGAGAACCAGTCCGGTGACTAAAATGTTGATGAGTGAAATCGGCAGAATCATCTTCCAGCACAGCCTCATGATCTGGTCATACCGGAAGCGGGGAAGTGTCCACCGAATAGCCATCTGCAGCCATATGAAGAAAACCACCTTCCCGAAGAAGGTCGCAATATTCACCAGCATGGCCAGAATGCCGGCGCCGTTCGGACCTGCGAACTGAAAGAAGTCCAGGAGCATCTGGTCGGTCACGAAGGGAAGATGCCAGGCCCCGAAAAACAACGTCGTCACCATCCCGCTGATGGTCACGATTTCCAGGAACTCACCCATCCAGAACATGACGAACTTAAGGCCGCTGTATTCAGTGAAATAACCCGCCACGAGCTCGGACTCGGCTTCGGGAATGTCGAAAGGCACCCGCTTGTTCTCTGCAATGGCGCAGGTCAAAAACAGGATGAAGCCCACAGGCTGGAGGAAAATGCCCCACCGGAAGAAGTTCTCCTGCGCGGCGCCGATCTCCGTGAGCTTGAGAGAGCCGAAGACCATGATGATGCCAATGATGGTCAGCCCCATGGCGACTTCGTAGGAAAGCATCTGAGCCGATGCTCGCAAGCCACCCATAAGCGACCAGTTGCTCCGGGAGGACCAGCCGGCGAGAACCACCCCGAACGTGGAGAGGGACGCGAGGGCGAAGACAAAAAGGATTCCCACGTCGAGGTCGGCGATGACCAGATGGACCTCGTGACCGAAAACCGTGTACTTCCCGCCGAAAGGAATGACGCTGAATGCTGCAATGGCAGGCACCAGACTGATGAACGGCGCCATCGTGTGGAAGAACTTGTTGGCGCCGGCGGGAATAAAGTCCTCCTTCGTGAGGACCTTGACGGCATCGGCCAGGGAGTGAAAAAGCCCGATCACGGTGAAACCAAGAATATCCGCCCGGTTCGCCCCGATCCTGTCCTGAATCAAGGCGCTTTGCTTTCTTTCAACCCATCCCAGCACCGGCGCAAAAAAGCCAAGATTCACGGTGAATATGAAAATTATCTTAGCTAGGGACTCGATCAGATCTGCAATCATGGCTATCTATCGCATTCTCCGCCGATCATGTTGATCATGTCGAATGTGGGGACGATATCGGCGATGAGCCGCCCCTTCATCAACCGGGACATTGCGGCAGTGAGCGGGAAACTTGGTGGTCTCACCCTGCACTTGTAGGGCTTCCCCGTTCCATCGCTCACCAGGTAAAACCCAAGCTCACCGTTTCCCCCTTCCACCGCAAGGTAGACCTCGCCAGGAGGCGGCTTGATACCGTCAATCACGGTCTTGAAATGGAAAATCAACGAATCGATGCGCGACCCGATGTCGTCCTTGGACTGCCAACGGTACTGCGGCATATCGATGTTGATGGGTCCGGAGGGGAGCTGTTCCATTGCTTGCTCCACAATCCGCATGCTCTGAAGGATTTCCTCCATCCGCACCAGGTACTTGTCGAAATTGTCACCCGTATCCCCGATGGGCACTTCAAAATCCATCCGGTCATAGACGAGGTAGGGCTGAGCCTTCCGCACGTCATAGGGAACTCCGCACGCCCTCAAGCAGGGTCCCGTGAAGACCAGGGCGATCGCCTCGTCCGCCGGCAGGACTGCCACGTCCCGTACCCGGTCTATGAAGACACGGTTCTTGGTCAGCAGGTGATCGACATCCTTCCAGAGAACCCGGACCCTCTTGAAAACATCCCTGGTCTTTTCCGAGAACCCTTCAGGAAGGTCGTTTTTCAGTCCGCCAATCCGCACATAGTTGGTCGTGACGCGCGCCCCGGAAAGCATTTCGATGAGGTCCCAAACCAGCTCCCGGGCCTCGACGAAATAGAGAAAAGCCGTGAAGGCCCCGAGCTCCAGACCGCCTGCGGCAACGTTGGTCAGGTGGTCCGCGATGCGCGAAAGCTCACAGGCAATGACACGGATGTACTTACATCTTTCCGGGACATCGATGCCGATGAGCTTCTCGACCGCCAGGGCATAGCCCACGTTGTTGATGAGCGGAGAGACGTAATTGAGCCGATCGGTATACGGAATCACCTGTTGCCAGGTCCCGTTTTCACACATCTTCTCAAACCCTCGGTGGAGGTAACCGATTTCCACTTTCAGGTCGACGATGGTCTCTCCATCGAGGGTTACCAGGAATTTGACCGTTCCATGGGTCACAGGATGTGACGGACCCATGTTGATCACCATGTGCTCGGTATGAAGATCTTTTTCTATGTCACGCATGACTCTAACATTGATTATTGAAGTGTTAGTTGATGGGCCCGATCAGGGGCTGTCGCTTCTTGATCGGATAATCTTTCCTCAGGGGATGCCCTTCAAAACCCTCATACAGAAGGATCCTCCTCATTTCTGGATGGTCATTGAAGGATACCCCATACAAATCAAAGACTTCCCGTTCGAACCAGTTGGCGCAGGGCCACACGGGAACAACCGAATCGATGAAGCAATCGGACTCCGGAACCCTCACTTTGATGCGCACGCGCCGGTTGTACTTGAGAGAGTACAGATGGTAGACGACCTCGAACCGCGGCTCTTGACCCAGGTAATCCACCGCCGTCAGGTCCATCATGAAGTTGTACAAAAGCCCCTCATCTTCCCTCAGAAAGGCGCATATTGCGCGGATGTCCTCCCGCTTCACAACCGCGGTGTCATCCCCCCTGTGGGAATGAGTGTCGATGATGGAGCCAGGAAACCGCTCGGCCAGTCTGTTCAGAGTCACGCTTGCATTCATAAACGAGCATTTCTTAAAGGTTCAAAGAGACTTTCTGACCATTAACACATATTGGCCGGTGTCACCGGTGAAGCACCCCTCGGCCAATCCGACCATCGCTCCTTGGCGACCTTCTGTTGCAGCTTGAGAAACCCGTCGATCACCATTTCCGGTCTGGGCGGACAACCGGGAACGTAGACATCCACCGGGATGAGCGTATCGATGCCCTGAACGGTCGCGTAGTTGTCATAGAACCCACCCGAGACCGCGCAAACGCCAAAGGCAAACACCCATTTGGGCTCCGTCATCTGGTTGTAGACCTTCACCAGGATGGGGGCCTGCTTATGGCTGATGGTCCCGACGACCATCATCAGGTCCGCCTGTCTGGGAGAAAACCGCGGAAGGGCAGCACCAAACCGGTCCAGGTCGTATCTGGGACCGGCCACGGACATGAACTCCATGCCACAACAGGCCGTGATGAATGGGTACAGGAAGAAGGAATACTTCCTTGCCCAGTTGACGACGGACTCCAGCCTGGTCAACACAACACTGCCACCCAGCAAGCGCTCCGGATCTTCTGAGTCGGGCGGATTCTGCGTGAGCTCCTGAGAGGCACCATACTGAATATTTTCTAGTCCCATTCCAATGCCCCCCTTCTCCATACATAAATCAAACCTATTGCCAATATGGTCAGGAAAACCACCATCTCAATAAATCCAAACAAGCCAAGTTCCCTGAAAAGTACGGCCCACGGGTACACAAAAACCACTTCCACATCGAAGATAACGAAAAAGAGCGCCACCAAATAGAATTTAATAGAGAACCGCAGTTTTGTAGATACTATTGGGCTTTCCCCGCATTCAAAAGGCTCCATCTTGTCCGGAAATGCTATCTTGGGACCGATCAGACTGGTGGCAACCAGCATACCTCCTGCCGTTGCAGCCGCTAAAAAAAGCATTATCAAAACAGGAATGTATTCACTCATTGCATATATCCGATGTTTGAGTATTCATCATTTGCGCTTGCTCTGACGCCTTCACCATAGACTCAACTCACACAAATATCTCACTCACCTCCGCCACGATTCATGTTCATGCCAGCCACCGCATTAAGGATCACTGGCCCCCGGGGCATCCTCGCCTGCTCCATGGCCCGGCTTTGTCCCCACCAAACCGCGCGGGCCATGGCCGGGGGGGCTCCCCTGCCTCAACAAGGCCTTCCCGCAAGGCCTCCCAACCCTCTGTGGCCGATCCGAAACCATCACACCGACGGCAGCTTGGGACCCCAGCTTCCGCCGGGCTTGTGATTCTTATCACGCCCTTGCCTGGGATATAGGGTCGACCGGCGTTTTCGCCGGTAAGCTTATTTTCTTTTATGAAGTGCCCCGTGAGCCGGTTCGTGCCTCACGGAGATTGTTTGAATGGCTCGTTGAGTGATTTATTTCTCGAGGGTTCCAACTAGCAAGCTCCATCAAGCTTGTCAAGGAATAAAATTCTGAATGAAGATTTTGCACAAGGCGACTCGAGAATCGAGCAAGGGATGCGAAACTGTCCGATATTCCGGTTATGGCCTTGATCTGTTTGGCCAATCCCGTCAATAAATCATGTTATCCTGATTCGGCTTGAACGTGCCACCAAGGATCTCATCATTTCTGAGGCTCATGCCTTCTGAGGATGGGGCCAGGGCTTTCCTTGACTTGACCTGTGCATCTTTATGTGTTTCCTGTCACAAGGATCAGGACACCGTATTCACAGAATCGACTTCGCTTCAGCCGTCAGGGGGCTGTTCATCTTGAAAAGCGCGCCGACCAAAGCTCGAAAGGATACGATTGCCTGGTCCTTTTATGACTGGGCCAATTCTGCCTTCGCCACCACCGTGATGGCCGGGTTCTTTCCTGTGTTCTTCAAGGAATTCTGGAGCGCCGGAAGCGATGCATCGCTCAGCACCTTGAAACTGGGCACGGCCAATTCTCTGGCGAGCCTGCTGCTCGTGGCGATGGCCCCGTTGCTCGGGGCCATCGCCGATGCTGGCGGGGTCAAAAAGAAGAGCCTCTTTCTTTTTGCCAGTCTCGGAATCGCTTGTACCGGTTCGCTCTACTGGGTCGACAAAGGAGAGTGGGTTCAGGCGGCGTCCTTGTACGTGCTGGCCGCCCTCGGTTTTGCCGGCGGCAACATCTTCTACGATTCGCTCCTGGTGAGTGTCGCGGACGAGGACAGGATAGACTTTGTTTCCGCCCTCGGTTTTGCCTTTGGCTACCTGGGCGGAGGACTTCTTTTCGCCATCAACGTGGTCATGACGCTCTGGCCGGGCGCTTTTGGCCTGAGCGGAACGGCAGAAGCGGTTCGCCTTTCGTTTGTCAGCGTCTCCCTCTGGTGGGCGGTTTTCTCGATCCCCCTTTTCCTCTTCGTGAGTGAGCCTCCAGGGCGAACCTCTTCGGGCCTGAAGCAGACCGTCGTTCTCGGCTTCCTGCAGCTTCGGGCGACCTTCGCAGAGGTTCGAAAGCTTCGTGTCGTGATGCTTTTTCTTGCGGCCTACTGGCTTTACATCGACGGAGTGGACACGATCATCAGGATGGCCGTCGACTATGGGCTTTCTCTGGGATTCTCGTCCAGGAGCCTCCTCACCGCCCTCATCGTGACTCAGTTCGTCGGATTTCCGTCGGCCATAGCCTTCGGAATGCTGGGTCGGAAATGGGGTCCCAAAACCGGCATCTTCATCGGGATCGGCGCGTACGTGGGAGTCACGATCTACGGGTATTTCATCACTGACGAGGTGGAATTCTACGTTCTGGCGGGCATCATCGGGCTGGTCCAGGGCGGAGTGCAGTCCCTCAGCAGATCGCTCTACGCCCGCATCATTCCCAAAGACAAGGCTGCTCAATTCTTCGGTTTCTACAATATGCTCGGCAAATTCGCAGCCGTTGTAGGCCCTCTCCTCATGGGCTGGACCAGTGTTCTGACCGGCAACCCGAGGCATTCGATTCTGGCCGTTGTGGTCCTTTTCCTGTCGGGCGGACTTCTGCTCCGCTTCGTCGATGAAAAGGAGGGCCGGCGATTGGCTCGATCCATGGAAGACGGCCGCAGCCTCCCACAGGTGAGACCGTGAGCAGCAGAATCATCTCGTCATTGATTGCACCAGCCTATGAGGTAGGACATGCAGACATAGACGGTCCCCTCGATGACGCCTGCTCCGATATTGGGCCGATCCTGCCGGATCAGTTCATCGTTGAGGCGCCTTCCTGGCAGGATCAAACGATCTGTGATCCAGCGCAGAACAGGCAGGGCCATCAGGCCAGACATCACGACCAGCTCAAGCGTGATTTTCACTCTCATGGAGACTTGAGACAAAGGTCGCAGGGCTCTAAAAGGCGAATGGGCAATTGACAATGCAAAAACAGGTGCCTTATATTGCATACTCAATTGCCTTGGCAATGAATGAATAATTATGTCATGAGCCGTCCCGGCAGAGGCGCATCTTCGGATCACCAGACTATGAGGAGACCAACTGATGGCAGGGAAAATCGTCGAGATCACTGATAGCACATTCGAGCAGGAGGTACTTCAATCCGAGGTACCGGTGCTCGTCGACTTTTGGGCTCCCTGGTGCGGTCCGTGCCGCGCCATCGCCCCCGTCGTGGATGAGCTTGCCAATGAGTATGCCGAAAAGCTGAAGGTGGCTAAGTGCAATGTGGATGACAATCCCAAGACACCATCCCGCTACGGAATCCGCGCTATCCCGACCCTGATCATTTTCAAGGGCGGCAATGTGAGCGAGCAGATCACGGGTGCCGTGGCCACATCGCAAATTGCGGCGGCCGTCGAGAAAGCCATGGGTTGATTGATCCATGTGGAACCACCACGGTTCAGGCAGTGGCCGGATTTGAAGAACGTCCATCCCTCTCCCCTCTGCTGAGCTGCCCCCGAAGTTCGACCCAAACATGGAAATCTGAAAATCCCTGATGATTGCTACTTTCAGCGAGAGGCCTGCCCACTGTGAGGCGGGCGTTCTCGCGGCGGCGCTCCAAACGTAGGAAGTTTCCCCGGTGACTGCCTTTTCCGGTATCGTTGGTCAGAGTATGTTGCTTTTCAAAGTTGCGGCCCCGCCCGGCAGGGAAGACTCGACGGTGGATCCACGCGTTGTGTATTCACTGGAGCGACTCGCCCAAATGGAGTCGCGGATCCGCTGCCAACAGCGCTCGGGACAGCATCCACAGAGTTTTTCTTGACTTGATGGCAATTGGAGGATGTAATTCACGTGTCGCGGCAGGCGGGGGGGATACCAGCGCCGGGTGTTTCAGCTGAGCGTTACGGTTTTTCATGACCTGCTCTGTTTTGATCTGGTATCAGGGTCTTGCTCCCCAATGGTCTTCTGTGGAGTCTTCATTCAGGACAGGTACAAGTGATGCCATCGCCCCAAAAATCATTGAGCGTCGTTTGCCGGCCTTGTATTCTCGTCATCTGCCTGCTCTGGTCTTTAGCGGCCACGGGATGCGGAACGGACCTCAAGCAGTTTTATTTCGGCGATTTGTTCGGCAAGGGCTCGTCCACCATCGACCAGAATGCTGAGCAGCTGGCGATGGAGGGCATGGAAAAGATGAAGGAAAAGGATTACGATGACGCCCTCAAGGCCTTCAGAAAGCTCAAAGAGCAGTACCCATACAGCAAGTATGCAATTTTGGCTGAGTTGAAGCTCGGGGATGCACATTTTCAGGAACGTGAATACGGTGAAGCCGCTCTGGCATACGAAGAGTTTGCGAGACTGCATCCCCGCAATGAAGTGATCCCTTATGTGCTCTACCAGATTGGCATGAGTCATTTCCTCAGCTTCACCACGATTGATCGGGATCAGGGTGAAACTCAGCAGGCCATGGAAGCTTTCCAGCGGGTGATTCAGGCCTTCCCCGAGACCCAATACGCCAAGAAGGCTCAGGAGCAGATGTTCGAGTGCCAGAAACGGCTGGTCGCCCATGAGCTCTACGTTGGCGAGTTTTATTTCAAGCAGGGCAGATATCGATCTGCCAAGGAACGGCTGGAGAAGATCAGCAGGGCCTATCCCGATGCGGTGAGGGAGCTGGGATATGAGCAGTCCGTCCGGGAAATGATGGAAGTCTCCGACCAGGAATTGAACAAAGGGGAGGTGAAACCCAGTATTTGGAGCCGAATAGGCTTTTGACTCTCGAATCTCGGCAGCTTTGGGCTCATCAGGGACCCTACTCCGATCCCGACGGTTCTGCTGCGGAACACCAGAGCATCACATCCCATGATCATAACGGGCCGTTAAACTGGAACACGTGAATGGCCATTCCTTGACCCTCAAGAGCCTGATCCCGACCGTTTGAATCTTGTCGTTTAGCGCCTTCCATGTCTCTGTGCACAGAGCCAATTCGTATGCTAACGTGATAGGCCATCGGAGCTCGGACGAGGGGTTTAGGATCGGGTGGCTCGCGACTGGAACGCAGCCTGAAAGAGGGATCCTTGCTTCAGGGATCATTCCTGACGCCCGATCCTTATGTTAAAGTTTCTAAAAGTGGTATCCGAATGGGGCAATGAATGAGTTGAAGATCACGCACGGCTGGAAAGGCGCTTCATGGACCACGGTAACGGGTAGCCCGTGGATCGATGCTCACTATCCACCTAATATTACGCTATATTTTTAGACTTGGTGACGTTTCCAAATCGGGTCATTCGAATCGCGTGGAAAGGATTTACGCCAGGCAGACACTGATGCAGTTTCCCGTAACTCTGCAGCACAAGGACCCCCCAACCACCCCCCTATGACTCCTTCGTGATTCCTCGGGGATACCATCGAAGAGCATGAATACCCATAGAAAACCCGCACAGTCAGATGTCCTTAGACAGAGGAGAACAGGCGACATGACGGACACGTCTTCCACCGACAATGGCACCCCCGCAAGGGAACGCGGAGGCAAAAACCAGGAGTCGCGGGATTCGTCACACAACGAGATGAATCTTGTCGAGCTGAAGGCCAGAAACATCCGGGAATTGCTCGGCATGGCCAAGGGGCTGAACATCGAAGGAGCCAGCTCCATGCGCAAGCAGGAGCTCATCTTCGCCATCCTTCAGGCCCAGGCTGAAATGAGTGGGCTCATCTACGGTGAAGGCGTTCTGGAGATTCTGCCTGACGGTTTCGGGTTCCTCAGAAGTCAGAACTACAACTACCTGCCCGGTCCCGACGACATCTACGTGTCCCCGTCCCAGATCCGGCGGTTCAACCTGCGGACGGGCGACAGCATCTCCGGACAGATCCGACCGCCAAAAGACAACGAGAGGTACTTCGCGCTCCTGAAGGTCGAGGCGGTGAACTTCGAAGACCCGGATGTGGCCAGAGACAAGATCCTTTTCGACAATCTCACCCCTCTCTATCCCGACCGCCGCATCAAGCTCGAGAGCATTGCAGACAACTATTCCACACGCGTCATGGACCTCCTGACTCCCATCGGGTTCGGTCAACGTGGTCTTATCGTCGCGCCGCCCCGAACCGGCAAAACGATGCTGCTCCAGAGCCTCGCCAACGCCGTCGCCAACAATCATCGAGACGCGTATCTCATCGTGCTGCTCATCGATGAGCGTCCCGAGGAGGTGACCGACATGCAGCGGAACGTGCGCGCGGAGGTCGTGAGCTCAACTTTTGACGAGCCTCCCCAGCGGCATGTGCAAGTTGCTGAAATGGTGAGTGAAAAGGCTAAACGACTGGTGGAGCACAAGCGAGACGTGGTGATCCTGCTCGACAGCATCACGCGTCTGGCCCGGGCTTACAACACCGTCGTGCCGCCGAGCGGCAAGATCCTATCGGGTGGTCTGGATTCCAACGCTCTGCATCGCCCCAAGAGATTCTTCGGAGCTGCCCGAAACGTCGAACAGGGAGGCAGCCTCACCATCATCGCCACGGCGCTCATAGAAACCGGCAGCCGCATGGACGAAGTCATCTTTGAAGAATTCAAGGGCACAGGCAACATGGAAATCGTTCTGGATCGCAAGCTTTCCGACCGCCGCGTCTTCCCGGCCATCGACATCAACAAATCGGGCACCCGTAAGGAAGAGCTGCTGCTTCCCCCGGACGACCTCAACCGCATATGGATTCTGCGCAAGCTTTTCTCTCCGCTGAACCCCGTGGATGCGATGGAGTTTCTGCTCGATAAGATGCAGGGCACACGGGACAACTCGGAGTTCCTGGCCTCCATGAATCGTTAGGGATCGGGCGATCGAGGGAGCACCGGCATAAGAATACAGTTTCCGGTTGAATGCGGTAGATCGAGCTAGTATATTGGGGTGTTCAATCATCCCATGCGACCGAATACAGGAGGTTTGATATCAAATGAAAAAAGACACGCATCCGGCATATCACGACACCACCATCACCTGTGCCTGCGGCGCCGAGATCCCAACCGGTTCCACCAAGAAGGAGATCCGGGTTGAAATCTGCTCCAAGTGCCATCCCTTCTACACGGGAAAACAGAAACTGGTTGACTCGGCAGGGCGAATCGAGCGGTTCAGGAAGAAATACGAGAAATTTCAGCAGAAGGCGAGCCAGGGCGAATAGCTTCGGCCCAGGGGAGACCACAACGTGCGAGCACGTACGGCGAGTCAGCCCATTAGTCTGCACAGGCTGAACACCCCCTGGGGGAGGATCAGGACACCCAGACCAGTGCTCAGCGACCCGCAGCGTTGACTTAAGCCCCATTGATCCAGCACTTCGATGCAGCTGCTCCAATTCCTTCGGGGTGGATACCCCCGAGGCGGTGCGTTGGAGTGCTTTTTTTTAACGGGTCAGGGACTGCGGACCCTCTCACAGTCTCTGGCGCAAAGGTTTCTGTCAAGCCGTCAGATCTTCAGACTTGTCAGGTCACGAACAGATGTTGGAACGTCTAGACAGTGTGGAAGAGAGATTCCTGCAGTTGGAGGAGGCCTTGGTCAGTGCGGAGGTCCTCGCCGACCCCAAGGTCTATCAACAGGCGGCCAAAGAGCACTCCGATATTGGCCCCATCGTTGAGCAGTACCGTCATTACAGGCGGATTCGCCAGGCGTTCCAGGACAACCAGGAGCTCCTTGAACTGGAAAGCGACCCGGAAATGCGGGAGCTGATTCGCCAGGAGATTGCACAGCTCAGAAAGGATCTCGATTCTGCCGAGGTGGACCTGAAGCTGATGCTGGTGCCCAAGGACCCCAATGACGACAAGAGCGTCATAGTCGAGATCCGGGCCGGAACAGGCGGCGATGAGGCAGCCCTCTTTGCTGCCGATCTGCTCAGAATGTATACGAGATACGCCGAAGTGCAGCGGTGGAAGGTGGAGATCCTCGACACGCACGCCACGGGCATCGGCGGCTTCAAGGAAGTCATCTTCGCCATCAACGGCAAGGGGGCGTTCAGTCGTATGAAGTACGAGCGGGGCGTTCATCGGGTCCAGCGCGTACCCGTTACCGAGAGCCAGGGCCGCATTCACACTTCCGCGGTGACGATTGCCGTGCTTCCGGAAGCCGAGGAGGTGGATGTCTACATCGATCCCAACGATCTCCGGATCGACGTTTTCAGGTCGTCGGGCCCCGGTGGACAGAGCGTCAACACAACGGATTCAGCGGTGCGTGTGACCCACATCCCGTCGGGCCTCGTCGTGATCTGCCAGGACGAAAAGTCTCAGCACAAGAACAAAGCCAAAGCCTTGAAAGTTCTCAGGGCCAGGCTCATGGACCAGAGGCAGAGCGAGCAGGACGCCAAAATCGCCCAGGACCGCAAGAGCCAGGTCGGCAGCGGAGACCGGAGCGAGCGAATCCGCACCTACAACTTCCCCCAGAACCGCGTGACCGATCATCGCATCAACCTCACCCTTTACAAGCTGGAAGCTGTCCTGGCCGGCACCCTCGAGGAAGTCATCGATCCCCTGATTGCCTACTTCCAGGCAGAGGCGTTGAAGAGCAGTGACTGATTGGTTTCCGGGCCTCCCCTTAAGTACAGCGTCACGCAGGAAAGTGTCCATTTTCGCCTCGTCATGCCGGCGGTCTCCCGGCTTAGAGCCTGCCGGGACAAGCTTTAGCCGGCATCCAGGTTTTTCTCTGGATTCCGGCTTGAAAACTGCCGGAATGACGACTGAAATGTTGGACACTTTATTGTGTTGCCCTCTACTAAGCCGGCAGCACCTCCCGTCCCGTCCGATCCTCAATAGGTGAAGGCTGGGATGGAAGAGGTATGGACCATCCTGAGAGTGCTGCAGTGGACTGCGGAATACTTCAGACGCAGAGGAATCCCTCAACCGAGATCCGATGCCGAGGTTCTTCTCGCCAACGCGCTCGGTCTCGAGCGCATACAGCTCTATTTGCGTTTTGACCAACCCCTTGGCGGCGACGAGCTGGCACGGTTTCGGGAGTTCGTGAAGCGCCGGGCCGCCAGAGAACCGACTCAGTACATCACCGGCAGGCAGGAATTCTGGTCCCTTGAGCTGGAAGTGACTCCAGCCACGCTCATTCCGCGCCCGGAGACCGAGGTGCTGGTCGAAAAAGCGTTGGAGTTGATCGAAGGTCGCCCCCTGCGTATCCTGGATCTCGGGACCGGGTCGGGAGCCATAGCCCTGGCGCTTGCCCATGAAGCTCCCCAAGTCTCTGTGATCGCCACCGACCGCTCCTTCGACGCGCTGGAGGTGGCTCACCGCAACGCACGCCGCCACGGCCTGGACCGTCGCATTGCGTTCGTCGCCATGGACCTGCTGGACGCCTTCATGCCGTCCACCCAGCCCTTCCATCTGGTCGTCTCCAATCCACCCTATATCGGCGATCTGGAGCTCCCTTGCCTTTCCCCCGAAGTGCGCACCTACGAGCCGATGGGAGCGCTTCGTGGAGGTGGCCCCCATGGCATCGACTTCATCGTCTCCATTCTCGACCGGGCTCCTTCCCTCCTCCCGGGAGGCGGACACCTGCTGATGGAAATCGGTCAAGGACAGGAGAATCTTCTGGGGCGAATGGTTTCGGAGAAAACGGGGGTTGCACAAATCCGGTTCTTCAAGGATTATTCAGGAATCGTCCGTGTGTTGCATGTCCAGCTGACTGAAAGGTGATTTATGGATCGATTGGTGGTCGAGGGCGGATTTGCTCTCGAGGGTGAAATCCCCATCAGCGGAGCGAAAAATGCCGCACTTCCTCTCATGGCCGCATCCCTGCTTGCCGGCGGCAGGCACATTTATCACAACGTGCCTCGACTGAGGGATATCCGGACCATGCAGACCCTTCTCGGTCACATGGGCGCAGTCTGTGAGCACAACGATACGCTGACCATCGACACGGGCGACATGCACACCCTCGAGGCTCCGTACGAACTGGTCAAAACCATGCGGGCCTCCGTGGTGGTGCTCGGCCCGCTGGTCGCAAGGTATCGAAAGGCGCGAGTGTCGCTTCCGGGAGGCTGCGCCATCGGCGCCCGCCCCATCAATCTGCACCTGAAGGGCCTCCAGCAGATGGGTGTCGACATCAGCCTCGAGCACGGCTATGTGTCTGCCGCTGCCCACCAATTGCATGGCGCCGCCATCACTTTCGACCAGGTGACCGTCACCGGTACGGAAAACCTCATGATGGCTGCGACGCTGGCCGACGGCATCACCGTGCTGCGAAATGCCGCCCGAGAACCGGAAGTAGTGGCCGTTGCGGAATACCTGACCCGGATGGGAGCCCGTATCGAGGGGGCGGGCACGGCGGAGATCACCATCGAGGGCGTGCCGGAGCTCGAGGCAAGCTCCATCCGAGTCATTCCCGACCGCATCGAGGCCGGGACCTACTTGATTGCGGCAGCAATCACCGGAGGTGAGCTGACTCTCACTCACTGCGTTCCACGGCACCTGGAGGCTCTGATTGAGAAGCTGAGTGCGGCAGGCGTCCGCATCGAGACCGGTGAGAGCACCCTGACCGCATCACGGAACGGGAGCGTCCGTAGCCAGGATGTCAAGACATGGCCTTATCCGGGTTTCCCCACCGACATGCAGGCCCAGTTCATGGCGCTGATGACGCTGGGAGATGGGGTCAGCATCATTTCGGAACAGATCTTCGAGAATCGCTTCATGCATGTCCTCGAGTTGAAACGGTTGGGGGCGGACATTGAGCTGGACGGTCGCAGTGCGGTGGTCCGAGGGGTTCGAGGGCTCTCAGGCGCCCCGGTCATGGCCACCGACCTTCGAGCCTCGGCTTCACTGGTGCTCGCAGGCCTTGCAGCCAAAGGCGTGACTGAAATCAGCCGCATCTATCATCTGGATCGTGGCTACGAAGCGATCGAAAAGAAGCTCGCCGCGGTGGGGGCGAGGGTCTGGCGTGAAAAGGGGTGATGCAGCCTGCAGAGGGATTTCCTCCGGATGGAAGCGGCGTGATTGGGATTGTCCGGCTGGAGGATCTCATGGAAGCCTACCACCGTGAGATTCAGAACTTGAAAGAAACGTGAGATTGATATCCCATGAGCTCGTTGCATGCGCGGCCCCTGTACTGGATGTCCCTGGCTTTTGTTGCCGGGGTGGTTACGGGCCGACAGATTCCGGCCGATATCCCGTGCCGATTTTTCCTGGCAGCAGCAGCCCTCGCACTCATCCTTTTCGCTTCGGGGGTTCTGCCCCGCCTGGCCGCTTGGCGATCTCCTTTCGCGGGGATGCTGTGCTTTGGCCTTATGGGCGCGCTGGCCGCCCACCTGGCCGCGTCCGACCTCCAGCCTCCCGCGGCCGTCTCAACCTGCTTTTCCAGCCAGCAGACCCTTTACCTCGCTGAGCTGACCGCCCCGGCAACCTTCGAGGAGGATCGGGCAAGACTCCGGACTCGCCTGATTCATGCCGTCGCAACCGACCGAACCAGCGCGGTCGGCGCAGATATCCTGCTCACCATCGGTCGAACGGACGAGGGGTCACCCAGGTGGCTTCCAGGAGATCGATTTCTGGCTCGCCTGACCGTCAGGCCGCTCAGGGGATTCAGCAACCCGGGCGGTTTTGATTACGTGGCCTATCAGGCAGAAAAGGGAATCCACGGTCGAGCCTATGTCCCCGATGACCGGACCCTGGTGAGGGCTCACGATCCAGGGAGGCAGAGTGTTCTGAGGATCCTCACACCGTTGAATGTCCTGGCGGCATTCGACGCATTCCGCCAGGACGCCCGTCTTTGGCTGAAATCCCGCCTGTCCCAGGATACAGCCGATTTCTACGGGGCCCTGCTTCTCGGCTATCCCCTCCCCTCCCAGTGGAACGAACATCTGAATCGCACCGGGCTCGCCCACCTCCTCTCCATCTCGGGACTGCACCTGGGCCTCGTAAGCCTCGGCGTCTTCTGGATCACCTGCCGGCTGATTCGACTGGCAGCTCCCAACCTCCTTCGACGGACCAGCGATCAGCAGATCGCCCGTTGGCCGGCCATGGTTGCCGTAACGGCCTATGCGCTCTTGAGCGGTCTCGCCATTCCCACCTGGAGATCCCTCATCATGCTCGGGTTGTTCACATGGGCCTTGCTGCGGGATCGTCTTCCGGATGGGATGTCCACCCTGGCCTTTGCGGCTATGGCCATCCTGCTGGCATGGCCCAACAGCATCGGACAGGTCTCCTTTCAGCTCTCATTCGCAGCCATGATCGGCCTTTTCGTCGTCTACCCAAACATCTCCCGCCGGGTCTTTGGGGATGGGCTGACAGCCTCGTCGGGAAACCGGGTGATCTCCCGCCTGCTGCGGCCCTTTGCCGAAGCGTTTTGGGTATCCCTGGCGGTCAACCTCATGGTTTTGCCCATTATCATCCACCATTTCCACGGGCTTTCCCTTGCCGGTTTTCTGGCCAACACCCTGCTGGTTCCCGTGGTTGGTTTTGTCGTGCTGCCCCTCGGTTTGTCAGGGCTGGTCCTGCTCCTGATCCAGGACTCATTGGCTTACTGCCTCTTTGAAGCGGGAGGCTGGGTGGTGGAAGGCTGCCTCTGGGCGATCCTCCGTCTGAGCAGTCTGTCCTGGGCCTACTTCTGGATTGGCACTGTGAGTATCGGAGTCGTCGCGGCCTATTACGGCGGACTGCTCATCCTGCACGCCTCCTGGCCATGGCGAAGAAGGTCCGCAGCCATCGCCGGCCTATCGCTTCTCGCTCTATCCTTCCAGTTTCTACCCTCCTGGGCCGGAGAGCGTGGCGGGGCCGCTCACCTCAAGGTCAATGTCATCGACGTCGGTCAGGGCTCCTCAACCTTGCTGCGCTTTCCGACGGGAGAAACCATGCTGGTGGACGGCGGGGGTTTCCACGACGATTCCTTCGACATCGGGCGAGCGACTCTGGCGCCTTTCCTGTGGCAGGCGGACGTCAGCCACCTGGATCATGTGATCCTGTCCCACGACCACCCCGACCATGGAAACGGATTGAAATTCATCCTGTCCCATTTTTCCGTCGGGTGCTTCTGGGAAACCGGCCTCTCGGCAGCTCGGGGGAGCGAGACAGAACTCTCCTCCATCGCCCGAAGGCGACACATTCAGATCCTCCGACTTCCCGAGATCCAGGGTGAGCGCCAGCTGGGAGGCTGTCGCGTTTCCGTCCTCCACCCTACTCCGCAATACCTTGAACATTCCTGGGATCGAGAGGATTTGAACAATACGTCCATTGTCCTGGATGTGAAGTTCGGCCGTACGCGACTCCTGCTGCCCGGAGACATTGAACAGTCCGTGGAGGAGCGCCTGAACCTCGATCCGGACGAAACTTTCCGAAACCTCCT
>Ga0105100_10001007_pt1 | contig 16620 bp, 13 predicted proteins | sample PPLLak12cMay2015_2_FD_87033 | JGI IMG/M metagenome (GOLD analysis project Ga0105100, IMG submission 87033) | Freshwater sediment microbial communities from Prairie Pothole Lake near Jamestown, North Dakota, USA - PPLs Lake P8 Core (1) Depth... | ecosystem: Environmental > Aquatic > Freshwater >...
GAGGAGCCATTTTGACAGTTGCAGCCAGGGAAGGAAGTGAAGGCATCATCCCTGATGGATGAGGATAGCCTCTTTTTGTGGGGCCGGTCCAGCGCAAAACAGTGCGGATTGCAGATGATCGGCGCAAAACCGCACCCAAAGGGGGTTTATGACCCGCCGGGGTGCATCCGTTCCTCTTCCACCATAAGAGGAGGTTTTCATGGCGGCAGGCTTGCCCGTGATCATCGTCGACGACGACCCCGTCGTTTGCGAAGTCGTCGCTTCCATCCTCAAGGGTTTCTACTCCTGGGGCGAGATTCTCACCTTCACCGACTTCAACGAGGCCCTGCTCTACTGCACGACCCGGCAGACAGGGGTCGCCATCTTCATCCTGGACGTCTACATGGGCGGCAGGACGGGATTCGCCTTCCTGGAGGCCATACACCACCGTTTCCCCGTAGCTCACCAGGACACCATCGTCATCACCGGGGCGGCCAGCGACGAGGTGGTGAACCGCTGCATCGCGGCAGACATCACCTATCTTCTGGAAAAGCCCATGCGGGCCTACGCGCTGCAGCTGGCCGTGCGGGCCATCGTGGCCAAGTACCTCAAGTTCGCCAAACGCCTCCTGGAGGATCCATCGTTTGCCGAGAATATCTCGGAGCATGTGTGATTCAAGGTCACTGGAGCCCCGCGAACACCCTGGCCAAATCGTTGTCGATCACGTAAAGGCAGGCATCCTTCGCCCCCTGCTCCCCGTAGGCGTAGTTCTTCTGAAGGTTACGGAGGAGCATGCTCACATCTTCGCGGATCCGCTCGTCGTAGGTCTTGAAGGAATCTAACCCGTAGTCTTGGACGGCGCTCCGGAAGTTGGCATTCCGCAGGAAAGGCTCCAGGACGTCTTCCTTGAGGTGGTGCAGGTAACGCTTGTGCAGGGAGCGGTAGATCTCCGTCTCGGTGATGTGCTTGCCATCGAGCAGGATCTCCTGTGTGAGCGTCCTGGCCGCGTACTGGGTCTGGACGTCGCGCCGAAACTCCAGCCGCAGGGAGCCGTGGGCCCTGGAGCCCAGAATGCGGCGCTCGACGCTCTTGAAAAACGACTCGTCGATTTCCAGCTCGTCCCCCGTGTAAACGCAACGCTCCGTGCGCCCCGACTCGAAATTGACAGCGAAAAGGTAGTTCTGGATCTCCCGCGAGATGCTGCTCTCGTTGTAAAAATAGAGGGATTCCTTGACCTCCTGGAGCACCGTGTAGTTGTAGAAGCCGAGGAGCGAATCCAGGAACCCGTCGGGAATGGAGGTCATGAGTCCGGAGCGGTGCTTTTTGAAGAAGCTGCAGACCATCCCCATGTTGACAAGCTTGTCCCGCTTGGCATAGGTCGAGAGGAACTGGTTGAAGATCTTGATGGAATCCCTTCCCGAAAACCCCTTGTCCCCCTCGTGCTCGGATTCCGCGATGATCTTCCGCCGTCTTTCGGCCGTGAACGCCTTCCTGTCCTCTTCCGTCAGCCAGGTGGGAATGATGCCGTTGTAGATGTCCATCTTGAGGAGCTGCAGGTTCTCGTCGCAATAGAGGTGGTATCTGCCGGCATCGAGGATCCAATCCTGGAGGGCCTCGGACCTGAGCTTCAGGCGCGATGAGAGGATGACCTTGGCGAAGTTTTCGAGCACTCGCGGCAGGAAGGCGGCACGGATCTGGTCCCCGAAGACGTGCTCGTAGATCTTGACCTCTGTCGCGTAGTCCAGAACGTACGGGATCTTGATGGTGGTGATGCGGTCAGCGAACGATTGGGCCGCCGCCAGCTCCTTGTTGTCCTCCGGGTTCATGATGGCCAGGAAGAGGGAGTTGACGTTCTCCTCGATGTCTTCGACCTTGTGGACCCCTTCGCTGATGATGCCGTGCAGGTTGGCGAGCCGCTCCCGGTTGTGGGCCTTGATGTCCATGAGGGAATAGATGCCGTTGTTGGTCTTGGCGTACCGGGAGTACAGGTATTTGACGCGGTTGCTGTCCCGGAGGATCGCGTTCAGCTGGTTCTGGAGGAGCGGGTTGGTGATGACCCTGGTCCTGGTCAGGCCATCCCCCGGATTGAAGACGCTGATGCCCTCCCCGAGTCGCCGGTTGAACTGGCAACGGCGGGCGAAGACCATGGAAAACACTTTGCTGGGCAGATTGAAGAGGTCCAGAAGCGCCTGGTAGAGGGACATGCAGATGGTACAGGGCTGATCCCGGAATACCCATTCGTACTGCTTGTCCGAAAAGAGCTCCCTCTTGAAGGCATCGTCGGGTATGGCGTCGTCCAGGAATTCCCTCCGGTACGCCTTGGGAATCATGAGCAGCGGGCTGTCGTGGCTCGGGCACGGGACCTCGAGATACTCGGCGTTGGAAAGGGCGAAGAGTTGGTCACGGGGGCTTGCCCCCGGCGGCTGGAAGGCGCCTCCGTCCGCCAGGCTCCGGAGCTGCTGCAGGATGGCGTGGGCCTCACGGTCCGGAAGGGCCCCGAGCTCCCGCTTGTCCAGCCTCCACACGGCTTCATAGCTGGCCCCTTCGTCGGTGCGGCTATAGTGCTCGAATTTCATGAGCAGGTTGTTCAGAAAAGTGCTCTTCCCGCTCCCCGGCGGCCCCTCAAAGATGACGATCCGGTTCTGCTGGGCACCGTGCCGGAAGGACGCCACGTGGTTGACAAGGCGGTTGGCAAACAGCCGATCGGCAAAGAAAGGATGGTCCGTGTCTTCGACGAAGAGCCGATTGCAGTCGTAGTAGACGTAGTTGATAGACTCGGGATCCTCCGGGTACTCATCCGTCCCGTTGCCGACGTAGCTCGTGATCATGTCGTGAAACACCTGGAAGATGTTTCGGAAAGCGAGCGTCGGCTCGGCAGCAGCCAGCTCCATGTAGTCCATGAAGGGGATGGGAGCCCGCTGCTCCCGGTCCTGAATCCTCCGGCAGAGGTCGGATAGAAAATGATCCATGTTTCCCATGGCTGGCACCTCCTACAGCTCGGCCTTCGATAGCTTGCGGTCCTCCATAGTGTAGACGACCCTCCTGAACTTCGGCTCCACCGAGGTCGCCGCCTCAGGCACAGGGTACCCGTAGGGCATCCACTCGCGTCGCTCCCGGGTCACCCGCTCGCTGGTCTCGAGCTTGACGGGCCCCCCCCACAGGAACGAAATCCCCAGAAGCGTGTTGGAGATGAGCTCCTTGACGAGCGGCTTCCCCTCGAAGCGATGGTCCAGGACCAGGGAGCCGTTCCGAGCTCGGCTTTCATCCACCTGGATGCACGGGGGGTGGTAGAGGGACTGGAGCAGCATCTGCCGGTACTCGCCAGCATCCCGGCTCTTGACGTAATATTCCCACACTCCCTTGGCGCTGTTGAGCCGCTTCCCCACGACCAAGAGCTTGTGCCGATTCACGAAGTCCTGATCCAGGTAAGTCTGGAGGAACATGAAATCATCGAGGTCCTCCCGGACATTGAAGATGGCGTCAAGCCCCGAGCCGGTCTTCAGGTCGAACTCCCGGCGGTCCCGCTCTCCGCAGATCTTCTGGAATTCGAAGCTGAGCCGCCCCTTTTCCGCGAGATCTTCCACATGCTCGAAAAGCCGCATCCCGAGGGCATAGGGATTCAAGCCCACCCGGGGCAGAGCCGTCACGAAGGCGTTGATCTTGGCGAACTCGACCTCGTGCCCGCGGATGCGTTCGTCTCTCAGGAAAAGCCGTTCATGCCAGGTGCTTGCCCATCCCTCGTTGAGAATCTTGGTGCGGATCTGCGGCTGGAAGAAGAGTGAGGTCTGCCGCACGATCTCCATGACGGATTTCATCCACCGGTTCTCGCTCTTCTGGAGGAACGGGGAACGCTCCTGAAGATACTGGATGAGGTCCCTGGTCGGCGGTCTGGGCTCATGGCGGTGGCGGGCGTAAAGCGCTTCGAACTCGGGATGGCTCGTGGCCACCCCGGCGAAAAACAGGCTGTCGGCCAGTTCCGGTGAGCTTCTGAGGCAGCCGTTGTAGCGCTCGATCTCCTTCATGTACTCGTGCTGACTGACTTTTTGGTCCTTCTGCAGGAAGACGTCGAAGTAGAAGTCGAGCTTCTTCGATCCATTGGCGGTTTCGGGCCGGCAGGCTTCGGAAAGCTCCGCGTGAAAGCCCACCAGGTTGTCGATGGCCCGTGTGAATTCGATGACGTAGTCCACCCATCGTCCCTTCTCGGAGCGCATCATGGTGATGAAGCGCTTGTCCGACAGGGCCTGCCCCCCGAAATCGCCGTCCCAGGTGCGCCGGAAGAGCCGGTTGTTCTGGAAGAAATCGATATGGGCCAGCACGTGGTAGAAGATCATCACGTTGAGCCAGTCGGGGTTGTTGTCATTGTAGAACGAGATGGCCGGCCGCGTGTTGATGACGGTCTCATAGGGGTTGTTGGGGTAGAGCTCGTATCGCCCCTTCTCTTTGAGCACCTCCACGTCGTGCACCCAGTAGTCGTAGAGGGTCGGAATCATGTGCTTGGGGGTGAGCTCCAGAAGATCCTTGTTGGTGACCACGTATTCCAGCGTTTCGTCGTGGAATCCCAGCCCGGCATCCCTTGCCCTCTCCTTGCAGCCCTCCATGATCTTCTTCGTGTGCTGACTGATGAGCTCCATGGTCTATCTTCCCTGCTGTCGGCCATGCCGTCGTTTCTGGATGCTGGATGCTGGATGCTGGATAAATGACGCTTTCGACATGCTGCAGGTTCATCCACAATCCCGAATTCAGCATCCAGAGACCAGTATCCAGATTCCAGATTCCAGCACCGCTCACGAGATGAGGTGCTTGATCCCTCCGATCAGCTGTGCTTCGCTGGCCCCCTCGGTCAGCACATCCAGCCGGATGCGGCCGGACTGGCTCTCCAGAATGCCGGACTTCCTGATGTAGTGCTCGACGGTGGAGGTGCGCTGGGATTCGCCGTTGGTCTTGGCGACGCTGATGCCGACCCGGTTGCTGTAGGCGAGGATCTTCTCCAGTTCGGGCAGAGTCTTGCCGCCGTCGGAGTCCCAGTCGTCGCCGTCGGTCCCGTGGAAAACGTAGATGTTGTAATCGCGAGCGAGGCTTTCCTGCTCCACGAGCTCGTTCACCAGCCGGTATGCGGATTCCACGCGCGTTCCGCCGGCCACCGTCGAGCTGTAATACGTGTAGAAGTCGGGGACTTCCCTGGCATCGGTGTCGTGAAGGATGAAGCGCGTCACCACCTGCTTGTCGTACTGGTAGAGGAGCCAGCTGTAGATGAGCACGTGCTGGCTCACGACGATCTCGGTGGGCTTCCCGGACATGGAGCCCGAGTAGTCACGCACGAAGAAGACCAACGCCTGGGACTCGTATTCCTTTTCGCGCGAAAGGATGCGGTAGACCCGGTCTTCCGGGGAAATCAGGAGGTTCACGGGATCGATGTCCGCATCGACATTGAGCGTTCCGAGAGCGATATTGGTCTCCAGGATTTGCCTCAGGGTGGCCTTTTTGTCGAGGATCTGCCCGAAGCCCTTGTGGCGGTCGGTCAGGTCGTAGGTTTCGCGCGTCATGGAGCGGCGCTTCCCCTTGTCTTTGAGATTGGGAAGCTGGAACTTCTCCGTGAGGATTCTCCCGAGATCGTAGGCGCTGGATTCGATGGAATGTTCGCCCCCGTCCCCCTGGCCGGCCGCGCCCTGTCCGGCGCCTTCGCTGCCGTGGACGGGCTCCTCGCCGATGACTTCCCCTTCCTGGCCGTCGCCGGAGCCCCCGGCTCCCGCCTGCTGCTCATCCTCCTGGTCGCGGGTGTCGTGGATGAACTTCTCTTCGACAGTGGTTGGAACCAGGATGATGCGCTCGCGAGCCCCCCGGCCGGGCTTCACCAGCCGTCCCATGCGGATCTTGCGCGGAAAGCCGTCCTTTTCCCGCAGCCGGTCGCGCTCCAGCAGCTCATCCAGGGAGCGCAGGCTGTGCACCGGGGTCGCGGCACCGGGAGATGCCGACTGAAGGAGCACCAGGTCGCCGGCACCGTAGAGATCGTGCTGCATGCGGGCGGTGAGCGACGGTCCGTCGACGCCGTCCCATGGGTCAGCCTGCAAGGGAGGTTCGTGAGCCGTCCCTTCGATCTCCATCATCTGCCTGATACCTTTAACAGGTCTTGTCTGCTCTTTCATGTGTGCGACCTTTTCTATGCAGCTGTGGTCCGCAAAGGCTTGGCTGACTCTGTCACGGCTTTGCAGGTCCCCCCTCGAGGGGGGCAGGGGGGTGTGCTCTCTCGATCTCTTCAATGCATTCGCAAAGACGCTGGAGCGCTCCCTCCATATTGCTCCGGACATCCGACTCCATGAATCGAATCACGCGGATCCCACACGTCTCCAACCACTGCTCCCGATCTCTATCTTCCTGCAGCTTGCGATCGTGGCTCCCGCCATCGATCTCTATGGCCAGTGACAATTCCCGACAGAAGAAATCCACAATGTAGCTTCCGACAGGCCTTTGCCTTAAGAACTTGTAGCCTCTCAACTGACGGTTTCTAACCCGATTCCAGAGCAGGACTTCACCCAGGGTGCTGTGCTTGCGAAGGTCCCTGGCAAGCTCCTTAAGTTTGGGATCGTATGGAATGAATGGATAGGGCTTCTTCAAAACCCACACCCCCCTGCCCCCCTCAAGGGGGGACTGTTTCGGTCCGCCTGCCCAGGGTTCCCATTGGATTCATTCAGTCCCCCGGGACTCATTCGGCACATTCGGCATGCAGGAGTAAACCAGGATTCCCCCACCGGCGCCGGGACCTACTGCTCGTCATCCTGCGTGCAGAAGTATTCGATGGTCTTCTGGGCGCAGGTCGCGCAGTATCCCAGCTTGTTCAGCATGGTGTCGATCATGCGGTCGTAGAGCTTCTGGTTCTCTTCATGGGTGCGGTTGGCGAGAGCGCCGATGAGGCTGCCCGCGCCGGCGATATCGGACTTGAGCCGAACGTCCGTCACCGCCTTGACGAGCTCCAGGTTGTCCATGAAGTCGTAATTCAGGTCCACGGACAGCTTCTGGCCGTAAATCTTGCGGATGGACGTCCGGAACGACTCCCGCTGTTCGCGCGTCTTGAGCCCCAACCGGTCCTCCACGCTCTGCACGAACCGCTCGTCGATCTTGAGGGCGCGAAGCTCCCCCGTCTGGGGATCTTTGTATTTCCAGAGCTTGTCGGGTCCCAGATTTTCGGCGTCGATGCCGATGATCATGTTCACGTAGTTCAGGACATCCTTGCGGATGGCGTGGGGCTCATCCATGTAAGCGTTGAACATCTCCGTCGTGATGCGCTCCCGGTAGAGTCCCTTGGCGATCTTGAGATCCTCCAGGTACTTCACGCGGTCGTTCCCTTCGGAGACATAGTCCAGTACGATCCGCTCGAGGGACTTGAAAAGGTCGCAGGCGAACATGCAGCGGCCTTCGTTGGTTTCGGAGGTCTCCATGAGGAGCTGGATGGCCCGCCCCACGTTGCGCTGGCCCAGCCCCTTCTGGCCGAACCGCCTGGTGATGTCCGGCTCATGGTTCAGGCCGTCGATGACTTCGGCCAGCGTCTTGATGCTCTTCTCCCCTGCGATCTCTCCCGCCGCGAGCTTCATGGTCTCGATGGGCGTCAAATTCTCGGACCTCGGAAGGCGCGTCAGCACGGCGGCCACTGAGCAGGCGTGATTGAGGTTCGGGTCCTGGTGCAGCTTCTCGTGGGTGAGCGTCGTCTTGGATTCGCTTCCGATGGCGTAGAGCGTCAGCTTCTCCTGCATGCGGTAGTCGGTGTTGTGAGCCACGTAGCAGATGCGGCAGCGGTCCACGATGGGGGCTTCTTCGCGCTCGGCCAGGAACCGGTTGAACTCGGCATTGTTGCTCGTGGCGATGATGAGCGTGTCGATGGGCCACCGGAAGCCGTCGATCTCGATGTTGCGGTTCTGGATGACCCCGAGGTACACCTGCACAAGGTCCTTTTTGTTCTTGAAGATTTCGTCGCTGAAGTGGATGCCGCCGCCGGCAACCCTTGCCAGGGCGCCCCGGCGCAGGTCGAACCGGTAGGGGTTGTTGGCATCGCTGATGTGGAGCAGCCGCTGGATGGATTCCTCCCCGAGGAGGTCCACGGCCGAAGAGGTGATCTTGTCTTTGGCCGAGTATTTTCCCGTGACCGTCCCGAGACTCTCGCTCAGGGGGACCGGCACTACCTCGATGAAAGAGAGCAGTTCCTCGAGGCTGCCGTCCACGTGGTTGCGAATGTCGTTCAGAATGTAGTCCGTGCAGGCGCCGAGCGGGCGATAGGCCTCGTACATCTTCTCGATTTCCGCATCGTCGAATCCGCCCTGCTCGGCCAGGACCCGCCGGTTTTCATCCGACGATTCCAGGAGGTTCATGGCGAGGAGCACCGGGTCCTCGAAGGTCTGGGACTGGATGGAGGTAAGCTTTCCGTAGCTTCCGAGTCGGTCCAGATGGTTGAAGGTGAAGGTGTAGCGGCGATTCTCGGGCTGGGCGATGAAGCTCCGGTAACGGGCGCAGAGGAAGTCCACGAAGAAAGTCTTGCCGTTCCCCGGCTCGCCGACCAGTACATAGGCCATCTCCCGGGAGGACCCTCCCTCGGCGGCATCCTTCACGAACGAGACGAAGCTGTTGATCTCGTCGTACATCCCCACGACGGACTTGCCCCCGTTCCGGAACAGCTTAAAATCGTAGGTCGTTTTCCCGTTCACCATGACCTGGTCGATGTTCCCGTTCTGACCCAGAATCATCCGGGCAACGGACTGGTAGGCATTCTCGAATCGCCTTCCACCCTGTTTGACTTGTTTGAGGTGATGGGCCAGTGTTCGCACGCCATTCGTCTGCATCGCCTGTTTCCTCCCCCGTTCAAGGGCATTCATTCGCCAAGTCGCCGGACCGCGATCCCCCCTTTTGCCTTGTCCCGCAGGGACAAAAAAAGCCATGGCGTGACGGCCATGGCTTCAGGGTGTACCGGTAGCGCTCGGCACCGCATCAAGGGCCGTCCTTGTTGTTAACCAGTTTGTTCAGGCCGTAGGGAGTAGCCGTCAAATCCGCTCCTTGATCCACAGGTGGGTTCCGAACTTCAAGAAGTGCCTGTCCCGTTCTGTGCCGATCTCTGATTCCGCTTCACTATAAAGCAATTCATGTGCCAAAAAGAGAAATGGACAGGATGCCAAGGCGCAGGTCAGGGGGCGCTGCGGCCTCAGAGCTTCATACACAGCCGATCGGCGGGCTGCCGATCGACAGGCTGAAACAAGAGGCTGCACCGGATCAAACCCCGAGCGTCAGACCACCGACACCCTCACACCTCCTGAGACCAGCCTTCCAAAGGATTGAGGGGAATTTCAACCTTTGTCTCCTCTGCTGGTGTGCGCTCCCCGTCAGCCCCTCCGATCCATGAGGCTGCGGATGGCCCGGGCAAGGTCTTTGGACGTGGCGTGTTCGGAGACGATGCGGCCGATGCCGGCTGTTTCGATTTCCTCCGGCTTCGCAACCTGGCGGTAGCCCGCACACAGAAGCACCGGAATATCCGACCGGATGTTCCGCACCAACTGCGACTGCCAATGAAAAGAAAGACCGGTCTCCCGCACCGTCATCGTTTGCTCTCCCAAGCCCCGCCAGGTCACCGACCCACCGGGCCTTCCCGCGCATTCCCGACTTGACGGCCATTTTCATCCGAGTATAGAGTTTCCAATGTTATGGATGGCTTGGAAGCCTCTCGTCATAGGACGGCCCAGGGCGGCGACAATCCAGTGATGATTTGACCCGGTGATCGAGCATGGACGGACAGCCAACGCCTCGAATCCTGCTGTGCGGCGAGACCGCACTGAGCATTGAATTTGGAGATGCCATCGACGCAACCATCAACCGACGGGTGCATGCGCTCGCAGACCATTTGAGGTCCGGAAGCCTTGCGGGGATCCTCGAGCTGAATCCCACCTACCGATCTCTCTTCGTCCAGTACGATCCATGGGAGCTGTCGCACGAGCGACTCCTGATGCTCATCGAGGAAGGGCTGTCTGCGACCCGAGCCAGGCCTGCGGTGCAGCGCGATCCTGTGGAAATCCCTGTCTGTTATGGCATGGAATTCGGACCCGATCTGGACGTGGTTGCCGCAATCCATGGATTGACGTCCGATGCGGTGGTCGCTTTACATGCCGCACCGGTCTACGACGTGGTCATGGTGGGCTTCACACCGGGATTCCCCTACCTGAGCGGACTGGACAAGCGCCTCGAGACGCCGAGGAAGGCGTCACCCCGCAAGGTCGTGCCCGCGGGCAGCGTCGGCATCGCGGACCGGCAGACCGGCATCTACTCCATCGACAGCCCGGGGGGATGGCAGATCATCGGCAGAACCCCTGTCCGGCTGTTCGACCTCGAGCGAGCCGATCCATTCCTGGTGAAGCCAGGAGACCGCCTCCTTTTCACGCCCATCCCGAGAGAGGATTTTGAAGGCCTTGCGCATTCTTGAGCCCGGCCCTCTGGCCACCATCCAGGATCTCGGGCGGCGAGGCTATCGAGACCGCGGCGTGCCCCTTTCGGGCGCCATGGATCAGACGGCCTTGAGGGTGGCCAACGGCCTCGTCGGGAACGCCCCCCAAGCGGCGGGGATCGAGATCACCGCGGGCGGCTTTCGGGCAGAGCTCACGGGCGAGGTCCGGTTTGCCGTGACGGGGCCGGAGATGGAGATCAGGGTCAACCAGGAGGCCATCCCACCCTGGACGACCTGCACGGCGTCCGGAGGCGACATCCTGACCGTCGGCCTGGCCAAACAGGGGCTTCGCGCCTACCTGGCGCTTTCAGGAGGGATCGACGTCCCACCGGTCATGGGAAGCCGGTCCACCTATCTTCGGGGAGGGTTCGGGGGCTTTCGGGGACGGGCCCTCATGAAGGGGGATATTCTGGCGATCGCCCGTACGCCCGGCCCCCCTTTTCCCATGTGGAGGGCCCCCTCAAGTCTCATCCCGCCGTATTCGGAGCATCCGAAATTGCGCGTTGTTCTCGGTCCCCAGGATGACTATATCACTCCTGACGGTCTCGCCCTCTTTCTGGGGGCGGAATATGCCGTGACCGCCCGGTGCGATCGCATGGGCATCCGTCTGGAGGGTCCGAGGATCGCCCACCGCTTCGGCGCGGATATCATCTCGGACGGAACCCTCCCCGGTGCCGTCCAGGTCCCTGGAAACGGTCAGCCCGCACTCCTGGGTGCCGACTGTCAGACAACGGGCGGCTATGTCAAGGTCGCCACAGTGATCTCAAGCGACCTGCCCCTCGTGGCCCAGATCGTTCCCGGCGGCACGGTGAGCTTTGAGACCGTCACGCTTCTCCAGGCCAGGGAGATCACTTTGAAACGGGAGTATCAACTGAGGAGTTTTCATGCAGCCGGCAGCCACTCCACGTGAAATCAGGGAAAGCATACGCAGGGGCCAGTGGGTGAAACCGACGAGCGGTCTCGCACCTGCTTTCGCCCAGGCCAATCTGGTGATTTTGGATCGCAGCCTCGCTTTCGAGTTTCTCCTGTTCTGTGTTCGGAACCCCAAGCCCTGCCCCGTCCTGGAAGTCCTGGAGCCCGGCGGCTTCGAGCCCCGAATCACGGCACCCGGGGCCGACATCCGCACCGACGTTCCCCTCTACAGGGTCTGGAAGCGTGGGGAGCTGCACGCCGAAACACCCGAAATCAGGGCCCACTGGGATGGCGATATGGTCTCCTTTCTGCTGGGCTGCAGCTTCAGCTTTGAGAGCGCCCTCCTCGCTTCCGGAATTCCCATTCGAAACATCGAGGAGGGAAGAAACGTTTCGATGTACATCACCAACAGGCCATGCATCCCGGCCGGCCGCTTTTCAGCCCCGCTGGTGGTCAGCATGCGGCCCATTCCCGATGACCTGGTCGTCCGCGCGGTCCAGGTCACGAGCCGCTATGCCATGGTTCATGGGGCGCCGGTTCACATCGGAGACGGGTCGGCCCTGGGCATCGAGGATCTGGACAGCCCGGACTTCGGAGACCCGGTCACCATCCACAAAGGCGAAACCCCGGTGTTCTGGGCCTGCGGAGTGACTTCCTCTCTCGCCGCGCTCTCCGGGCGTCCCGAGCTGTGCATCACCCACTCCCCGGGCCACATGTTCATTACCGACAGCCCCAACGAGTCGTGGGCCGTGATCTGAGACAGGAGAAGCGCTCTTTGGAGCAGGGATGAGCAGGCATGAGGATCGACATCAACTGCGACATGGGTGAAAGCTTCGGTCCCTATCGAATGGGGGAGGACGAGCGGATCATCCGGCACATCACTTCGGCGAGTATCGCCTGCGGGTTCCATGCGGGCGATCCCAGGGTGATGGACTGCACGGTGGAGCTGGCCCGCGAGCACGGAGTGGCCGTGGGCGCACATCCTGGATACCCTGATCTCATCGGGTTCGGCCGCAGGAATCTGGAGACGGCGCCGGGCCAGATCAAGCACGACCTGCTTTATCAGATGGGGGCGCTTTCCGGCTTCACCCGAGCCCTCGGTATGGGTATGCAGCACGTCAAACCCCACGGAGCCCTCTATAACCTTGCGGCCAGGGATGAGCGGGCTGCAGGTGAAGTGATCGATGCCGTCTTGTCGTATGACCCCGAGCTCGTCCTCTTCGTCCTGGCGGGTTCGCTCCTGGAAGAGATGGCCGGGGGACGGGGACTGAGGGTGGCCCGGGAGATCTTCCCCGACCGTGCGTACCTCAGCAATGGGCAGTTGGCGCCGCGCAGCATGGCTGGAGCGGTCATCCACGATCTCGATGCGGTTTGCAGCCGACTCCTGAAGCTTCTCGATTCCGGCAGGATGGAGTGCATCGACGGCGGGGAGATCCCGCTGCAGGCGGACACCCTCTGTGTCCACGGAGACACCCCCGGAGCCTGGCGCATTGCGGCCTCGATTCGGCAGCTGCTGGAGGAGAACGGTCATGATGCGATGCCCGTTCGTTCATGAAGCGGATCAGGTTTCCCATTTTGCGTGACCCAGAGCCGACAACCGGACTCGCGGAGCACCAATCGATGGAGTGGCGGATGCCAGACACAGACCTCCAGGAACCACGCGGCGAAGGCAGTCAGGAGGAGACTGCCCGCGGCCAGATGAACGTTCACGCCGAAAAGGTCTACCTGCTTTTCTCCCATTCCATCTCCACAGTCTTCGTCACGCTCGCCAACTCCCTGCTCCTCACACTGATTCAGTGGGATTATGTGTCGCATCCGATCATCATCGGCTGGCTCGGCTACATGACCTTCGTGGGCTTCTGCAGAATGGGTCTTGCCATCGCGTTCCACAAAGCTCAGCCCAATCCGGAACAGGCGGTGCGCTGGGGCCGGTGGTACACCTGGGGAGGCGCCTTCGCAGGCGCGGGCTGGGGACTGGCCGGACTCCTCCTGACTCCCGAGGCTTCGGTGCCGCGGCAGTTCTTCACGACCTTCGTCCTGGCCGGCATGTCCGCTGCGGCCATGATCATCATGTCGCCCGTCTATCCCGCTTTCCTGGCTTTCCTCATTCCAACCGGGGCTCCGATCATCCTGGTTTTTGTCTCTTACGAGGATGCTCTGCACAGGGCGGCCGCCTTCATGATGCTGCTCTTTGTCCTGTTCATGCTCAAGGCCGGACGCGTTTACAGCATCCTCGTTCATCGATCGCTCACCCTGACTCAGGAAAAGATCGCCCTGGTGCAGCACCTGGCACGCGAAAAGAGTCGAATCCAGGAGCTCAATCAAATCCTCCAGGAAGAGGTTCTGGAAAGGATGCAGGCTGAAAAGTCCCTGGAGCACCGGCTCCGGCTGGAATCCCTCGTCACCGGTCTCTCCAACGGGTTCATCAATCTTTCACCCCATGAGATCGATGGGGGAATCCACGATGCGCTGGCTCAACTGGGCAGGTTCTCGGGCGTCGACCAAAGCTTTCTCTTTCTCCTGGATCGTGATTCCAGGACGGCAAGCAAGACCCACGAGTGGACGACCGACGGGATTCAGTCGGCGGTTGAGCCTTTCACCCGCCTTCCCGTGGATCGCTTTCCATGGATTGCCGGCCGGCTGTTGCGGTCCGAGGTGGTCCACATTCCCCGGGTGGCCGATCTCCCCCCGGAAGCCCATGCAGAAAGGGAGCTTCTCCGGAGCCAGTCGGTCCTGTCGGGAGTAGTGGTTCCAGTGCTGTTCGGCGACTCCCTCATCGGTTTTCTCGGCTTTTCCAGCTTGAGACAGGAAAGGCACTGGGACGATGAGACCGTCATGCTCCTCAGGATCGTTGGGGAGATGTTTGCCAACGCCCTGGAGCACAAGCGCGCCCAGGAGGAGCTGATGCTGGCCCGCGACGCCGCTGAGTCCGCGGCTCGAGCCAAAAGCCGCTTCCTGGCCAACATGAGCCACGAAATCCGAACACCCATGCACGGGTTCCTGGGGATGCTCCAGCTGCTGGAGGGCTCGGACCTCGATCCCACCCAGCGCAAATACGCCAAAAGCGCTCACGCCTCCGCCGACATGCTGCTCAACCTCCTGGATGACATTCTGGACTTCTCGACGATCGAGGCGGGGAAGATGAGCCTCGAGCTCGGGGACCTGGACCTCAGGCGAACCGTCGACGAGGTCGTCCAGATTCTCTCCGAAGGGGCTGCCAACAAGGGACTCTCCCTCCAATGCCGGATGGAGCCCGAGCAACCGCCACCGATCAGGGCCGACGTGACGCGCCTCCGGCAGATCCTGGTGAACCTCGTTGGAAATGCCATCAAATTCACCGAAGAAGGAGGCGTCAGCCTCCTTGTTTCGCAGCAGTCATCAGACTCGGACAGGACTCGCATCCGCTTCGAGGTGCGGGATACCGGCATCGGAATCCCGCATGAAATGCAGGAGGGGTTGTTCCATCCTTTCACCCAGGCTGACAGCTCCACCACCCGCAGATTCGGAGGCACCGGACTCGGGCTTGCCATCTGCAAACAGCTCATCGACCTCATGGGGGGAACGATCGGGGTGGTCAGCACGCCGGGAGCAGGATCAACCTTCTGGTTCGAGGTGGCATTCGATCGGGCCTCTGCTCGGGAAGCGCAGGACGACGTCGTCGTTTCTGAATCAGAATCCGTGCTTTCCCTGCCCCGGTTTGAAGGCTTCAAAGTGCTGCTGGTTGAAGACAACCCCATCAACCAGGAGGTGGGCCAAATCATCCTCGATCACATGGGCCTCGCGGTGGACATTGCCGAAAACGGGCAGGAGGCGCTCGGGCTGCTGCAGGAGAGGCATTACGACCTGGTGCTCATGGACTGCCAGATGCCGGTCATGGATGGATTCGAGGCAACCCGGCGTGTTCGGGAAAGCGAGCGGTCCAATGGGAATCCCGGAGTCGTCATCGTCGCGATGACGGGCAACGCCATGCAAGGAGATCGCGAAAGCTGCATCCGGGCAGGCATGGACGATTACCTGGCCAAGCCTTTCACTCTGACAGAGGTCGCCCAGATCCTGTCCAAGTGGTTGAAGCAGCCGACCCAGCCGGACATGGTTTGATGCAGCAGCTCCATAGACTTGACTGACCGCTCCGGTCGTCATTCCCGCACGTCTCTTGTGGGAATCCAGAGTCTTTAAGACACCCGGATCCCCGCCAGCAGCATACGGGGATGACGCAAAAAGAATATGATCACATCATTCCAGTACAGCCGGGCGCAAATCCCTCTGCGGTTGTTGTGGGCACAGGTTCATCGTGCCCACCGGAAACGGCCGTCAACTTGCGCCCTCTTGTACCCGAGATGTGACTGTCGGGATGCTGTGTGAACAAGCCCTCAGGCATAGGAGCCAGCGGAGAACGACGCAAATTGCGTGTTGTGCAGTCGCTGCTTGTGGAGATGGCGGCCCACCTCCCATTCGCTCATCAGGCCATGCCGAACGAAATAAAGCCCTATGGGCTTCTGGATCCTCTGCTGCTGGCGAAGCAGGACTCCCAGCGCAAAGGGCGTCAGAAGCTTGTGGCGCAGCAGGACCTCCCCGATCCGCTCTCCCTGCCTGCGGTCCCTCACAGCCGCCTCGACCTGGGAACCGCTGACCCAGCGCCATTTCTGAGCTATTTCCCCGATGCGGGGGCGCTGCCGGCGTTGCCAAACGAGTGCATTCACCAGGCTTTTCCATGAGATCACACGGGAGAAGTACAGGAACTCGGCAAACCGGAGATAACGTCGCGGGATGCTCCGTTGCCAGAAAGATCCCGTGAATCCTCCTTCCTGCCTCCTGCTCCGGGGGGCTGCCGATGCCGTCGGGGCTTGCTGCCGCGCCGGCTGAGGTTTCCTCTCGGCCGGCTCCGGCCGGCTCGGAGCAGCCGCTTTCCATCGCCATCCCTGCTGGCGAAGGGTGAGGTAGTGACTGAGGGTGTCATAAGCCTGGGATACATGGATGAAGCGCTCTGAATAGATCCGCTGCACCTCCTCCCCTTCGGATGCAAATCGATCCGGGTGAGTTCTCAAAGCCTTCTTACGGAAGGCCGTCTTGAGCTGAGCGTGCTGGACGGAATCGACGGATTGCAGATCGATTGCGGCTTCGGGGGAGAAGAGCAGGCGAAAAGCCGCCAGGACTTCCGATTGCCGCAGGGTGCGATGATCATTCATAAACAGTCCCCCGGGTTCCGGGCTCAACCATCATGCCGTTGGGGCAGATACCAACTCCGTAATCCTCATACC
>Ga0105100_10001008_pt1 | contig 16601 bp, 18 predicted proteins | sample PPLLak12cMay2015_2_FD_87033 | JGI IMG/M metagenome (GOLD analysis project Ga0105100, IMG submission 87033) | Freshwater sediment microbial communities from Prairie Pothole Lake near Jamestown, North Dakota, USA - PPLs Lake P8 Core (1) Depth... | ecosystem: Environmental > Aquatic > Freshwater >...
GACGGCGATCAGGGCGGCCCCGGTAGCGAGGCGGATGATCTCGCGACGTATTCGCTCCCCGCTCGTAGGCACCGGCTGAGCCTAGACCAAATGGTCAATCGATCCGACACACAGATGCCTCAGGGGGAACGGGGAGCCCATTTACCGTCAAGGGGATATGAGGTTATGTCCCCGTCGCGTGACGCCGGTCACGGTGCCCGTACATCAGGTCGGCGGCGGTCTCGAGCGCCGACGATCGGTGACCCCAGATAGCGTCAAGGGGGTATGACCCAGTGGGCGCTCAGGTGACGGCTGCGAGGTGCGCGAATCCCGCAAATCGCCCGATGGAAACAACCGCGCCACCGTCTCCCAGTGCGGCGGCTTTCTCCCGCAGCTGCTCAAGTGCTCTCTCGCTCGGCCGCCCATAGCATTCGATCGCGGTCAGCGTGATCAAGTGCGCAAGCTTGCGGAACTCACCGCTGCCGATCTCCATATGGCGCTCCAAGGATTCCGAATCGGGATGGACCGCCACGACGGTCATCCTCGCTGCGTCTTCGTCGATGTAGAAGCCGTACATGATCAGCTGAGGCTCGCGGGCGTCGATGAAACCCACAAGCCGTTGGACGCCTGCTTTGAGCTCGTCGATCGAATCCTCTCGGATATGGGAATGGTCGATGTACACAATCGGCTCTGAGCCCTCGCCTACGCCGTGACCCGACATGGGAACCTCCCCTTCAAAGCGAGCGGGGTATCGATGTGCGAATCAGTACCTGCGACGACGCTAGCATTTGCCGTCCCGGCAGCGCCGAGCCCATCTACTGTCAAGATGATATGAGAGGGCATTCAGCGACCAACCGCTACCGCCTCGCCGGCTGCCCCATCTACAAGTTGACGAGTGCCAAGCGGCCGCTCGAGGTTGACGACTAGTACGTCTTGGCAGTCGTCGTTGGTGTCGTGTCGCGCCGTCACAGTCACGGTAACTTGCGAAGGTGACTCTTCCGTCCTAGCCATCAAGTCGGCGTTACAGGTGTCAACCGCCAGCCTCAGCGTTCGACCATCAGCTGCTGCTGACGCTTCAATGATCTTCGCCTGGAACGAGGTCGCGCACGCGGTCATGGCGACCAGCGCAAGCACGATGGGAAGTCCACTCAGCCTCGCTCGCATCTGACCTCGACTATCCCCTCAGCGCATGATTTCTGCCACCAGGGGAACGGCGACCTCGTCGCCCGACGGCATCCGGCGCTCGACCGAATCCGCCGAGACGGTGCCGGCGAGGACGACGACACGTTCACCGTCACAAATACTCAGTAGACATCTGATGCTGCCCGACCACGACCGCGTCGGCGCTAGCACCCGGCGGGACTCGCGGCGCAGGACACGGAGGAGCTCGGCTCGCGGAGCTGGGCCAAGGGCGTCGAGGCGGTCACGGATCGCCGCCGCGACGTGCTCGAGGTTCACGTCCCGGGACGTCATCGGCGAGTACTTCCAGGACCCGCGAACGCGGACCTTCGCTGAACTCCTGATTGACGCCGAGGAGGACAAGTACGTTCCTCAGAGACGAAGGACCAGCCGCCGTAGCGGACGTCTGCGCCCATGATGCGAACTGGCTGCCGCACATCTTCGAGGCGTTCGGTGAGAATCTCCGTGGCGTGATCGAGGAAGCCACCGAGGATATGTCAGACGAGGACTTCGCCTGACTCGTCGAGCGAGCGAGCGAGGACTGGCTGTACTCCGATGCCTTGGTGCGGGAGCACCGCGAGGCTTTCCAGCAGGCGAAGGTGGCCAAGGAGCCGTCGCGCTCAAGCGCCGGTGGTGGTGGCCCGTCGGCAGTCGCCGAGAGAAGCATCCCCAGAGCCACCGCTGAGCTCCTGATCGACGCTGAGGAGGGACCCCCCAACCTACGCGCGCTGCTTGTCGGGATGCTGCGGAAGGCTAGCCGCTGAGGCCGTGCCACAGGCGAGGATCGCGTGAATATCAGAGACTGGGAAGCTCCAGGAATCCGGGAAGACGCAGGTGACCTACGAGATCCGGAACGGCTGGATCGAGGGGAAGCTCCGCGGGCCGAACGGCGAACTGTTCCCCGTGAAGCATTTCCCTCAGCGACCGTACGATCGCCGGAAGCGAGCGCACCCGAGGCTGTGCCTCCACACCACGGAGACTAGGGGGGTACGTTGAGAGCCTCCGGTTCCCTTCCGAGTTCCAGGTCGGCGAAGGAATCATCGGTCAGCACAAGCCTCTTTGGGCGAGAGGAGAAGCAGTCGACGAGCTGGATGAGCAGGTTCTCCAGATCGAGATCGTCGGGCGATCACAGCTCGAGGTCTGGCTGCCGAGGTCAACCTCCCTCAACCCACTCGTCGCCCTGCTTGCCTTTCTCCATCGACGGCACTTCGTGGCGACGGCTCGGGTTCGGCCCTCTGAGAACCGCTGGCCTCTCAGGCTGAACCGTCTTCCCGCCTCGGTCGCGTCCTACTACCGCCGCCACGAGATCTGGGACCGGTCATTCGTCAACGGCCACGTTGAGATGCGTGGCGACGAACACTGGGATCCCGGGTCCATGGACTATCCCACGCTGTTCTCGATGGTCCGTGCGGTCCTCGCCGAAGGAAAGGAGCCAGACGTGGCACTCACGGAGACGCAGAGAGAGGGCATCGAGTTCGCTAACGGGATGAAGAGGTACCTGGAAGGGGGGCTCGAGCCGGCCGATCCGGGTCCGCACCGTCGTGGCTGGAGATTCGCTCGTGACATGAAGGAGCATGCCGCCCATCCGATTGACCCCACGTCGGAGCCAACCGTTGGAGGGAGCGAGTACGAGCCTGCCCGCAGCGACACCGAAGGAATGACCATCTCGTCCGAGGAACATCACCCCGGACCCGAGGAAGAGGAAGCTCAGCGCCGAGAGAAACCGATCTAGGCAGACAAGGACCCGTACCTGCGGGCGGTGCTCGTCGGGAGGCTGCGGGAGTGCGACCGCAGAGGCGGTCTTCCCCGTCAGTCCCGTCGGTCGTGGCGACGCTCCTTGCGGCGCCGGTGACGGCGCATCACGCCCAGTCCGAACCACACAAGCGCTCCGAGAACCGCAGAGGCCATGGTGAGGAGCCAGAGCGGCCAGGTGAAGCTCCAGACGAGGAAATCGAGTCGGACGCTCTCGGTGTTCTGGATCATGAAGATGAGCAGCAGGCCGAACCCGATGAGCGAGGCGATCGCTCCCCCCCCGAGCCGGCGTCCTTCCGCCTGGGGGCTCGTGCTGTTGCTTGGACTCTCCCGGACCATGGCAGCTTCCCCCTTCGGTGCGTGCCGCGCGGCGCACAAGCTGGCTCCGCGTTCTGACGAATCGTTTCACATGCCGGACACGGCGGTGGCTCAGGATGCGGCGGTGCTCGTGGGGATGCTGCGGGAGGCTAGCCGAACCTCCTAACCGTCCTGGACACCTCGCCGTCGGAGCCGACCCGGATCTTCACCATCCCGTCGAGCGCCGGGCTCGACACGGACGATGTCCGAGATAGCGTGCGGTCATACTCGACCTGCCAGGTCAGGTCCCCGGTCGATGCACACCTGTGGACGTGATGGGCCGCCACGCGTTCGGGACGGATGTGCGTCGGGTGTTCGAGCCGAAGCATCGGGCGTCCGTCGTGGCGTCGCCCGAGCGACCAGCCGGTGATCTCCTCGAACGAGATCGCGTCCGAATGCCAGCCGGAGGGGAGGTCCCAGGCGAACTGCAGACGGTGGTCGGTGACCATGATCGCCCCCTGATGCGCCACTGCGGTTTCACCTGGACGGAGGCGAGCACCCAACGACGCCGCCCGCTCCGCCTGTCGCTGGTGGGCGCGACGGGCGATACCCGGCTCGTGCTCGCTCCCACTCACGAGAGGGAGCATAGGTGGTCGCCGCTTGGAGCCCGCTGGTCTCAGCGGCCCGGCCGATGGCTACCTACCGCCGCCTGCTCCGACTGCTGGGTGAGGGAGAGGGGTCAGGGCCAGGCGATCCACTCTCTCAGGAACCCTTCGTTTGCAGATGTTTGCACTTCCGGGAACGAGGAGGGGGCCCCGCCTTGGCGAGACCGCCTCTGACCTGCTGTTCCTTCGTCGCGGGGACAGGATTTGAACCTGTGACATCCGGGTTATGAGCCCATATCGGCTCCCGGCAGCCAGCGGAACCGAGCGCGTCGAGTGCTCCCACCTGCGCGGATACGCGGACCTATTGGGACTCGTGGAGGGCTGTGGAGCCCTCTCCGGCACGACGTGGGGGAATCCTGGGGGAATCCGGGTAGGACGGCCGTCACACGCCGAACACCTCGCGGAGCGCTCCGATCAGCCGCAGCCGTACAAGGTCGTCCGGGTCGCTCTCGGCGTTAGGCGAAGCCCGCGCGACGCGACCGCTCCTAGGCCTGGACAGGTACCTCGTAGATCTCGTCGGCCGGATGACCGGCACGTTCGTGGATGCGCCGAACGGCATCTGCACTCGGACCTTCGGACAGACAGAACACCATTCCGGACCCGGGATCCGCCCATGCGTGCTTGAAGTTGACGCCTTCCTCGTCCTGGATGGCGAGATCAGCGTTGTGTGCTTCCCGAAGGAGCTCTGGCGTGACGCCCTTCATGCTCTTGTGGACGTCCATGAACTCCGGCATGGAATCCCCCCTCCCGTCTGGACACGGCTGTATACCTCACGCAATGCCTCGTCCGCAACTCCCGGGTTCGAGACGTACCCGTCGAAGACGGCTCCGTCACGTCTCGGCTTGAGGGGGAACAGGAGCTCCCGAGATGAGGCGATCGCCTCGGCCTCCTGCGGCGTCGGCTGGTAGCCCTTCAGTATCCCCATCGTCCGTGAGTACGCGGTCGGCATGAGCTGCTTGAAGGCCCAGAACACCGGGTCCGCGCTGTAGGCGAGCCGCAGGAGTGGCTTCAGGGCCGCTGGGATGGTGACCCCGCCACCGAGGCGGCAGGACGCCAGGATCAGCCCCATCGCCCGCTCGCGGTGACGCCGGGCGAACTCCAGCACCGACCCGCTCCCCGCCGAATAGCCGATCACGACAGCGCGAGGGACGCCGAGATGATCGAGCAGTCAGCGCGTACGCGTCCGCCTGGTCCACGGGGCTCGCACCGGCCGGGAGGGTCGAGCCGAAGTAACCGTGCCATCGCCCCCGCCTTTGCCCACGTAGGGCCGAGCCGATCGGCTGGCGGTGTCGTTCGGCCGCAGCGGCCATGGTGGATGCCAGACATCGACCCAGCATCCTGGCCGACTCGGGCTTAGTGGCGGGCACGGTGCAGGCATGAGGATCCCTGCCATTCAGATCGCATATGCCCTCGCCTCGTGTCTAGAGATGGCGGCGGGCGCGTCACATCAGCTCGGGTGAGGCAGCTATCGATCGAGGTCGCCGCCATGTTCCCCTGCCAGCGAGCGAAGCGGTAGGTGCATTCGAGGTCCACCCCGGCCTGTTCGCGGGCCTCCCTGGTGCTCACGTCCTTCCGCGCAGCAAAACCCTCCAGTTAGGCCCTCAGAGGTCACAGCGGCGCGCGGATCGAGGAGTACCGGCGAGTACGCTCTGGTTCGTCGACTCCTTGATCGGGTCTTGACCAGGATCCGTCTTCTGGGCTTCGGTAGGCGGGGACCCGAGCCTGATCAGGTGCTTCAGACGTCTTGGATCCGGGCAAGCCGGGAGCGCGCTTCCTCCGCGAACGGCACGATTCCCTTTGCCTCGTAGATGGCTATCGCCTCACGGATGGAGACCTCGGCCTCGGAGCGTGCGCCTATGAGGCGCTGCACCTCGCCTAGCGTCATCAGGGCGTCCGCCGTCTGCCACATGAACCCGGTCGACCGACTGGCATCAACAGCCTCGCGAGCCAGCCGCTCGGCTTCGCCGTTCTTCCCTCGGTGGGCCAAGACGATCGCCTGTGCCTTCAGCGCATGCACCCTTACGTGCAGGAAGTCACCGCTCTCCTCGCGAGCGGCCTCCGCCATGATCCACGCCTCGTCGTCTAGTCCGAGGTCGGCCAGTGCCTCCGCCAGGTGCGCTGCTAGGAGGGGATTGAGCTCTCCGCTCACCTCTCGGTACCGTTCGAGCCCTTGCCGCAAGACCCTTGCTCGTGCCTCGAGATCCCCCTCAAGCCGGAGGGTCAACTCCTCCACCTGCGTCCCGTAGTGGGTCGCCGTTACATCGCGGCCCAGGTCACGCTCGATGCGCCATGCCTCCCTGGCGAGGTCATGCGCCTCAACGAATCCACCCATCATCGCCTTGAGGCTCGCGATCTCCCAAAGCACCCAACTCTTGGCGGCAGGAACGTCGGCGACCAGGGACAGCGTCTCATGTGCCTGCTCAAGCGCTTCCGACACAGGCACCGAGCCAAAGAGCGCCGCCGTTAGCATCCACCCGAGGTCGCCCGCCTCCCCCGCCCGATCGCCGACGTGCCTGGCGTGGCGAGCGGCTCGCTCCCACGCTGCCGACGCGGATTCCACACGCCCCCGGCCCCACTCAACGTCGCCCAGCGTCCGCCACGCCGTCGCGAGTCCTGCCTCATCACTCGCTCGCTCGAACACCTCCACGGCCTCGAGCGCCACGCGCTCCATCGCCTCCTCCGACCACTGTTCGAGGGGGGCGAGGTCCTCTCGCGCTAGCAGCAGGCGCATCCGTGTCCTCTCATCGGAGACCCCGTCGACGATCTCGAGGGAGGCCTGCAACATGTCGAAGCCGTTCTTCTCCCGACCCCTCTCTCGCAATGCGAAGGCGAGATTGGGCAGGAGCTCGAGCCGAGTCGCGTGTGTCGTTGGCAGCAGCCCCGCTGCCCGCTCCAGCAAGTTGGCTGCGGCGGGCATGTCACCCCTCGCGTACGCCCGCTGGCCCGACGACGCGAAGGCGACACCGGCATGCTCGGCAAGCTCGGGAGCGACCGGATCGCTCGGGTTGAGTTCGGTCCGGAGGTGATAGGCCTGCTCAAGGTGATAACCCACGATCTCCTGCTGCTCGGCGATCCGCTCCCCCGCCACACGCTCGAGCCACTCGGCCGTCCGCTCATGCAGCTGGGCGCGTAGCTCCTTCGAGATCGCGTCGTACGCGGCGTCCCGGATCAACAGGTGACGGAAACGGAAGGCATCTCCCCCCGGCTGCTTGGAGCGGTCGGGGCGGATCAGCTCTCGACGCACAAGCGCCATGAGGTGGCCCGGGACGGAGGAGGCCATCTCCTCAGGCACAAGTCCGCGGACGGCGCCCAACGAGAACTCCTTGCCGACGACCGACGAAGCCTCGAGCACCAGTCGCTCGTCAGCCGATAGACGATCCAGCCGAGCGGCGAGCAGTGCGCTGATCGTGGGTGGGACTGCGACGGTTGAGAGATCGCTGCGGGGGGTCCAGCGCGCGCCGTCGCGGGTGAGGAGCCCCTCGTCCAGCAACATCGCGAGCATCTCCTCCACGAACAGGGGGTTCCCCTCGGCCGCGCTCGCGACACGCTCGCCAACCTCGCTGGGGACCTCGGCTGCCTCGACCAGATTGGCGATCAGCTCGATGGATTCATCCTCGGAGAGCGGCTCCAGCGAGATGGTGGTAGCGTTCAGCTTCCCGCCGCCCCACGCTGGTCGCACGTCGAGCAGCTCCTGGCGAGCCATGCAGGCAAGGAGCAAAGGCACGTCCCGCGACCAATCGGCGATGTGTTCGACAAGATCGAGGAGCGTTGGCTCTGCCCAGTGCACATCGTCGAGTATCACCACCAACGGACCCTGGCGGGCAACGGACTCGATGAACCGGCGCACGGCCCAGAACGTCTCCTCTGGCGAACCCAGCTCCGCGACGCCGAGGAGCTGCGAAACGCGGCTGCAAACGACACCCTGGTGCTCGTCGCCGTCGAGCACGCGGCACACCTTCTCCTCCACGACCTCGGGGACGTCGAAGTCGGCGAGCCCTGAAGCCTGCTTCACGATCTCCAAGATCGGGAAGTACGTGATGCCCTCCCCGTATGGGAGGCACCTGCCCCGGAGCACTTCCACATCCTTCACGCCGCGGAGGAACTCTTCGACCAGCCGCGACTTCCCCGTACCCGCTGGCGCGAGGATCGTGAACAGCTGGCATGCTCGGTCCGAAACGGAGCGATCGAAGGCGGTGCGAAGCGCATCGAGCTCGCGACCACGCCCGACCATCGGGGAGTCCATCCGTCGGGGGCGGGCTGCGAACGTGTCCGTCACCCGCAACAGCCGGAACGCCTGCACGCCCCCCGACTTGCCCTTGAGCGAGAGAGGCGCAAGGGGCTCGCAAACCACCGAGTCGCGAACCAGCTGATGCGTGGCGCCGCCTATCAGCACCTCGCCTGGTTCCGCCGCCTGCTCGAGACGTGCCGCGACGTTCACGGCGTCGCCCGTCACGAGCATCTGACCACTCGCCGGGTCGCCGGCAACCACCTCACCAGTGTTCACGCCGATCCGGCACGAGAAGATGATGCCGTGATCACGTTCCAACTCCTGGCTGAGCCGCGCCACCGCTTCACGCATATCGGCGGCGGCCCGCACGGCTCGCAATGCATCATCCTCGTGGATCAGCGGGATACCGAACACGGCCATCACGGCATCCCCGATGAACTTCTCGACAGTACCGCCGTGGCGCTCGAGCGCCTCGCGCATCGCGTCGAAGTAGCGGGCCATCACGCGACGTAGCGCCTCGGGGTCCAGCCTTTCCCCGAGAGCCGTCGACCGACTCACATCGCAGAAGACGACGGTGACCGTCTTGCGCGCCTCTCGCACAGCCGGTGGGGTGTGAAGCTGTCCACCGCACGCCATGCAGAAGGCGGCTTCGTCAGGATTGTCCTTTCCGCAGTTGCCGCAGGCGTTCACGGCCGGAGCCTAGAGGGTTTGCTCGGCGCTCATCCTGCCACCCGGCACGGGCAGCGGATCGGCGTGAGCGCTGGAGGGCTCGAACCTCCCGACCTCTTCATTGCTGGTGGGCGCTGGAGGGCTCAAACCTCCGACCTCTTCCTTGTAAGGGAAGGCCAGCGCAAGCCCCTGACCAGCACTTGCGCAGGTCAGAGTCGGTTCGAGATGTCACAGGAGTACCGTCGGGTACCGCTTGGTTCCGTCGGCTCCTTGACCAGGTGTTGACCAGCGATCGCGTGGCGTATCCATGAGCGACGACCCGATCGACGCCGCTCGGTGCCCCTCTCACCGTCCGGCTCCGGCCGCGGATCGCCGTCCGGTCGGTCTTCTCATCCAGACCGGATTTCGTCGCGCCTGATTCCCGAGGAACGTCAGTTGGGGCGGACTCGCGCGACCAGGTCTCGTACGGCTTGCGGTACCGGCGTCCCTCCGGCGAGGAACGCTTCGCTGATCTGGTTGTTGTCTGCCGTCGCCTGTTCGAGTTCGGCCCCCATCTCGCGCGTCCAAAGATCCCGCGGGATGAGCTCGAGTAGCGGGAAGCGCGCCCGCGTCGCGTCGTAGCTGCCACAGTTGCAGAAGGCGCGGACCACGGCCCGCGCAGCGTCTGGAGCCTGAGGCCTCTTGGCCGGCCCGGCGCGGAACGATCCGACGGCGATGGCTCGGAACACAGGCAACGACAACTGCCACGCCGTTAGCCGCCCCCGCTGGATGGCCTGGATTGCGCCGAAGAACCCATACGGCTGCGAGCCGGCGTTGACCGGGACGACCGGAATCCCGCGACCGAGCGCCCAGCCGATTTCCTGATCGGTCCAACGGCTGGCGTGGAATTCCTCCGTGACGTACGCGACGAGCACGTGACACGAGGTGAGCGCTTGTTCGATGACGTCCTGCCAGTCCTGCGACGGCTCGATCTGCGTGTGCGCGACGAAGCACGTGCAGCCGTAACCCTCAAGGAACCCGGCGAGGTCCGCGACCTCAGCGCGCACGGCGTGAATGTGACTGATGAACACGCGGAGCTGCTCTAGGGCCCAAATGCCTTCCACGTCAGGTTCGGGCGTCACCCCTTGCGCCCCTGGGACGCGGATGCGCCCGTCCGGAGCGACGAACCCGGCCTGCATCAGCGCTCGACGGAGATTCCGGCCGGGCGATCCGGGCGCGTCGTTGTCCTCCGGGTAACGGTCCAAGACGTCGGCCACCAGGTCGAGGTAACGCTGCGCGCTGTCCGGGTCGGCCCAGTCGATGCGGGCGTGATACTCCTCCACGAGCGTTCGCCGTTCGCCGCCAGCGTCTTCGACTTGTCCGCGTTGGGTGAACCCGTGCGCGTTGAAGAGGTCGTCGATCTCGCGAAGTGTGTAGGGACCCGCCCCGCCGGCGGCGTTTCGCAGCGCGATCCGCACGGCGAGCGGAATCATGTCGCGACGTTGTGACACAGCCGGATAGTACCGAGGGCGTCGAGTCCCATCGCCGCCGGAGACCTCCAAAGGGGTGCCGGCGAGTACAGACCGGATTCCTTCCACCCCGTTATCTCCCCGCGTGTCTGTGGGGCGGAGGACGGCTGGTCTTCGCCGCGCCGGAATCGCGCAGCGGGCCCAGCTCGCTGCCCCGGCCGGAGCGGCTTTCTCGGGAGCAGTGGGTTGACTATCCTCAGGCCAACGTGCTGACCCCAACAAGGCTGAGGGCTGTCGCCGGGCTGGCCCAGGCCACCGAGCTCTTCCAGGACCTTGGCTTTCCTGGGACACCGATGCCCGTCGACGCGACAGAGCTGGGCATCGGCGACATCCCGTTAACCGCGTGCTGCGCTCAAGCTCCAGCATGTCCAAGGGTGTCGGCCTCTTCTTCGCCGAGGTTCCGGCTAGACCGACGTCTCTGAAGTCGTTCGGGAAGCACCTGCTACAGAACTTCCACGACCGCCCGCTGGGTGTCCTCGGCGTGCGTCCGAACGGTCGGTGGGAACGGCTGATCGTTGCGCGGCCAATGTGGGTCCCTGGAGCGATCGGCGCGGTTCGGATCTCCAAGCTGGAGGTCGACGTCGAGAGTCCGACCCGCCACGACGCCGAAGTGCTCACATCGATCTCGTGGTCCGGCGACGACGCAACCGCCCAAGAGCGAATCGACCGGGGTCTCGACGGGAGGCTGTCACGAAGCGCTTCTACCTCGGGCTCGCTGAGCACCATGAGGCGCTCATCGCCGCCGTTCGCCAGCTCGTGGATTCCGACCCGGCCGTTCTAGCTGGCGTGAAGCTCGCAGACGGGGACGAACGCGTTGCGCTGAGGATCCTGACGCAAATGCTCTTCTGCTGGTTCCTTCACCGGAAGCACCTGCTCGCCGGGGACCCCGACTTCATGCGAACCCGTTTCGTGCGGAAGAAGGGCAGCTACTACCAAACGGAGCTGGAACCGCTCTTCTACAACGCACTCGCCAGACCCGTCGGCGAACGTCCTCACGGAGCTCCGGGTCCGGAGATCCCGTTCCTGAACGGCGGACTCTTCGTCCGCCACTACGGTGATATCTCTCTCCCCATCCCAGATGAACTCTTCGACCTCGACGACGGGCTTCTGGGGTTCCTCGGTGGCTGGACCTTCACCGTTGCCGAGGGCATCCCCGACGAGACAGAGGTTGCCGTCGACCCCGAGATGCTCGGGAAGGTGTTCGAGAATCTGATCTCAGACGAGGAAGCGAAGAAGCAGGGGACCGTCTACACGCCGCGTCCGGTCGTCCACTTCATGTGCCGGGAGGCTCTTGTCCCCTGGCTCCAGGATCACCTGGGCCTGTCCGAGACCTTGTCGCGTCGCCTGCTGGTCGACGACGAGGCAATCGCCACGTTCGCATTGGAGGAGGGAGAGAAGCCCGCACTCGACCTGTCAGAACGGCTGGACGATGCCTACGGGATCTCCACGTGCTTGATCCTGCGGTGGGCTCAGGGGCCTTCCTGCTCGGAATGCTCGCCGAAGTCGTCCGCCTGCGCCGCATCGCGTTGATTACCCAGAGTGGATGAGAGCCGACGCCCGAGGAGCAATACCCCTCCGGGACCCCAGGGCGACCTGGGACGGTCTTTGTACCGAGCCTCGGGTGGGCCCGCCGCCCGAGCACGGCCCGAGGGGAGGCGCGCTATGCGCACCCGGGTTCCACTTGTTATCGCCGCGACATCGGTCCTCGTGGTCGTCACCGGTCTGCTCGTCGGCTCGGCGACCGCGTCGAGCAGCGCTCGAACTCGACCTGACTGCACAATCACCGGAACGGATGGACACGACGACCTGCGGGGAACGCCCGGTGACGACGTCCTCTGCGGCCTGGGTGGCAACGACGACCTGTGGGGGCGGAGTGGCAACGACCTCCTCCTCGGAGGCGAGGGCGGCGACTCACTGGTCGGGGGGCCGGGTGAAGATCGCCTCGAGGGCGGCGCAAGTAACGACTTCCTGGCGCCCGGAGGCGGATCCGATGTGGTCCGGGGCGGTAACGGCGGAGACTACACAGGCGCCGGCTCGCCCGGGAACGATGTCTGGCTTGGGGGTCCGGGGCGCGATTGGCTTATCGACCTAACTGGGACCGACGTCCTCAAGGGTGGCACGGGTTCCGAGCACTGCCTCGCCACAGCTGACGGCGGTGGGGGCGACACGATCCGGGGTGGTCCAGACCGAGACATCTGGGATGCGGACCCGGGTGACACGGTTTCCGGCGTCGAGTACCACGCATTCTGCTGGGGCGCCTGACTTCGCTCGCTGGCGACGGCCGGACTCCCTGATAGACGCCCAGGAACCGCGGACGCGCAACTTCGCCGAGTTGCGATCCACGCTGAAGTGGACAAGTACCTGCGGGCGGTGCTGGTCGGGATGCTCCGCGAGGCGAGCCGGACCCCGGCGGAGCCTGAGCCAGTCTGATGTACGGCCCGCGTGGGCGGGCACAGTCTACTCAGGGAGGAGGCGCGCCATGCGCATCCGGCATCCGCTCATCACGATGGCGTCTGTGCTCGTGCTCATCGCGGCGCTGCTCGTCGCATCGGCAGGCGCGTCCGCTCCGGATACCCCGCGACGACCAGCATGCACGATCACCGGGACGAACGGTCCCGACCGCCTGCACGGAACGTCCGGTCCCGATGTGATCTGCGCGCTCGGCGGGAACGACGATGTCTTCGGACGAGGGGGGGACGACGCCCTCATCCTCGGCCGTGGGAGCGACTGGTTCATGGCCGGCGCCGGTGACGACCTGGTCTTCGCGGGTGGCCAGCGAGACTCCGGCTACGGTGATCGGGGGAACGACCGGATCTATCTCCAGCGCGGTGAGGACTGGGCCGTGTGGGCGTACTTCGGGGCAGACGTGGTCTCCGGGGGGAAGGGGAAGGACGACTGCCTCAACGTCGCCGACGGTAAAGGGAACGACCGCGTGCGCGGCGGACCCGGACGGGACATCTTCGACGCGGACGCATCAGACACGGTCCGGTCAGCTGAGATCGGACCCGTGGACTGCGGTGGCGCTTGAGGGGTTCGATCGTCGACACTGGCCCGGGGCTAGCCTGACCCGTACTGCGGGCGGTACTGGTCGGGATGCTGCGGAGGCTGAGCGGCACCGCTAGGCTGCCCCGCCCCGACGCTGGGACCCACAACACCCTCCCCGGACCCCCAGGGCGCCCTGAGGCAGTCTCAGCCGCATGGCTAGTCGGAGCTCCAGTGCTCGACCGACCGGACCACATCCCCTGCGGTCGCGCAGTAGGCGTCGTATCCGGGGCCCCCGAACAGGCGGTCGTCTGGTTCGAGACCGCAGGCGGCCACGTAGTCCCTCCCGGGACCGCCGGCGAGCAGGTCCGCTCCCGAGTGGTCCATCAGTTCGTCGGCGCCGCGCTGCCCGAAGACGCGGTCGTCGCCATTGCTGCCGTGGCCCCGGTCGATACCATCGCCGCCGAAGACCCGGTCGTTGCCGGGCCCGGGGTAGAAGTCGTCGTCGCCGCGACCCAGGAACAGGACGTCGTTCCCCGCGCGCGCGTTCACGTGATCGTTCCCACCCCGGGCGCAGATCACGTCCCGGCCGCTCGTGCCCATCAGGTAGTCACCATCGTTCGTCCCGTTGATCGTGCACTCGGGTCGAGCGCGATCGCCGGCTGCGGAGGCGGCCGTCGAGCCGACCGACAACCCGACGACCAACACGAGTACCGTCGCCATCGTGATGAGTGGGTACCGGATGCGCGTGACTCGCCTCCTTCCTAAGCAGGCCTGAAGGATCCACTACGCGGGCACGTACATCAGACTGGCTTGGGCCGTGCCGGAGTCCGGCCCGCCTCCAGCAGCCTCCCCACGGGCACCGCCCGCACGTCAGACCGTTCTCTGCGTCGATCAGGAGTCCCGGGGAACGGGGGTCGGTACTTCCCCACACTCCACGGGGCCGATCTCGGCCGACCGGACGACGTCGCCGGTGTCGGCACCGGCCCAGTCGTGTCCCGAGCCGCCGAACAGGCGGTCGTTCCCCTTGCCGTCGCGGGCGGACACGCAGTCGACCCCGGGACCTCCGTAGAGCCGGTCAGGGCCGAAGAGCTCGTTCCCCGCGAAGTCGCCGCCGCGCCCAAGGAAAACCCGATCGTCGCCGCGCCCGCCGCTCGCGTAGTCGCGTCCCGAACCGCCGAAGACCCGGTCGGCACCGCCACCGGCGCTCACGACGTCGCGCCCGGGCCCGAGGAGAATGACGTCGTCCCCTCTTCTCCCCCGCACGTGGTCGCTCCCGCGGCGGGCGCAGATCACGTCTGGACCGCTCGTGCCTCGCAGTCTGTCAGCACCATTCGTCCCGGTGATCGTGCAATCGGGTCGTCGTCGTGCCTCCGGGCGGGACGCCGTCGCCGAGACGACGAGCAGCCCGACGACGAGCACGAGCACCGACACCGTCGCGATGAGCGGGTTCCGGATGCGTATGGCGCGCCTCCCCCTTGAGCGGGACCGGCCGACGCGGCCCCGTACATCAGACCGTCTCCGGTGCCTCCCGGGTCCGGCTCGTCCGCTGCAGGCTCGCGACGAGCGCCGCTCGGCCGGATGGGTCCTAGGTGCCGGCCGCGGCCGCGTCGGTCCCGCTCGACCACGTCGGCTTCTGCGGTGGCTGATGAACGATGAACTCCTGCACCGCGCTCAGCGGAACGAAGTGCTCGATGCGTTCATCGCCCTCACCCTCGAACCACGCGATCCCGTGCTCCGTTCGCTTGACGTTGTCCGGGACTTCGCGCTCGTCGCCGTTCGTGAACCTGATGGTGGCCATGCCCGATCCCTCCCTCTCGGGTTCCCGCAAGTATGCGCGCCACGGCCGCCGTCCCGGCGAGTCACCCGCTCCGAACGCGGAGCGCGTCGGCGGCGATCGCGACCGCCGCGCACGCCGTGACGGGGATCGCGAACGACGCTCGGAGGCTGGCCACCTCGGCGACGAACCCGACCGCGAGCGGGCCGACGATCGAGCCGACGTACCCCGCGGTCACCACGACGCCCAGGGCCGTGTGCCCGGGTCCCAGCACCAGCCGACCGGCGGCACCGAACGCCATCGGGACCGTCGGCCCGACGCCCATGCCGACGATCGCGAGCGCCACGATCGTCAGCGCCGGGCCGCCCACGACGAGCGCGATCCAGAGCACGATCGCGGCGACCGCCGTGCCGACCCGGACGAGGACGCGGGGTCCCACGCGCGTCGCGAGGCGATCGCCCACGAACCGCGAGGCGGCCATGCCCGCCGAGAACGCCACGACGCCCACCCCCGCGACGCCGGCCGAGGCCCCGAGGGTCTCGTGCAGGTAGACGGCGCTCCACTCGGCGGCGATGCCCTCGGTCATGAACGACGCGAACCCGATCAGGCACAGCACGAGCACCCTCGCGATCGGGGAGCCCTCGGGTCGGACCGCGCCGGGCGCGGGCTCGTCGCGCTCCGGCGCGTGCGCTGAGGGCAGCCATCGGAGGAACGGGAAGCTCGCGAGCACCAGGACCGCGGCCAGCGCCGGAAGGTACGCCTCGATCGGCACGCCCGCCCCGATGGAGATCGCCGCGAGCCCGGCCCCCACGAGCATCGACACGCTCCACATGCCGTGCATCCCGGACATCAGCCGTCGCCCGGCACGCCGCTCGACCTCCACGGCCTCCGTGTTCATCGCCACGTCGAGCGCGCCGCTCGCCACCCCGAGCACCGCGAAGATGACGAGGAGGTCGCCGAGACCGCCGGCGGCCGGTAGCGCCGCGAGCGCCGCCGCGAGCAACGGGATGCCCAGACGAACGGTCGGCCGCGCTCCGGCACGCCGCAGCGCCGGGCCGGCCACCCGGGTGCCCAGGACCAGCCCCCCGGCGTACCCCGCGAGGGCGATGCCCAGACCCCCGGCGTCCAGGCCGGCGTCGGCCTTCACGCGCGGGATCCACGGGCCCACCGTCCCGGCGACGACGGCGTGCGCGGAGAACGTCGCCACGACGGCGACCCGAGCTCGGGCGGGCGCGTCACGGACGCTCGGCATCATGTCCTTGTACCGCACCGAGGCGGCCGTGCGCTGCGTCCTAGCGCGACCAGTCGGAGAGGTCCTCGAGCACGACGAGCCCGTAGCGCTCCGCGATGGCCTCGATGCCTGCCACGTACTCGACCGCCACGGGCCGCGCGTGCTGGGCCCGGTAACCGTGCTCGTGGATCGCGAGCTTCCCGGCGAGCTCGACGACGCCCCACACGGGGTTCACGCCGCGAGGCAAGTACCGCTCCTCCGGCGGCTCGCTCCACGCGTAGAGGCCGCAGTTGTGGCCGGCGCCGGGAGCGACGTGCACCCTCACGGGCAGGAA
>Ga0105100_10001009_pt1 | contig 16597 bp, 15 predicted proteins | sample PPLLak12cMay2015_2_FD_87033 | JGI IMG/M metagenome (GOLD analysis project Ga0105100, IMG submission 87033) | Freshwater sediment microbial communities from Prairie Pothole Lake near Jamestown, North Dakota, USA - PPLs Lake P8 Core (1) Depth... | ecosystem: Environmental > Aquatic > Freshwater >...
GCCTCACCTGCAACGACCCAGGTGAGGTAAGCTGGGTGTTGCTTACGGTCAGCCTCAGACAGTGAAAGCACACCTTCTGCGATTGTTTGGCTATTCAATTTTTAAGCTGCAAAAGTCGAGTAAAGCTTAGTCACGTTTTCTGCCTCATCATACTACACAAGTGAGTGATATTTTTATAGAAGACAGTTTTCCGCTCGTACAGTAGTCTATACTCAGGCATGCCATGTGACAACTGAGAGCTGCATCTTCCATACTGTTTTTATCAGCGACTGGGGATCACCCTGGTGCCAGATCCACACCGTATGGATCTTCCCTCAGGATTGACCCTGATCTTCTCGCACCGCCCCATCCTACCCCTCGAGTCGGGAGTGCTCAATCTGCATGGTCATGTCCACAACAGTCCAACTCCTGAGTTAGGAGCAAGCCACGTAAACCTGTCCGTGGAGGTGCGAGATTATCGGCCCTGGCGGTTGGGGGAGATTTTAGCGCCTTATCTACATGATCAGTGAATGTCTGGTAATTATGAAAGCGCATCATGCATCATCCCGGCGAGTCTGCACCCAGCACAATTCGCACATCCAAAATACTATACCCCTTTTCATACACGCGCACCGGATTCAGATCGATTTCCTTGATTTGCGGATAGCGTGCAGCTACCTGGGATACTTGCACCAACAACTCTACCAGACTCGCAATGTCTTTCTGTTTCTCGCCGCGCATACCTTGCAGCACGCCGTAGCCTTTGGTTTCTCTGATCATGTCCAGGGCGACGTCTTTATCAAACGGCGCCACGCGGAAGCTCACATCCTTGAACAACTCCACAAACACGCCGCCCATGCCGAACATGATCGTGGGTCCGAACTGGGCGTCGCGCACCATCCCGATGATCAATTCGGTGCCCGGTTTCGCCATCGGCACGACCAGCACACCGTGAATGTCCGCTGCAACTGCCGCGCGCTTCACATTATTCACCAATTGGTCATACCCCTGACCCACCGCCTCGTTGCCTTGAAGATCGATCCTGACACCCCCGACATCGCTCTTGTGAATGACTTGTGGCGAGACAATCTTGAGCACAACGGGGCTGTTCATTTCCATCGCGGTACGCTGCGCTTCTTCCCGGGTCCGCGCCAAAACATACGGCATCACCGCGATGCCATTTTCGCTGAGAAAATCGAGCGCCTCGGGTTCCAAAAGAGGGCGCGCCTCGGTAACAGCGCGATCCAGAATCGGGTGATGAGCGGTAGGAACATCGGCAAGTGGATGACTCACGCTGAACGTTGCCTGGGTCAACATCGCCAAGGCGCGCACGGCATAATCGGGCGAATCGAACGTGGGGATGTCGTTCTCTTCGAGATAGCGGCGTGTCTCAGCCATCGCTTGACTGACCGTGAAGCACGTCGCGACCGGTTTGTCAAATTCTTTGACGACCGGGGCAATGGCTTGGGCGACATCCATGGCGGGCAGAAATGTGGGCGGAATGCTGTTCAACAGGACCATATCCACATTTGGATCGGACAAGACCAGGCGCATCGCGTCGCCAAATTCGTTCGCCATCGCGGAGGCGGTCATGTCCACGTACCCATTTGGTTTGCAAACCATCGCCATCGGCGGCAGCAAAGCAGTCAGTTTCTCGCAGGTATCCTGGCTCAGAGGAGCAAGTTCTAATACGCCGCCGGCCTCCACCTCGTCCATGCTGATGATGCCCAGGCCTCCGGCCTCAGTAAGGATGCAAATCCGGTTGCCACGTGGTTTGGGCAGCATCGAGATCGCTTTTGCGCCGGCGATCAAATCGTGCATGGTGTCCGCGCGCACGACCCCGCATTGTTTGAACGCGCCTCTGTACACGGCATCTGCACCGGCAAGCGTGCCGGTGTGCGAGAGCGTCGCCCTGGAGCCGATCTCGGTGCGCCCGACTTTGAGCACGAGCACCGGTTTGTTTTTGGTAACCTGGCCCGCGACGCGTATAAATTCTCGCCCGTCCTTGACTCCCTCGAGATAGACGAGAATCACCTCGATCCTGGGATCGCTGCCGTACTCTTCGATCAATTCCAGGTTCGACACATCGCACATGTTGCCGACGTGACCGAAGCGCAAGAAGCCCAAAGGCTTGGGCTGGCTGAGGGCCAGCGTCACGAGCGAGCCGCCGAGCGCGCCGCTCTGCGTCACGTAACCAAGATTGCCAGGAACGAGGCGGATCCCCGGATGGAAACCGGTGACGAGTTTCAAGTCTGGATTCATAATCCCGATGCAGTTCGGTCCGAACACCCGGATGCCGGTACGCTGGGCGATCTCGGCGAGCTGCCGCTGCGCCTGGACATTTTCTGGGATCGCAGTTTCAGCGAATCCGGCAGAGAGCACCACAACGCCTTTAACGTCGCCGCGCAGCCCGGCTTCCTCCATCACGGTGATGACCGCCTTGCCCGGCAAGCTGATCACGATGAGGTCGAGCGGATCTTTGATCTCGGCGATAGAACGATAGCACGGCAAACCCAAGATTTCTTCTTCATTGCGATTGACCGGATAAATCTTGCCCAGGTATCCGACCGTAAGCAGCGTGCGCACAACCTGGTGCCCCGCTTTTAATGGATCCTTCGATGCGCCGACGACGGCGACCGAGCGTGATTCGAAGATCTGTCGCAGAGATGCGGTCATTTTCGATGCGCCAGCCCGGTCTAGGGTTTTGCTTTACGCCTGGTCGCGCGACCTGGACGCGGTTCCTGTCCAGTAAAGACCGGTTTGCGTTTCTCGATGAACGCCTGCATACCTTCCACGCGATCCGGCGTCGCCATCACCTCGGTGGTGCGTTCCAGTTCGAATATCAGCCCCTCGTCGAGCGGCAATTGCTGCGTGGCGAGAATGGCGGCTTTGGCTTTGGCTACCGCCACCGGCGCACGCGACGCAATGCGTTCTGCCAACTTACGGGCGGTATCCATCAATTGCGTCGGTGGGACGACGCGATTCAGCAATCCTACACGCACTGCTTCCTCGGCACCGATTAAATCGCCGGTGAAGATGAGCTCCGCTGCGACGCCGCGTCCCGCCAATCGTGTTGTGCGCTGCGTGCCGCCCAAACCGGGAAATATTCCCAGGCCGACTTCTGGGAAGCCGAGGCGCGCCTCGGACGAAGCAATTCGAATGTCGCATGCGAGTGCCAGCTCCAATCCCCCGCCGAGCGCAAAGCCGTTGATCGCAGCGATAACGGGTTGAGGCAATGTCTCGATGTCGCGCAGAATGCCTTGCCCGAACTCGGTGAAGTCGCGTATCTTTGCGGGCTCAGCCGCGAGCGCCTGCATCTCTTTGATATCCGCGCCGGCGATGAAGGCGTTGCCTTCGCCGGTAATGATGACGACGCGAACGTCGCGATTGACGCGCACCTGCGCCAGAGCGTCTTTCAACTCGTGCAGCACTTGATTGTTGAGCGCGTTCAAGGCTTCGGGGCGGCTCATCATGATGGTTGCAATTGCCCCGTCAATGGATAAACGCACGTCGCGCAGCCTCCAGGGTTTGCCGCTGGCGGCTTGTGTCTTGAGCAGGTCGGGGATAAAACCCGGATGTCTAGCCTCGATGGGCTTCATCAACGCCAACGCACGTTCCAACCCCATGTTATTCATGATCGCGAACGGACCCCTGGCCCAACGCAAGCCAGTCGTCGCGCCGCGATCCACATCCTCAACCGTCGCCACACCTTCTTCGACAACACGCGCCGCGACGCCACACACCACGGCCAGCAGACGATTTGCGACGGCCTCCTTGCGGATCGGATCCACTTCGCCGGACAGGTCCCACAGTTGGCCCGACTCGTACAGCTCGCGCAGGTGGGTGGCCGGGGTGTAAAATTCGCCAATCGACTCGGTGAGCGAAACTGCGGCGTGATACGCAAGGGGCACGCCCGATACATTGATGAGCAAGAAAGGCCCCATACTGACTCCGAACGCTTCGCACGCCGCCGCGTCAATCGTCGGAATGTTCGCCACGCCTTCGTCCAGTATACGAATGGCTTCGTTGTACCATGCAATGAAGAAACGGTTGATGGCAAATCCCGGCGAATCAAGAACCAGGATCGGCAGTTTGCCGGTAAAGCGACCAAAGTTCAACAGCGTCTCAAAGACTTCGGGGGCGGTTTCTTTTGCTCGAACGACTTCCAAAAGTTTATTGATCACCGGTGGGAAGAAATAGTGCAAACCGCCAACCCTCTTCGGGCGTTTCGTCGCCGCGGCAATGTCTGCAACACGGAACGACGACGTGTTGGTCACGAAAATCGCCTCGGGCTTGCAGACCTTATCGAGCTCAGCGAACAGCGCCAGCTTTGCGTCGCGCGCCTCGACGATGGCTTCGATCACGAGATCGCAGTTTGCCAGATCGGCCAAATCCGTCGTGCCCTTAATGCGCGCCCACACCTCGTCGCGGCGCGCAGGCGACATCTTGCCTTTTTCCACACCTTTCGCCAGAAAGCTGCGAATACGTTCCAGACCTTTCTCCATCAATTCCGGAGTCGGCTCGCGCACAATCGTGGTGAATCCACCTTCCGCGGCTGTCTGGGCGATGCCCGACCCCATCAATCCGCAGCCGACGACTCCAACCGTTTTGATATCCATGGAAATTCTCCTCTTTGGGGTGTTCTCGCTCAATAAATGTGTTTCTTTATTGGGGATGAGTGCGGCTGCGCCGCACTCATCCCCAATAAAAGCGTACAAATACCTGGCGAGAGAACGGCTTAGTTGGCGTTCTCGATCAAGAGGGCGATGCCCATACCACCGCCGATGCACGCACTTGCAATGCCGTACCTCAAATTGCGGTGGCGCAATTCGTATGCCAGCGTGCCGGTCAAGCGTGCGCCGGTCATGCCCACCGGATGTCCCAGTGCAACCGCGCCGCCATTGACATTGACGCGCTCGTACAGCGGCGTACCCATGTACATACCCAGTTCCTTGAGACAACCCAGGATCTGTCCGGCAAACGCTTCGTTGATTTCAAATAGATCGATGTCCTGCAACTGCAGATTGGTTTTCTTCAACAGCTTTGGAATCGCAGATACCGGTCCCAGCCCCATGACCCGGGGATCCAAAGCGGTCACCGTATAATCGACGACGTATGCCAGCGGTTTGAGACCCAGCTGCTTGCCCTTGTCTTCGGACATGACAACGAGCGCCGCCCCGCCATCATTGATGCCAGACGAATTGCCGGCTGTCAAAGTGCCATCCTTTTTGAAGGCGGGCCTAAGTGCGGCAAGCACTTCCAGACTGGTATTTTCGCGAGGATGTTCGTCTACCTCGAACGTGACCGTGCTTTTCTTTTGCTTGATCTCCACCGGCACGATTTCTTCCGCAAATCGTCCGCTCTTGATCGCGGCGATGGCTTTGCGATGACTCTCCACCGAAAAGAGGTCCTGGTCCAGGCGCGAAATCTGGCAGCGTTCCGCGACGTTCTCTCCGGTCAAACCCATGCTCAAACCAGGATAGATAGAGGGCGGCTGGGCCATTTCGGACGAACGCTGATTGGAGCAGAGCAGCTCATAATTGAGATTCCTGAGTCCCTGGTATCGCACCGACAGCGGCAGATAGTACGGCACGCGCGAGAGATTCTCGGCACCGCTGGCGATCACGATCTCCGCATGGTCCGTTTGAATTTCCTGCACCGCCGAGGCGATAGCCTGGATGCTCGACCCGCACATGCGGCAGACGGTAAAGCCTGGCGTCGTCTCGCTCAGACCGGCCAGCAACAAGGAAACGCGGGCGATATTCGGCGCCTCGCCTGAAGGCATGGCATGCCCCATAATCACTTCGTCAACGTGGTCGTTACCCAGGTTGGAGCGATTCAGTGCGCCCTGGATCGCGGTCGCGCCGAGGGTTTCAACCGGCACTTCTTTCAACGAGCCGAGAAATGTACCTATCGCAGTTCTGGCATAACTGGTGATGATTGTCTTTTTCATAACGCTCCTTTGAGAAGGCAGCCTTCGACACAGACCGCCGGTGGCTGCAAATTCCAACTGTGAATTCCTAGATTATTCTCGCCGCTTTAAGCTCCTGCAGCTTGCGCGGCCCAAAGCCCATGTACTTGAGGTAGATGTGCTCATTGTCATAGCCCACCGGTCGGCACACCCACTTTATCCGGATGGGTGTTTCGGTCATTTTGTACTGCGCCTGAGCTATGACGAGCTCGCCGTATACGGGGTCCTTAATTGGAGTGAAAATGCCTCGATCTAACCAGTTTTCATCGTGCATGGTCTCCTCAGGACAACAAACGGGCGCCACGACCGGGGTAATGGGAGCCAGCCGGCCCTTCTTGGTGTATTCCACCGACATGGCGATCAATTCCTCATTGGTATATTTGCGTGTTTCAGCGAAGACCAGATCTGCCCACTTCAACTGCTGCTCTTTTTCCGAGAACGGCGCCATGTCCTTCCAGCTCGCGGCACCCCATTCATCCCACTTCCCCACCATATCGGCAAAAGCCTGCCACATCTCCAATCTCAAACCGCCCAGAAAGACGGCGCCGTCTTTGGTCGGCGCGAAGCAATAAAGCCAACCGCCCGTATTCAGGCTGCCAAAACGCTCGCTTACCACCCCCGCTCCCTGATACCAAATCGCTGCCCAGTCCTCCATTGAAGCGTAAGATTCAATCGACGAAACATCCAGCGCCTGTCCCTCTCCGGTCATTGCTCTCCAATGCAGGGCAGCCAGGATGCCGGCTGCCATGAACGTTCCGGCATGGACCGAACCTATCCAGGGACCAGCCTTGGTGGGAACTGCCCAGGGACGTTCAGCGTAGGACATGCCTTCCGGCAGCATCTCGCCCGAGTCATACTGGTTTGCCGATCTGGCCTGGATGATGTTGTCATAATCCGGCATCCAGGGGTGACTCACAGGCCCAAACTGCCCGTGTGCCGTGATGGAAGCGAAGATCAGCCTTGGATTGATCTTCTCCAACGCCTCATAACCAATGCCCCAACCCTCCATGGTTCCCGGTTTGTAGGTTTCGATCAGCACATCTGCCTGAGCTGCCAGACCCTTGAGAATCTCTCTGGCCTGCGGTTTTTCAAGGTCCAGAGTGATATGGAATTTGTTTCTGCCCTCACTCAAATAGTTAAGACCTTCGCCCTTATACAGCATCCCGTATGGGGTGCACGTCCGGATGAAATCACCCTCCGGTGATTCCACTCTCAAGACCTCAGCCCCAAACTCAGACAGCATTGAAGAGCAGTAGCATCCCGCAAAACTGTTGCTGCTCAAGTCCAAAACGGTGATATCGTCCAATGCTTCGGGCCTGGTGCTTGCAATTTTCGGGTCGTCCCTTTCCCTGATCCACTTATCCCAGGCTTGATCTTCGATCTCTGCCATCCATGCAACCTTTCTCCGACACAGCGAACCGGACACCAATTCAATCCCTTGCCATGATCAGCCCGGCTTTGCCATCCCAATCAGAAGGCGGCCGGCGCCCTCGCACGTCCGCCCATTTGCCCAGAGCGCCGGACTCGTACAGACGCCTGATCTCGTCTTCACTCTTGCCCAGACGATGGGTCATGATGTATTCGTTGTCGAAGCCCACGGGTCTGATCGTCCAGTGAACCCTGGGTGGGGTTTTGGACATCATCACCGGAAATTCGTAATCCAGGAACTGGCCGACGAGCGGGTCATCAACCTCCGTCACAAAGCCGCGCTCCCGGAAATGCTGATTCTCCACGACATCCTTGATTGAGTTGATGCGAGACGCAACAAAGCCGTGCTTTCCAGCCAGCACCTCGACCTCCTCGGGGGTCTTGGTTCTCACCCAACCGGCAATGATTCTGAGAATCTCGACGGCGTTCTCCTCCTGCAGTCGAATCAGATGATCTTCGAAGCGGGGATCATCAGCCAGCTCCGGCATGCCCATCGCAATACACAAGCCCTTGAACTCCTCTGGGGCTGGGGCAGCCAGTGCTAAGAACGTGTCGTCTGCGCAGCGGAACGTGTCTGCGGGACATATCGATACATCCCTGTTTCCTGCTGGCATGGCTCCCTTACCCGTGATGTGCTGGTAAGGCCATACCCAGGACATGGTGCGCATAATGTTCTCGCTCTGCGACAGCTCGATGAACTGCCCTTTCCCGGTCCTGTCCCGATAATGGAGGGCGGCCAGAACAGCTACCTCACCCATCAATGCACCATAGCTGTCGCAAACATATAAACGGCTCTTCAGGGGAGGCTGTCCAGGGAAACTCGACATCCAGGCATATCCGGACATTCCCTGTGCTGCGCCATCGTTGCTGGGCCTGTTTTCCTCAGCATACTGGCCCCACTGGCCAAAACCGGTCTTGGAGATGTAAATGATGCTTGGGTTGATTTCTTTAATCTGCCGGTAGCCGACATTCCATCGTTCCATTACTCCCGGTCTCTGATTCTCTTCGATAATATCGACCCTGGCGGCAAGTTCTCGAAATATCTCCTGGCCTTCAGGCTTATGTAAATCGAGGCCTAGATAATGCTTGTTAGGGTTGGGCCGAAAGAATGACGTGCTTTGCTCTCTGAAGAAATAACCAAACGGCACCATGCTGCGCAGCGTATCCCCCAGAGGCGGCATTTCGCACTTGATGACTTCGGCGCCCATCCTCGACAAGATACCTGGTCCAGAAGGGCCGAGTACGAGAGTGCACACTTCCAGCACTCGGATGCCTTTCAGCGGCGATGGCTTAGAATGCTTCTTCTCCTTGTAGTTCTTCCAGGTGTCTTCCGCCACGATATTAAGCCCTTTCTATATGGGAACAATAACGCCGGTGTGATGCTCTATTCGAGGCGCCGCGGACGCTAGGCCAGGCTATCGATAATGATCTCTGCCGCCAGCCTGGCCCCGATCCCTGGTAAGAGGCCGCACTTCTCAAAACCCTTTGCCTGTGAAAATGCTTCCATATTCTCGGGGCTGGCCGCGGGATCCATGTAGCGACCAAATACCACGTTTTCATGTATCTTTGGGCAGATAACTGCCCCTACTTGCTCTTCGAAGCGAGACATAAACTGCCGGGCAGCGCCTATCGATGCCCCCACGGCATCAAAGTCTAACAGGTCCTCGCTGCCAAAGAAGAGACCCAGGGAGATCAACCCACCGGTGACCCCCCCGCACATCCAGCCCGTCCCGCCAAAGCCGGGAAACGGAGATAAAGCTTTGATGATCTCCATGTTACCCAGACCAAATTCTTCCATCACGGCCAGCGCGGTGCTCCTGGCACAATTACGAGCGAAAAAATTATATTCCTCGGCTCGAAGCTGAACACGGTCCAGAATTTCTTGTTTATAAGCTAACACCTTTTCTCTTTTGAGTGTCTTCCTGGGGATCCCCTCGGCAACGAATTGTTTATGCCTGGCTTCAATCGCCGGAAAATCCCAATTCCTCTCTGACAGTTCTTGTACCTTTGTTTTAAGTGCCTGATAGTCTGCCATGACTCATTTGCCTCCGTACTTGCTTGCCTGCGAGGCGCTGCCTACCGAATATAAATCATTCCGCTTGCCCTATACCGGCTGCATCTCGAGCGGATAAAAGGCCACCGACAACTTCATAATGTGAGCGCCAGCAGGTGTATTGGCGATGACGCCATCTTCACCAATTGCGAAAAATTTGCCTGTGCTTCTCATCTTGTCCCAGTTATAGAAGAACACGGTGGAAACGGGCAGACCGAATTCGCGAAAGGCGAATATGTATTGGTTGTCATCGAACTTGTAAGTTGTAGCCATGTCCACATCGCCTTCACCCCGCAGGGGTCCGATGATGCCATGCCAGACATAGCGTTCTGAATTCAGATAAATATGTTCGATGCATTGGCTGGGACCGTAATCATAAAGCCCACGCAAGCCGATCAGATCGCGCGTTGGAGCAGGCTTACGCCCGGTTGGTGGGATTGTTGGATCACCCAGCACACCTGCAGAGAACTCATGGACCGCGCGGGGCTCTTTACCCACCTCGCCGGCGCGCATAATTGTGCGTATCGCCAGCACTTGCCGCGTATTAGAGTTAACGATGAAGGTATGTGACTGGCGAGGCATGTGGGTAAAGGTTATGTCAATAAAATAGGTCTGCGGAGCTACTTCCACCACCTCGCACCAGTCCGTCCCGCGCTCGCTGCCACTACGCCAGATGACCTTGCTGCGATCAATGAACTCTAGCTCGAAGGACTTCTCCGAGTCGAGCGTGATCTTCAGCGTTTGATTCACCAGCGCGGCTGTTGGGGGAAGGCGATTGGCCGCAAGTCCTGACGCATAATCCTCATACCTGTAATTCGTTTCACCCTCTTGCTGCGGCATTATGGGCCTCCTTTTTCAAAATTCTCTCTCACACGCCCCACTTCACACCGGCGTTGGTCAATGCCGCCCCTGAAACATCTACAATCGCCGCTCCACCATCAACCACAAGCACAGACCCGGTCATAAAAGTAGAGTCATCACTGGCAAGATAACTGCAAATGCCGCTCACCTCACTGGGATCTGCAGTCCGCCTCAGGGGAACCATCGAGGATATGCGCTTGAAAACACCACTCAGGTCCGTCTCGAGTGCTTCTGCAAGGGGGGCGAGTGAATTTTCAAGCATCTGTGTCCTGATACCGCCGGGACAGACAACATTACAGCGAATCCTGGCCGGGCCAAAATCCAGCGCGACCTGCTTTGTGAGCATGATGAGACCCGCCTTCGACGAGCAATAGGCTGGCATACCCGGCAAGCAGCGCAAACCTCCTAAGGAAGCGATGTTTATAATAGAACCGCCTCCGCCTTCAATCATATGCGGTATCGATTCTTTCATGAGAAGCAGAGGACCGGTGAGATTTGTTTCGAGGACTCTATGCCAGAGCTCCAGATCTATATCAACAACCGTCCTCCCCCCTGGATCGATGGCTGCGTTGTTTACCAGCACATCGAGTTTACCCATGATCCCCAACGCCGTCTCAACCATATGCCTGACATCTTCGGGTTTGGTTACATCTCCGGCGCAGGATACTGCCGTCCCTCTTGGCAGCGAAAGGATCACCTCGTCGAGCTTTTCCTGACGGCGTCCGGTTATACATATCCTCGCTCCGTCAGCCACAAACCGTTCAGCGATTGCAGTGCCTATACCAGTACCTGCTCCGGTAATGAGTGCTACTTTCCCGTCCAGTCGCATCTCTACCTCTCTGGTTACAACCCCAGGTAAGCTTTTCTGACATGATCGCTCTGCAGCAATTCATCACAATCCCCGTACAGGCATATGCGACCATTTTCGAGCACGTAAGCCCTATCAGCTATCTCCAAGGCACGCCGGACATTTTGCTCGATAAGAAAAATGGTAATGCCACGATCACGAAGTCGCTGTATGTTTTCAAACATTTCAGCTACCAGGAGAGGCGCTAACCCATACGATGGTTCGTCAAACAGGCTCACCTTAGGATTTGACATTAACGCTCGACCGATGGCTAACATCTGGTGTTCACCACCACTTAATGTCCGGGCTAATTGCCTGCCTCTTTCCTTTAATCGGGGAAAAATTTGATATACCTGCTCTAATGTACCTTCCTTCTGCCCCCAGGCGTGGGTAGGATAAGCGCCCATTTCAAGGTTTTCGAGCACACTCATGTCAGGAAAAACCCTGCCACCTTGGGGAACTTGCGAAATACCCAAAGCCACAATTGAATGCGGTGGCAGGGTCTCAATGCTTTGACCAAGAAAAGAAACACTTCCTGAAGTTGGGTGCAACAAACCGGATATCGTGTTCACCAGTGTGGTTTTGCCAGCTCCATTTGAACCAACCAGCGCCACGATCTCAGATTCATTGACTTCTAAACAGACATCCCATAAAGCTTGTACCTTACCATAGTGGACATTTACATTATTAATTTCAAGCATATACCTACTCTCCCAGATATACCTCTACAACCATTTTACTCGTGGCAATCTCTTGCGGCGATCCTTCGGCGATCTTCTCACCATAATTAAGTACGATGATGCGATTGCACACATTCATTATCGCCTTCATTACATGCTCGATCATAAAAATGGTAATGCCCCGATCACGAATTTTGGTTACTAATTCCATCGCCTGAGCGACCTCGGTGGGATTCAAACCTGCCATCAGCTCATCCAGTAGTAACAGCTCGGGCCTGGTAGCCATTGCCCTGGCCACCTCCAGGCGTTTCTGGTTGGGCAGCTTCAAGTCCTTGGCCGGCACCTCCCCAACATCCGACAACCCGACGAACTCCAACAACTCAACCGCTTCTCGGTAAGCCTCCGCCGTCGAAATCCTATCAGCCCTGCTAAAGAGTGCGGCTACCTGGACATTCGCATGCGCCGACATGTGCGGGAAGACCCGGACCGACTGGAATGTCCGCGCCAGCCCTCGGCGGCAGATGAGGTGCGGCTTGACGCCGGCGATGTCGTGCTCTTGAAACCGAATGGTCCCTGAATCGGGAGTCAGCGCCCCTGAAATCAGGTTGAAGAGCGTGGTCTTCCCCGCTCCGTTCGGGCCGATCAAACCGACCACTTCCCCACGGTCCACCCCGAAATCCACGGCAGAGACCGCAGCGAGTCCGCCGAAGCGCTTGGTGACGGCATTACCCTCCAGGATGTGCACGCCTTCTCCTCGTAAACCAGCTTCGCAGCTTGGGTGCCAGCCCTACCACCCCGCCAGGCAGGTAGAGGATGGTTGCAACCAGCACGATGCCGAAGATTAACATGTAGTGGTAAGGGAATCGGGTGATCAGGGTCTCCTCCAGATAGGCGATGAACACCGCCCCCAGGATAGGCCCATAGAACCGACCAAGCCCACCAAAGATCGCCATGAGGACCGCCATGAACGAGAAGAGGGGATTAAAGGCGATGTAGGGATCGACGTAGCTCCAGCGAGTCGCCATAATGGCTCCCGCGGCGCCCATGAAGATGGCGCTGACCGCGAAGACAATCGTCTTCAGGGGGTTGACGTTGACTCCCACATGGGCTGCAGCGAGCTCGTCCTCGCCGATGCTCTGTAACGCAAGTCCGAATCGGGATCGCCGGAGCAGGTAGGTTGTGAGCAACAGCAGGACGAGAATCGCGAGCATGATGTTGTAGACGGTATTGTTGTCCACAGGGACGACGAAACGCCCTCGCGTCCCCGTGAAGGTGACTTCATACCAGAGCACCACGTTCTTGATCAACTCCACCAGGCCAATCGTGAAGATGACGAAATAAATCCCTTTCAGTCTCAAGGTCAATGCACCTACCAGGAGGGCGAGACAGAAGCTTCCCAATCCTGCGAGCAGGATCACGTAAGCCAGGGGCATCTTCAATCCCAGGGCCGCGGCAGTGTAGATGCCCATACCGAAGAACGCGGCCGGCGCCAGGGAGATGTAACCGGTCGGGCCGGAGAACATCGCCCAACTCATGGCAAGGACAACATACATCAGAATGCTTGTGACGAGGATCACGGTGTAGGCTGATGCGTATAGCGGCAGGCTGGCCAGGAGAAGCAGGGCAAGGCCCAATAGAACTGGACCTATCAGCGATATCAGGGTAGTCTGGCGGGTCCTCATCGCCTACCTCCCCATAATGCCCGTCGGCCGGATTAGCAGGAGCAGGATGAAGATGGCATAGTAGGCTGCTAATGCCAACCCTGGCTGGTAGTACGTCACAACGCTTCCGACCAATCCCAGGAGAAAGCCTCCGATAAAGCTTCCAGGGATGCTGCCCAATCCCCCCAAGACGACGACGATGATAGCAATGGTCGTGTACTCGAAACCCATGATTGCGTTCACCGGATAGGCCATGCTGATGAGCATGCCAGCGATCCCAGCCATTGCCGCCCCTAAGGCGAAACACATCGCCAGCACGTAGTTGATATTTATACCCATCAGCGCGGCTGCGCCGCGATCCTGCGCGGCCGCCCGGATCGCTTTGCCCATGCGAGTACGAGCCAGATAGAAGTAAAAGATGAGGCCAATGACCAGCGCGAAACTCAGGGTCAGCAACCGGTTGGCGCCAAACAGCGCTCCCCCGATGTTGACCGGCTGCGCCAGGTAGGAGTACCCACGGATCTCCGGACCCCAAATCACAAGAGCAAGATTCTGAATGATGAACATGAGCCCAAAAGAAACCAGCATCGAATTGCCCTCGAAGATGCCAACCGACTCGGCGTTGGAGGCGAGGCTCCTGAAGATCGTCTTGTGAAGAATGTAGCCCAATAGGAAGGTGAGCGGGCCACAGATCCCAAGGGCCAATAGAGGATTGATGCCAAACTGCGTGGTGAGAGTCCAGGTGATCATGCCTCCAAGCATGATAAATTCGCCATGCGACACATTCAACACGCGCGCCACGCCGTACTGCAGGCTGAGGCCCATAGCGATCAAAGCATACAGGCCGCCCAGCAGCAAACCTGCGATCACGACATCCAGGATGGTTACCAGCATGCGATCATCCTCGGTTCTCCAGGCGGGCGGACTGCCGGAATGAGCATCAACTGCTCCGGATGGCAGCCAGACTCGTCGAGGCAGCCAGTCCGGCGCCTTTCCAGCAGCCTGCCCAACCTGTTGATGCGTCCTAGATTCAACCTGGAGGCGCTGGCCAGTCAGGCTTGGGATACAAGAACTCTGCAGTCGCCTTCTCGGTTGGCCCGACGACCTCATATACTCCGTTCTGCCACTGCCCGATCTCTCCCATGTGGCAGTCTTTGGACAACAGTCCGCCCTCGAACCACGTTTCACCGAGCACCGTGGTGAACTTTTCCTTGAGAAGCACTTCCCGGATCTTCTCCTGGTTGAGCGTGCCCGCTTTCTCGATGGCTGCCTTCCAACACTCCAGCCCAGCCCAATAATACGGGTGGCCCCAGGGATCCTGAACATCCTCAGGCTTGCCGGTGTAGAGCTTGTCGAACATCGCCTTGAGGGCATCGGACTGCTTGGGGCTGCCGCCAATGAAGCCCGTGACACCTTCCACGGCCGGGCCGAAGGCCGTGTGGAAGAAGCCGAAGTTGACCCCAGGTCCACCAATCCAGGCCTTGGGGCTGAACCCGACCCCCATTGACGTCCCGATGGCTGGCATGATCTGATCCGGATAGGCGAAGCAGCAGAAGACGTCGGCCTCCGAAGCGCCAGCCTCCTTGAGCACCGGTGACACGTCCTTGATGTCCGGCGGAACGCTCTTGATGCCAACAATTTCGATCCCCCTCTTCGGGAACTCGATCCCCGCCACACCGGAGTACTCGATGCCATGCAGGTCGGAAATGAACATGATGAAGGCGGTCTTCGCACCCTTCGCGGCTAACAAGTCTGCCAAAACCGGGAGCTGATACCAGTCGGAGAAGCTCAGGGTCACAAAAGTGTTCGGCAGGCTCGGAAGAGCTTCCTTGATGGTTGTGGCGCCTCCCTCGGCCGTGATCAGGTTGTACCCGTACTTGTTGGCAACCGGGGCCTGGGCAAAGATGAAGCTCGTGCCGCAAGCCGGCCACAGGAAGTCAACCTTATCCTCAAGGATGAGCTTTTCCGTCAGGCGAACCATCGTTCCCACGTCGGTCTTGTCATCGTAGATGAGCAGCTCGATGGGCAGCTTCTTGCCGTATTCCTCCACATAGATGCCGCCCTCGGCGTTGATCATGGGAACCCAGGTCTCATAGATGGGTCTGAAAGCCGAATCCCCGACGATAGCTTGAGAGCCCGAGAGTGGTCTTGACATGCCGACAAGGATTTTATCTTTGGCTGGCATTGTGGTAGGCACAGCGGTCGGCGCTTCGGTAGGAGCGGCAGGTCCCGCACATGATGCAACTGCGGCTCCCATACCAGCGATGGCTATGCCTTTGAGAAAATCTCGGCGGGTTAAATCTTTTTTTGTGTTCACATCTTCCTCCTTTTTGGAGCATCAAGTCGAATGAAACGAGAACTCATTTTCGATCAATCATCTCTACATACAGTCAATCTCCTTTCCGCACTCTCAACAACCGGTCAAGGCTGAATGGGGCATCCACCCCGAATTGCTTGCATCACATTCAAATGGAGCCCATCCTGGATTACATCATCCACTCTGAGCACCTTACCTTCCGCAATGATGGTTACACCCTGGACTACTGGGATTTCCAGATGGGCGAGGAGATCATTGACCGTGGCCCCATCCGGAATCTCAAGCTCGATCTCCTGTAACTGCCGGTAGCCGGAGATATTTTGACCCAATGTCCCGAAAAGCTTGACCTTTACCTTCACTCTCGAATCCTGCTAGGAGTCAAAGGCTTTATCGATATCATCGTTGCTGATGGCAAAGACCGTGTTATGGGGCGGAAGAGGTTCCTCGTAGAAGAATCTGGGTAACCGGTCGTCTTCATTGGTGAACCCAGCTTTCCTATTGAATTCTCTCTCTGCCTTCAGCACACGGGTGCCAAGGTCAAATGGGAAATAGTCTGGTCCAAGCTGCGTACCCATTTTGGCAACGATCAACTTACGAAAGGTCTCGAAACCTTCGGCACCCAACAAGGCTACATTGACCATAAAACACTGTCCCATGGTGTCAAAAGCAGCCATGGCGATTTGCAGGAATTTGGAGGCCTCGACCTGTCCTTCGGGGCTCAATGGATCGAGCTTATGCTCCAAATATGCCCCAACCAGGTTTCCTGCTGTATGATCAGCGCCCATAGGTGATGTGGCATA
>Ga0105100_10001010_pt1 | contig 16584 bp, 16 predicted proteins | sample PPLLak12cMay2015_2_FD_87033 | JGI IMG/M metagenome (GOLD analysis project Ga0105100, IMG submission 87033) | Freshwater sediment microbial communities from Prairie Pothole Lake near Jamestown, North Dakota, USA - PPLs Lake P8 Core (1) Depth... | ecosystem: Environmental > Aquatic > Freshwater >...
AATGCGGTTTTTCGTTCCGAAGACGAGGTGGTAATGAAGGCTGAGATAGGTGGAAGACATCGGTTACCCTTGCTGGGACCCCTCCGGGGTGTACCCTTGCTGGGACCCCTCCGGGGTGCAATCGTTATCCCGTTCCTATCCCGGTGGTATCGCCCGCTATCGCGGACACAACCACCGGCTAATGGCTTTGAACCCTCCGGGTTCGCTTCTGATCGTTGTTCCAAAAGATCTGCACCCAACGGAATTCGGCCCGGACCTGTTTCTGGAGGGCGCGATGCAGCGGCTCTGCCATGAATGTGCCCAGGACTACTCACCGGAGCTCGTGCAGCTGGTGGAAGGAGCAACCGCCAGCACGGTGTGATCCTTGAACCGACAGGGTTTGGACCTCCTCCTCCGCATGGTTCGCCCAGGTTTTCTATCATCCAGGATCCCGCAAAAACCATCAGGAGATCATTGCATTTTTTCTCACTTGGGAGTTGAATCGGGAGTGCTCGACATGGGCCACCCCGGGCCCTGGAGTACCGATCTTCAGCGGCGACTGCAAATCCCGCTTCAACCACTTCAGAGGAAAAGCCATGATCGCATCATCCGCAAACATCTCCCCCATGCCCGGCCTTTCACCCGGAACCCTCGTGCACGTGGGCAGGAAGAGGTCTCAACCCGTACGCATCAGCCTGGTCCAGTTCGACGAGCAGGAATGCCGCGAAGCGGAGATCCCTGCGCTCGACGGGAGTTTCCCCCCGGTCTCTGCAGGGCGTGTGCTGTGGATTCACGTGGACGGGGTGCACGACCTGGAAACCATCGAGAAGCTGGGGGCTTCTTACGACCTTCACCCTCTCACGCTGGAAGACATCGTCAACACCGAGCAGCGCCCCAAAATGGAGGATTACGACAGCTACCTCTTCGTCGTGATGAAAGCCCTCACCCTGGAGAATCGGCCCGGCGCTCGTCTGCAGGTGGAGCAGGTTTGCATCGTCATCAAGCCCGGCCTGGTGCTCTCCTTCCAGGAAGGCATCGGCAACCTGTTCGGCTCAATCCTGGAGAGGATTCGAAATGCCCGGGGCCTCATTCGAAAGCGTGGAAGCGACTACCTGGCCTACGCAGTCATCGATGCCGTGGTGGACCGCTATTTCCTGGTCCTCGAAACCATGGGTGAGACCATCGAGGACCTTCAGGAGGAGGTCATCTCTTCCCCTTCCAGAGACACTCTGAAGGAAGTCCACGCCACCAAGCGGGAGCTGCTGATTCTGCGACGAGCGGTGTGGCCGCTTCGGGAGTTCGCCTACAATCTGCTGCTGGGGGAGTCGGCCATCATCGACAAGAGCACGGTTCTTTTCCTGCGGGATGTTCACGACCATGCGGTCCAGGTAATCGATTCCATCGAAACCTACCGCGAGATGATCTCGGGGATGCTGGATGTCTATCTTTCGAGCATCAACAACCGCATGAACGAAATCATGAAGGTCCTCACCATCATCGCCACGATCTTCATGCCGCTCACGTTCATCTCCAGCATCTACGGCATGAATTTCCACCACATGCCGGAACTGGAATGGCATTGGGGATACCCGGCCGCGCTGGTGCTGATGGCCATGATCGGCATCGGGATGCTCGTCTACATTCGAGCGAAAAGGTGGCTCTGACCGGAGGGCTGCCCAAAGGCTTTCAACCGACAAACGGGATGCGAGCTTCCCCTTTGGCCCCGCATGTGAACCGAACGTTCGGGCCGGGTTGGGCGTCGGCCGCGGAGCTATGCCGGGCGCTACCCCGATGAGTCCTGGGAGCTTTCGCGCTTTTTGGGCAGGGAGACCGTGAAGGTGGTGCCTTCTCCCAGGCGGCTCTCGACTTTCACACGCCCGCCGTGCCCTTCCACGATGGCCTTCACGGTGGCCAGGCCAATGCCGTAACCTTCCCTCTTCTCCGAACCCGGAGTCCTGTGGAAGATGTCGAAGATATACGGAAGCTCTTCCTCCGCGATGCCGATTCCCTCGTCGGTCACCTCCACCTGGACTTCCTCCGGGGTGTCGGAAGCCGCGACCGTGATCTTGCCCCGGGATTTCGAAAACTTCAGGGCGTTGTCGAGCAGGTTGGTGAACACACGCCTCAGACGGTTCACATCGCCCTCGAGGATGGGCAGCGTCTCCTCCAGGACGATCTCCAGGCTCAGATCCTTCTGGCTCGCCCTCGGTTCGTACACATTGTAGAGCTCGAGAAGCTCCTTATCCAGGGACATGGCCCCAAGGCTGAGTTTGAGCCGGCCCGTCTCCAGCCTCGAAAATTCCAGGAAGTCGTCCACGAGGGATTCCAACTTGGAAGCCTCTTTGTTGATGATCTTGAGATACTCAACCTTCTTGTCCTCCTCCATGGAGGCCGATTTGGTCAGCAGGCGCAGCCCCAGGCCGTGAATCCCGGTGAGCGACGATCGCATGTCGTGAGCGAACATGGAGATGATGTTGGCTTTCTCCCGTTCGAGGGCCTTGATACCGGTGATGTCCGTCAGCACCGAGAAGGTTCCTTCATAAGCGCCATCGGAGTCAAACAGGGGCACGTGGGACACGATGGTCGGAATCCGCCGGCCATCCCTTCCTTTCCAGGTGATCTCGTGGCACTTGGTGCAGGGAATGCCGCGTGCCGCCATGCATTCCAGTCCTTTGCCACGTTCACTCTCATCCAGGAATTCACTGGCCAGCCGACCCAGGATTTCACCGCGATCGCTACCCCACATCTGGCAGAGCTTGTCATTGACGTAAGAGATGACCCCGCTCTTGTCTTCGATCTCGAGGCCTTCATTCATGGTTTCGACGAGTCCGCGGAAGCGCTCTTCGCTCTCGAGGAGGGCCTTTTGGGCTCTCTTGCGCTCCCCGATCTCCCGCTCGAGCTCCGCCACCTTCTCTTCAAGCTCGTAGCCCTGCCGCATGAGCAGCATCTCCCGCTCGCGGTAGTAGTCGATCTTGTCCTTGAGCTCCCCCGGGGTGAGTCTCAGATTGGCCAGCATTTCGCCATACACTTCGGACAATTCCCTGGACTCCCGGGGACCGAAGGAGGTCTTCTGACGAATCGCCTTGTAGGCGGCGGCCGAACCGATGGAGCCCGCCAGACTGGTCTCTACCTCGCTCTGAAGCTCCACGAGCTGGGTGATGGAGATCTTGTCCGCAGCTCCGATATCTGTCTTCTCCAGGCTGCGCTGCAGCATGGAGGCCGCTTCAGCCTGCGGGAAATACTGGCACAGCAGCTCTTCGAGCTCGCCAAGCTTGGCCGCCAGGTCAATGAAGGCTTCCCGGTGACGGCCCCCCCGAAGGGTTGTCCTGGCCGAAAAAACATCCACAAACTCCTCGGCAGCGCTCTGCTCGGCGCGGGTCGGCTCATGATAGAGCGAGGCCAGCACGTAGAATCCCACGTTGAAGAGCATGCTCCACAACACCGTGTGACTCAGGTGGTCCAGCCCCGAGAGTCCGAAAAGAGCTTCCGGCTTGAGCAGGCTCCATCCCATGGGTCCCTGGGTCAAGATAGACTCCGGCAGCCACTCGTTCCGCACGAAAGATGGAATGAGCTGGGTATAGCACCAGACCAGAAACCCCGCGCTCAATCCCCAGAACGCTCCCGTCGCGTTGGCCTTTCGCCAGGTGATGCCCCCGAGGAGCACAGGAGCCAGCTGGAAAAAGGCCGCGAAGGAAATGAGCCCAATGTTGACCAGCATGTAGGGCTTGAAGACGCGTTCTTCGAGCCAGAAACCGATGGCGATGAATACAGCCACCACGACCCAGCGGCAGCGCAGAAGATGTCTTTTCAGCACGCCCAGAGGCGGAAGCCATTCCACCACGGGCAGAAGCAGATGGTTCGTGATCATCGTGGCCATGGTCACCGAGCTCACCATGATCATGCCCGCTGCCGCCGAGACTCCGCCCAGGAAGACCAGGAGCGACAGCCACTCCTCTCCGTGATGGAGGGGCAGGAGCAGCACGAAGGAGTCGGCTTTGTCCATGGGAAATCCCTTGATGAGTCCTCCCAGGGCGATGGGGATCACGAAGATATTGATGAGCAGCATGTAAAGCGGAAAGCACCACATGGCGGTCAGGATATGGCGCTCGTCGCTGTTTTCCACCACGGTCACGTGGAACTGGCGCGGGAGGCAAAGTATGGCCGACATGGAAAGCAGCAGGTAGGTGGTCCAGGCGGCCGCGGGAAAGTCGTTGGCCCCCCAGGACGCGAACAGACCCCCGGCAGGGCTCTTCTGGATTCGACTGAAAATGTCCCCCCATCCGTCGAAGAGGAAGTAAGTCACGAAGATCCCCGCCATGAGAAAAGCCACCAGCTTGACGAGACACTCAACGGCAAGCGCCGCGACCATGCCTTCGTGACGTTCGGTGGGGTCCAGGCGTCTCACTCCGAGGCCGATGGTGAAAAGCACCATCAGAATCACCACCACGGGGCCCACGTGCCGCCCCACCCAGCTCATGACCGCAGCGTCGGGCGAAAGGTCGGGTGTTGCCGGTGTGGTGATGAGGACAAAGGTCGAGATGATCGCTTTGAGCTGCAGAGCGATATACGGCAGGATTCCCACGATGGCGATCACGGTCACCAGGGCGGCCAGGGGTTGGGACTTGTTGTAGCGTGCCGAGATGAAATCGGCGATGCTGGTGATCCGATAGGTTGTCTTGAGCCGCACCAGTTTGCGAAGAACCGTCCACCAGAGGAGGATCACGATGGTCGGCCCCAGGTAGATGGGCAGGAAGAGTATCCCTGAGGTGGCGGCTTTTCCGACGCTGCCGTAATAGGTCCAGGCGGTGCAATAGACGGCCAGGGAAAGAGAATACACCAGGGGGTGATTGGCCGGCCCCTTCCCCACAGCGGATCTTTGCTCGACCCACAGGGCGATGAGAAACAGCAGGCACACATAAGCCGCCAGAATCCCCAGGACCAGTGTTGCGTCCACCATGGACGAATCCTCATGCTCCGGGTGACAGAATCAAAAACTCAATACCGCTCGTCTTGAGGGCTCTGATGCGCATCTTTACTGCAGGCCCGGTTGATCAGAAACAGGAGGACGATGATCAAAGACCAGATCAAGAGGAAATAGATGAAAAGCCCGACCGAGCTCCCGCCATAGAAAATGCTCAGGATGGGCCAGTTGAGAGAGATGAAGCCCAGCACGAAAAGAAATACGTGCAGCTCGGTCTGCCGTAAAAGGCGGATCAGTCGTTTCATCACGATTTCTCCATCACGGGAAAGACGGCGTGCGTATCAGAGTGATGGCCCTGTTTCTATGTTAACGGCATTCGGTCCCGAGCGCAATCGGTCGCGGACCTGCGAAAGCGGAAAGAGCCGAGGGTCTCCATGCAGTCCGGCACATTTCAACAGGACCTAAATTGAGCGATTAGCTCTCAGCTGTTGGGTATTAGCTCAACAATTTTCATAGGTTATCCCACCATTCATCCAAACTTGGTGAGTGAGAATCTATGAGGCGCAAGTTACTGAAGTTTTTGGCTAAAAGCTAATCGCTAACGGCTAACCGCTCAGATTAGGCAGGAAATAATCGGCCGAGAGCACGGTCGCCGCTCACGGCTTTGGCCGGGATCCTCGAAAAGAACGCTGGATTCCAGCCAGGACCCTGCTCGACTAACTGCCGTTCGCGGCCGGGAGCCAGAGGTAATAAAACCCGCTGGGCAGCGCGTTCAGGTTCTCAAGCATTCCCAGGTCGACGATCTTCAGCGTCCCGCCGTCCGAAAGGGCGATGTTGCTGTTGTAAAGATTGTCGTCCGCATACTCGGCACGGCGGTATACGACCACCCGCGCGTCCTCCGGAAGCTCCGCCAGCTTCCTGGCCCGATCGAGGGCGTCATCGAGGTAGCCGACCTGGTCCACAAGCCCCAGCCTGAGGGCATCTTCCGCCAGGTAAACCCGCGCTGAGGCCACATTGTGAAGGCCGAGGGGCTGCATGGTGCGGTGGGTCTCGACCAGCCTGAGGAATCGTCCAGCAAGGCCGTCGATGAGGGACTGAGCGATCTCGCGCTCTTCATCGGTGGATTCCCGGAAGGGGGAGCCCATGTCCTTGTTCTTCCCCGATTTTTCCACTTCAACGTCCAGGCCGAGCTTTTCCATGAGGCCAGCCACCTTGGGCTTGATGAAGATCACTCCCACGGAGCCCGTGACCGTCGTGGGATGGGCCACAATGGTGTCGGCGGGGAGGGCCACGTAGTAGCCGCCCGAAGCGGCAACTCCCATGAGGGCAGCCACCACCTTGACCCCCGACTGCTCCTTGAACCGCATGATCTCGTGGTACAGCAGGTCGCTGGCCGTCACCGTGCCTCCGGGCGAGTCCACTTTGAGGAGAAGGGCTTTGATGTCCTCGTCCTCCTCGGCCTTCCTCAGGTGAGACACGACCTCCTGCACGACCGAGGGCCTTGAGCGCAAAAGGGATTCCCGCGGGTTGTCCGCGAGCATTCCCCGTATGGGAACGACGAGAATCTTCTCGCGGGCCGAACCCTCAAGCGTGTATTCCTCGAGAGGCTCCGTCGAGTCAGGAAAGAGACTGAATTTTGCCTTGACGCAGCCTCCCAGGAGCAGAGGCAGGATGGCCATGATCCACAGGATTCGATGGATGAGCATGGGTCGTGTCCTCGGTGTTCAGGTCAGGAACACAGCATGAGTGAGTGTGATGATCGTCATTCCCGCATGTCCCTGGCGGGAATCCAATCGGCCCATCAGCGTCATTCAGACGCACGGATCCCCGCCAACCGCATGCGGGGATGACCGACGAGAAAAGAGAGCCATTCGTTCTGTGCCGGTGCGTTCACCCGAGAGACCGTCTGAACGCTAGCCTGCTCCAACAGACTCGAGAAGGGTTCGGGCCGCCCTGTACTTTTCCATGCGGCGCACATCCCGATCCGTGGGTTGTGCGATGCGTGATGCGTCCAGGTTGTCCTCAAGGTCCGCCAGCTTGACCCGCAAGGCGATGGGATTCAGGGACACCCGATGCAGGAAGTCCTCATAGGTTTCGTCGGAACGGCGCGTGAGGGCCTCGACGGCATCCAGCACGGCTCTTGAGAATCCCTCCCTCTCGAGGTCCATCCTGCTCCAATCCGTGTCCTCCAGCAGATCGTGGAGTACGGCGGCCATGCGCTCATCCGGGGTCGAAAGCCTGAGCATCACGCGGATCGGGTGAAGGATATACGGCTCATGAGCCTTATCCGTCTGCCCCTGGTGAGCCTGGGCAGCGATGGTGATGGCCCGCTCAAGGGTGCTCATCCTTCCCCCCCGCCTGCCTGATGGTTTCATCCTGAACGGACCCACCGGGATGGATGCCGTCGGAAGCTCCTTCGGGGCCGATCGTGATCCATTGCCCCCCGGTTCTCCCCTGGGCCGTTCCCCCGCGGAAATCCCGAACCTCATCGAATTGGGCCGGGATCACCACGCGCCCCTGCCGGTCGATGAATCCCCATTTGCCGCCGGCATAACGGCGATGCTCACCTTCCCTGATTTCCCGACAACCGGAGCAAAAGGCGGCCCGTCCATCAGAAAAGGCTGCTGCAAATTGGAACCGGGGTGGAATGACAATTTGGCCCCTTTCATCGAAATAGCCGAAAAGTTCTCCCTCCTGGAATCTTGCCAGACCGTCGCTGAAGTCATCCGGTCCGTTGTCGACGAGAAAAGGCCTCACGACGGTCCGGCCTTTGACGTCGATCACCTGCCAGCCCGATTCATCCGCCACGGGTGCGATGCCGTATCGGGAAAACTCGCCCGCTATCTGAAACCTCGCGGGAATCACCACTTTGCCGCTGCTGTCGCGGTATCCCCACAACTCGAGGACTTCGTCCTCGAACGCGACAGGGACCTCGTCCATGGAATGGACGCTCGAGCCCAAAGCCAGAATGAAGCCAATCACCAGAACGGGAAAGAGTCTTGAGATCTTCATAAAAGAAACACCTCTTCGATCGGCAAAATACCCCCCCTTGAGGCTTTGAACAAGCCTCATTCCGGCGGAAGCGGGATTTCACCAGGAAGCTGTGAAGCCCAAGGAATTCTCAATGATGGAAGGTGTGTGCGAGGTACGTCATGAGGAGAACCCCGACGACAAAACAGCCGAAGTTCAACAAGGCCTTCCTGACACTGGGATTGGCTTTGATTTCCGGAACCAGATCCGATGCCCCGATGTAGATGAAGTTGCCGGCCCCGAAAAGGATCAACCCTGACACTTCATGATGGAAGGACACCCCAAAGGCGATCAAGGCACCAAGGAGGAAGGTCAGACCGGAGAGAAAATTCCAGATGAGAGCCCGTCGGCGATCCCATCCCCCGTGAACCAGTGCGCCGAAGTCGCCCAGCTCCTGGGGGATTTCGTGTGCAGCCGCGGCAAGCCATGCGGTGATGCCGACCTTGTGGTCAACCAGGAATGTGCTGGCAATGCTGAGGCCCCCGAGGAAATTGTGCAGGGCATCTCCCAGGAGAATCAGGTAGGTCATGGGACTCCGGCACGCCGCCGACGCCCGGTGGCAGTGGTGCCAGTGAAGAAACTGCTCGAGGGCGAGAAAAGCTGTGAAGCCGCCGAGAAGCCAGACACCTCCAGCCAGTGGTCCCAGCGCGTCGAACCCCGCGGGGAGCATGTGCAGGAAGGCACCCCCCAGCAGTGTGCCGGCCGCGAGCGACACCATAGGCAGCAACAGACGCTCCAGGGCGGCAGGCTGCAAGACGGTGGTGATGCTTCCCACCAGTGCGATGGCGGTCATGAGCACGCCACCGGTGACAATCCAAACAAGGTCTCCCATCTCAGCTCCCGCGGACCGGTCTCGGCGTGCCCGGTCGTTTCCCCATTCCATCCCAACAGTGATTGATACCATCCGGCCTTGACGGCTTACATCCAATGACCTTCCACATCGGGAGCCGAGGCGTAGGACAGCTCCCCCCTCACGAAACTCTGGACAGCCTCACGGACCGTGCCGCCCACACCCACGACGATGGGGATCCCGGCAGCCTGAAGGGTCTTGAAAGCCTTGGGGCCGCAATGGCCGGTGAGGACGGCCTCGGCCTTCGAGCGGGCCACAAGGGTGGCCGACTGGATTCCGGCCCCCTGAGCGGCCTGGTGATTCTGTTTGTTTTCCACCGCATCAAAGCTGAGCGTCTCCGAGTCCACCATCAGGAAGAAGGCCGCGCGGCCGAATCTCGGGTCCACCTGCGCATCGATGTCATGGCTGCTGGCGCTGACTGCAATTCGCATCTCATCACTCCATGGAAGGAAAGGTTTCGATCTTCAAGTCTCGGGTTTCGCGCTGGAGGTCTGCCATGCCGACAGGCCCATATCCTTCAGCCGGGCATATCGACCGTCTCTCCTTGTCGTTCAATCAGCTTTGCTTACAACGAACATACCAATTCATCGAAGCCGGATTGTGCGGGTCGGTCGCAGGGACAAACGAAGGAGCCCTCGCGATTGCGCTCAGCACAGCCAAACACAGTGAAATGATCGCATTCACCATCAATCCCGCATGTATCTGGCGGCGATCCGGGGCGCTCAGTTGGCTGGATCCCCGCCAGAAGCATGCGGGGATGACGTACAAAGAATATGGCCAACTTATTCTGTGGACGTGTGCGCAGGGGCACACTCAGAGGATGAAGAGAACCTCGCCCGAACAGCAGGTCTTCAACTTGAAGGTTGAAACCCGAAACCTGAAACTCATCAGAGCGGCAGGGAACAGAATGAACCGGGGTGCGGCAACTTTCGGAGAAACAATGATGTCCTTCGCCTCCAAAATGGCTCTTCCCTCTTTTCCTCGGTTCCTCCGAAGGATTGGCGTGGATTTTGTTCTCATTGCTTTCCCTGAGCTCTGAGCGAAGAGTCGAAAACAGAGCGACCCGAACGTGGGGTGATCAAGTCAGAGGGTTTCCCAGAGTGGAAGCCGGAATCACCGTCGCGGTCTTGAGTTGACGCCGAGGGGCGGAGACGTGGAACCTGGAGGGGGATGAGTGGGCTGAGGACCTCCCAGAGAAGCAACCCAAAACGGAGACCCCATGGATAGATCGAAGCTCATGCTGGCTATTCCCGTCCTGCGATCCCGCGTGGCCCCGGTTTTCAACTGGTGCTCCAGGATCTGCATCTTCAAGGGTGATGGCCAGGATGGCATGCGCCTTTGCGAGGAAATGGAGTTTGGGGCCCTCACCGCCTTCAGTCGACTGGAGGTTTTGCGAAAGCGGGGCGTGAAGACCCTCATTTGTGGCGCTCTGAGCCCGGAGCTCCTCGCCTATGGAGAGCAGCTCGGGCTGATGATCATCCCCGGAGTGGCGGGTGAGATCGACGAGGTCCTCCAGGCTTTTGGAGCACGCGAGCTGGACCAGCCGCGTTTCTGGATGCCTGGCTGCATGGGACCTCGCCGTTATCGAGGCCGACGCACTTCGGCCGATTCCCCCTGTGAAGAGTCCTGCGCATCGCCTGGGGGAGGCGATCCCTCCGAACCCCGCATTCCTCAGCGTAATCTGCCTGCATCCCTCCGAAACAAGCAATCGGGAGGCGGCCCGGGCGGCATGTGCATCTGCCCCCAATGCGGGAAGACCCTGCCGCATCGGCGCGGCATCCCCTGCACCCAGCTTCTGTGCCCATCGTGCCACCATACCCTGATTCGGAAATGAGGCAGCTGCCGGGAACGCTTTGCATCCCTGGCAGCCACCAAACAGGAACATTTTGTTCCCATCCAGGTCGCTTGCTTTCCCCGCAGCAGAGAAAGGGCTGAGAACCGCTCATCCGCCAGAATGCCGTGGCACTCCATCGACCCGGGGACCACCCTGGACGGCGAAAAGGCCTGGCGCCAATGTTTTGGTGCTCAACTCGAAGCCCGAAACACGAAAGTGGAAACCTCGCAGAAAAGTGGCACACTCCTTGCCCCTTGGTCATTCTACGACAATTGAACGGGGCATCATTTCATTTTCAACCTAATGAGGAGAGCTTCACCATGGGGTCCTGCCAAAGCGGTTCGTGCAGTCATGGTCCTGAGTCCGAGGATGACATCCGGCTCCGCGATCAGCTCAAAAAGATTCAGAATAAGTTGTTGGTCATGAGCGGCAAGGGAGGTGTGGGGAAAAGCAGTGTGGCGACCTATCTCGCTTGCGGTCTTGCAAGGCTCGGTCACCGGGTCGGCCTCCTGGACGTGGATCTCCACGGCCCGAGCATCCCCCGGATGCTCGGCGTGAGCGGCATTTTCCACATCAGCGAAGACAAGCGCATGGTACCCCACTCCGTGAACGACCGTCTGCAGGTGGTCTCCATCGAGTGTCTGCTCGAAGACCGCGATTCGGCCGTCATCTGGCGAGGACCGGTGAAGCACGGCGTGATCAAGCAGTTCATCGCGGATGTGGACTGGGGAGAGCTCGACTACCTCATCATCGACTCCCCTCCGGGCACGGGGGATGAGCCCATCAGCATCGCCCAGACGATTCCCGACGCCCATGCCGTCATCGTCACCACGCCGCAGGAGATTTCTCTGGCCGACGTGAGGAAATCCATCAACTTCTGCCGACACGTGCACATGCCCATTCTCGGGCTCGTGGAGAACATGAGCGGCTTCGTCTGTCCGCACTGCAATCAGGAGACGCCGATCCTGGGCAAGGGCGGCGGCGCCAGGACTGCTGAGGCCATGAACGTGCATCTTCTCGGGAGCCTGCCCTTCGAACCGCGCGTGGTTCAGGCCGGGGATGTCGGTCGGACTCTCTTCGAGAACCCCGAGGGAAGCGCTTTCATGACGGCCCTGGAGGGGTTGATCACGCAGGTCATGGAGCGCTGCGCCACCCTGCCCTCCAAAGCCCCCCAGGAGCAGCAGCGGGTGGCCGCACCCAACGGCGATCACACCTTCAAAGTGGCGGTTCCCCTCGCCGAAGGCCGCCTCACCAACCACTTCGGCCATTGCGAGCAGTTTGCCATCGTGAGTGTCCAGAATGGGAACATCGGCGGCAAGGAACTCGTCACACCGCCGCCTCATGAGCCCGGGCTGCTCCCCCGCTGGCTGGGAGAGATGGGAGTGAATCTCATCCTGGCGGGCGGGATGGGGCAGAAGGCCCTTCACCTGTTTTCCGAGCAGAACATCCACGTGGTGACGGGAGCCCCCAACCTCGAGCCGGAGGAGCTGATCCGAAAGTATCTTGCCGGGGAGCTCACGACGGGCGCCAACGTCTGCGACCATTGACGGGGGCGAGCCAATGCGGGGGTCCATGGAAGAGGTTATGCAGGGTGTCTACAACCGCATTTCCAAGGGAGATGGACATCCCAGGGAAGAGTCGGCCTCCGGAGGAGGCCCTCTTCCGGAAAACATGAGGAGAATGAGCGGCGCCAGCTCCTCGGCACGGATCACCGGCAGGTGCGGCGAGACGATGGAGGTTTACCTGCATGTGAGGGAGGATCGGATCACCGAGGCCACCTTCTTCACCAACGGCTGCCAGTTCAGCATCCTGTGCGGCTACATTGCGACGAAGCTCGCCGAGAACCGCACCCTGGATGAAGCCGCCGAAATCGAGGGGGAATCCATCCTTTCAGTCCTCAGACATGTACCCCAGGAGGAGGCTCACTGCGCCGATCTGGCTGCAGAGACCTTGCGAACGGCGGTCCATGAATGGATGCTGCAGTGGAGAATCAACCGATGATCGTCGCCATTGCGAGCGGCAAAGGGGGGACGGGCAAAACCACCGTTGCCGTCAACCTGGCTGTGGCCCTGGACAAACCCGTCCAGCTTCTGGACTGTGACGTGGAGGAGCCCAACGTGGACCTCTTCCTGAAAGCCTCCATCACGGAGCGGGAAGAGGTTCTCGCCGAGGTTCCGCGAATCGACCTGGCCAGGTGCACCTATTGCGGCCAGTGTCAGGAAATCTGTCAATTCAATGCACTGGCCGTTCTCCCGGAAACCAAAATCGTTTTGACTTTCCCGGAGCTCTGTCACAGCTGCGGGGGCTGTTTCGCCGTCTGCCCGGAAGACGCTGTTCTTCCGGACCAGCGTTTGCTCGGGCACCTGGAAATCGGACAGCGGGGGAACGTGCGCCTCATCCAGGGGAAGCTCCGAGTGGGGGAGGCCATGTCGCCGCCCTTGATCCGGCGCGTCCGTCAGGCTTCGTCGCCCAATGGCATGGTGATCATCGACGCCCCACCGGGAACCTCGTGTCCGGTGATCGCCTCCCTGAGGGGGGCGGATTACGTCTGCCTGGTCACAGAGCCCACGCCCTTCGGGCTGAACGACCTCGAGCTGGCCGTCGGCGCCGTCCGTAAGCTGAAAATTCCCATGGGCATCGTCATCAACCGGGCTGACGTGGGCGACGGGCGCATTCTCGAGTATGCCCGGCGTGAATCCATTCCGGTGCTGCTGGAGATTCCCTTCGAGCGCTCCACGGCAGAAACCTACGCCCGTGGAGAAATCCTGGTGGAAGCTCAACCCATATGGAAGGAGCGCATGCTCCTTCTCCACGATGCCATCCGGCGACGGGTCGCGGATCGGTAAGCCCTGTTTCCTGTTTTGAAACTGGTCTGGAGGAAATGTTCAATGTACGAGCTCGTGGTCCTGAGCGGCAAGGGAGGAACGGGAAAGACCAGCATTGTCGGAGCCTTTTCGGCCCTGGCGTCCGACAAGGTCCTCTGCGATGCCGATGTGGACGCCGCTGACCTTCACCTGCTCCTGTCTCCCAGGAAGATCTCCCATCATGAATTCCGGGCCGGCCACAAGGCTTTGATCAACCCTGACCTGTGCACATCCTGCGGGGAGTGTTTGGACCGATGCCGGTATGGAGCGATTTCGGATCGGTTTGAGGTGGATGAGCTCCAATGCGAAGGATGCGGGGTGTGCGTCCATTTCTGCCCTTTCGGCGCCATTGAATTCCCGGAGAATCACTGCGGTGAGTGGTACATCTCTGAGACACGGTTCGGGCCTCTCGTCCACGCACGACTGGGAATTGCCGAGGAGAATTCGGGAAAGCTGGTCACTCTGATTCGGAGAGAGGCGCGTCGAATCGCCGAGGAGAAGAAACTGGCCGGGATCATCACCGACGGCCCTCCCGGCATCGGCTGCCCCGTCATCGCATCCCTCGGCGGCGCTTCAGCCGTTCTGGTCGTTACCGAGCCCACGGTTTCCGGTCTGCACGACCTCGATCGCGTGGGAAGCCTGGCGAACCATTTCCAGGTGCCGGTTTCCGTCTGCGTCAACAAGGCCGATCTCCACTGGGAGACGGCCCATGCCATTGAATCCCTTTGCCGGGAAAAAGGGGCCGATTTTGCCGGCCATCTGCCGTTCGATCCTTCATTCACGCGGGCCCAGCTGGAAGGCAAGACTCTCATCGAATACGAGGATGGCGACGGGGCGGCAAGGACCGCCGTATTGAAGCTTTGGGAGCACATGCGTGCCCTTTTGAAGGCAAGGTAGAGACAGGCGGAAGCGCCCCGCCAAATGAAGGCGCTTCCTCACGTCATCGCATCATTGCCCTTCCACGGCCTGGGGCTGCTCCCGCTTCAGGGCTTCCAGTCTCTCCCTGGTGGCACGCAGCTCCTCTTCAAGGCCGGCAGCGTAATCCCTGAGATCATTGTACTCATCTTCCGCACTCCAGGCGAATCCTCCTCCCCGGGGGCCCCGAACCCCCCCCCGGGCCCAGCCGGGAAGGCCGGTTGCATAATAAACATGCCGCCAACCTCTGCCACCCCAGCCGTAAGCCCCGCCTCCACGCGTCGGGCGAAAGCCCTGACGCCAGCCCGGGCTGGCGCTGGCGCAAAATCCCATTCCCCGCCCCGTCAGGGGCCCGCTGCCCCGAGGTCCCGTCCTGTCTCTTCCAGGCATGGCTCGATCCTCCTTCCCTTCTCGACAAACCCTGTGCACCTCTCATGACGACGCCGTGAGGCCCTGTTTCACGCCTTGCAAACGCGTTGGAAAACCCGGGCTCCGAATACAGGCGTCCCAAGCAACCTCCAGGTTTGAAAGGCAAGAGGTGTGCCAGACTTTGGGAACGCAGACTGCTGCGAAGAGTTCCGGGTTTCGAGTTGAAAACCAGCCCGGCTGCGAGCTTTTTCATCGTTCGTGGTGGCGCGGAGGGGGCACGAGGAGTGCTATGCGGAGGCCGCTTGATGCCGCCCGGCAAGTCTTCCAGGGCGTCCTGCTCGAATCGGGAGAGTATGGGTGCTTTTTCGGATCACGCGCTGCGGGACCGGTTTCAAATGCGCGCTGAATCCTCTGTGGGCGCATTTGGTTCCCGCCCCGCAGCGAAGCGGGGATGGAACGGTTCCATGGAGAGCGGCCTGACTCCGGTCGGTGCCCATCGTCAGGTTGAGGCTGGATTCGGCCGAATCATGCAGTCTTCGGCACGCTCCTTGCCCTAAGTATACTTCCACACAATTGAGTGACCGTATAGATTGTCATTCCCGCATGTCCCTGGCGGGAATCCAGGGGCGTTCAAGTCCCATATGACCCACCGGGCCACCCTGAACAATGAAAAGGCCCACGGGGGCTGGTTTTCAACTTGAGACTTGAAACTTGAGACTTGAAACTTGAGACTTGAAACTTGAGACTTGAGACTTGAAACTTGAGACTTGAAACTTGAGACTTGAAACCTTTCAGAGCAGGCGGGAGGCAACATCCGTCCAAAACATGTCCGCAGGCGGTCGAGGAGATCCTTCCATGAAAGCTCTTGACGGCGAAATGGTGCAGAACAGGGTGGATCGGAGCCCGGGCGATGTGCTGTTCGGATCCCATGAAGAGGAATGTGCCCATCAGGTCTTTTACAAATTCATCATCGACAGCCTCCCCCTCGCCGTGGTCACGATGGACTCCGAGTTCAGGATCACAGGGTTCAATCCCTGGGCTGAAAAGCTCACCGGGTTCAGTGCTGAGGAGGCCATGGGCCGCAACTGCCAGGACATTCTCCACTCGACCCTTTGTGGCCGTGAATGCCCGCTCCGGGCCATCCAGAATCCCGAAAAGCACTCGGTCAGCTCCCGAGCGGAAATCACAAGCAGAGATGGAAAGGTCACCCCAGTGCGCATCAGCGCGGCCGCGCTCTTTGATGGATGGGGACAGCGCATCGGGGGGGTCGAGGCGATCGTGGACCTCTCGGCCGTTGTGGCCATGGAGCGGCTGAGAGCCAATTTCATATCGATGCTCGCCCACGACATGCGATCCTCCCTGACGGGAATCCATGGGCTGGGGCTGAGGCTGCTGCGCAACCCGCCGGAAATGAACGACGAAAAGGCCAGAACTCACCTGCAGATCATCGCCAGGGAGGCGGGCAAGCTGGAATCCCTGGTGGACGATTTCCTGGAGTTCTCCAGGATGGAAACCGGCGGCGTGAAGCTGAACCTGACGGCCGTCTCTCTCGACAGGGAGCTCGAGGAGATCTTCGAAACCTACCGGGAGCGGGCCGAGCAACGGGGACTTCGACTGGAGCTGCAGCTGTCCGATATCCTCCCGGTCATCGAGGCCGACGCCAACCGGCTGCGACGCGTCTTCACGAATCTCCTCGACAATGCCCTCAAGTTCTCGGAGAAAGGCGGCACCATCGTCATCCGTGCTCAGGAAAAAGAAAATGAGATCATGATTTCTGTAGAAGATGCGGGAGCAGGAGTCGATCCTGAGGATCTTCCCTTCA
>Ga0105100_10001011_pt1 | contig 16583 bp, 18 predicted proteins | sample PPLLak12cMay2015_2_FD_87033 | JGI IMG/M metagenome (GOLD analysis project Ga0105100, IMG submission 87033) | Freshwater sediment microbial communities from Prairie Pothole Lake near Jamestown, North Dakota, USA - PPLs Lake P8 Core (1) Depth... | ecosystem: Environmental > Aquatic > Freshwater >...
CCGCCGCCCGCATCGGATCAAAATTTGACGGGCCGGCTGAAGCGGTTTATCTTGTCGTAACCGTTTTAGCGGCGAAGCGTTGACAGCCGTTCCCGCGGTTACAGCCAGCGGTTTTCAGAATCGCCGGTAGAAAGGTCTCATCAGGTGCAGCAGCCCCACGGTGCAACAGACCTGGCCTGTCTTTTCGAATTTCTGCGGCGGCTTTACGAGGAACAGCTGCCCTTCAACCGGGTGCTGGGGCTGGTGGTGCGCTCCCTGGGAGAAAAGCAGGTCCAGGTGGCCATTCCCATGCAGGCGTGCCTGGTGGGCAATCCCCGCTACGGCATCCTGCACGGGGGCGTGATTTCGGCCGTCGTGGATGCCGCCGGAGGGCTTGCGGTCACCGCCGGGATCCTAAACCAGCTTGTCGGCCAGCCCATGGACCAAATCGCCAGGAAGGTCGCCCGGATCAGCACCATCGACCTGCGGGTGGACTACCTGCGGCCCGGCAAGGGAACCGAGTTTTTGGCCACCGGCGTTATCATGCGCACCGGCAGCAAGGTGGCCGTCACCCGGATGGAGCTGCACAGCGATGCCGGGGTGCTGATTGCCGTGGGCACCGGTACCTATATCGTGGGGTGATATTCGCACCCACCGGGGATTCAGGCCTGACCGCCCCGGGGTCGTCGAGCGGCCCGCGGGCGGCTTGGCTTCGGCAAAATAAGGAAAAGAAAGGAGCCGCATGTTTTCAAAAGATGCCATTCACGCCACGGTGGAACTCTTCAGCGCGCGCGGCGTAATGTTGTATTATGCCTGCCAGTTGTCGCAATTCGAGGCCTATCTGCGGGTCGGTAGCCTGACTTCAGATGCGCACCTTCAGCAGGCCGGCTTTGGCGCTGAGGCCGAAGGCGGCGGCAGCGGCACGGCGTCGGTGACTGCCCCGCGGTCGATTTGTCTGCACCTGACAGATCCGGGCGTGCCTTTCGCCCGAGATCTGCACGCGCTTCCCGCTCTCGGGGGGCCGATCGTGTTTCAACTCAAGCCGACGGCCTTGGCAAATGCCGCCGAGCTCGCCATTTGCCTGAAGTCCCGGGATGCGGCGGGTTTCGACCCCGGGCGACACACCCTGGCCGCCCCGGGTGATGTGGCGCATCTTTTCAAGTACACCGCGGAGGCCCCGTTGCCTGAAAAATCGTTTCTCAAATCCGCGTCTGAAATCCGGGCGGCTTTCAACTGCGAAGATGCCGCCGAGCCCCGTATTTACTGCACCCCGGCGGCGGGTGGGGTGCCCTTTGGCGCGATTGCCTCGGTATGGGTTGACAACTATCTCATCGAAAAACGGCAGTTGCGGGATTGGGTGCACGCGATCCAGGCTTATTACGATTATCGCTTTTCCATCCAGCGCCGTTACAGCCCGGCGGATATCGGCGGTCTCCTGGCAAACGGGATTGTTGCCTGTCTGCTGGCGGGTGTTCCCACCCTGACGGATGTGGCGCGTGAGGGAAGCCCTTTGCTGCGGAAATGGGCCGCGGAGCTTGCAGAAAAGGGTCTGGAGCAGGATTTCGAGACATTCGCCCGTTCTTTCCGGGAGGAAACGATCCTGCCGATCGTCACCGGCCGCAAGAGCCTGGGTGAGGGCGCCGACACGCATGTGAACGGCCCCCCGCAGATATCCCTCCCCCGGGTAAAGCGGGAACTGGTGGACCGCCTGCTGCAGGAGAAAATTTCCGTTGCCAGCATCGCCCGCATCACGGATTTGGACGAGAAACTGATCCAGGCCTACGCGACCCGTAAATAGGATTGGTGCCCGTGATGGCCGCTATCATATTGGGCGCCCCTGAGGGGCTTCAAGTATGATGGTTCCGCAAAAGTCCAAAACTTTTGACTGCGCTGCATTTCGAAGCCGCTGCGGCGCACCGTAGTGTGCACCCCGGTTCGGGTTGGTGGACCATAAGGAGGGGCTATCGCCGCATCGCCGTTTGCCATAGCCAATATCCGGCTCTTCATTGCCTTCAGGATTTTCTTCAACGCCCGGTTCTACTACCCTGTTTTTACCATCCTTTTCCTCGATTTCGGCCTCTCGCTGGAACAGTTTGCCCTTCTGAACGTGGTCTGGGCGCTGACGATCGTGCTGCTGGAGGTGCCCTCCGGGGCATTGGCCGATGCCATCGGACGCAGAAAACTGCTGGTCGGCAGTGGGGTCCTGATGGTCGTTGAAATGTCCATCCTGTGCTTCGCCCCGATGGGCCATCCGAACCTGTTGTTCATTCTTTTCATGGCCAACCGGGTCCTCAGTGGCACCGCGGAGGCGGCCGCCAGCGGCGCAGATGAGGCGATTGCCTACGATTCGCTCAAAAGAGAGGGGAATCCCAACGACTGGGGCAGGGTTCTGGAATTCCAGATGCGAGCCCAGTCCCTGGCCTACATCGGCGTCATGATCATAGGGGCGGCGGTATACGATCCACTGGTGGTGCGAAAGATGGCCGCCTGGCTGGGGTTGCCCTTTCAGTTTTCCCAGCAGGTGACCCTGCGCTTTCCCCTCTACCTCACGCTGATCATGGCCTTCGGCGCCCTGTTTGCGGTGCTGCGGATAAAGGAAGCGCCGCTGGAATCGGAAACCTGCACCGACGGCCAGGCGGCCTGCGGTAAATCCGTCTACCAGGCCTTCCAGCTAACCTTAGGCGCCGGCCGCTGGCTTCTGAAAACCCCCTTTGCCCTGGTGATCATCCTGGCCGGCCTGCTGTTTGACCACATCGTGCGGATGATCGTCACGCTGAACAGCCAGTACTACCGGTTGATCGAAATTCCGGAGGCGTTCTTCGGCCTGATTGCCTCGGGAATGGCCGTGCTGGGTCTTTTTCTCCCTCGAATCGCGCGCTGGTTGGTCGAAAACCGGACCCCGGCCGCCAACCTCGCCATTCTGTCCTTTGTCACCCTTGCCGGTCTCGCGGGGGTGTCCTTTTTTTGGCCGGTGTGGGGGTTGCTGCCGATGGTGCTGCTGCGCACGGCGATGCTTTTCACCGCCTTTTTCGTCAGCCACTATCTCAACCGGGTCACCAGCTCCGACCAGCGGGCCACCGTCCTGAGCTTCAAGGGGCTGGCCTTCAACTTCGGCTACGGCCTGATCGGGCTGATGTACGCGACACTTCTGGCGGTGCTGCGCTCCGGAAATGGCACCGAGGCCGCGCTTCTGTCTTCCGACGGCGGTGAGGCTGCGATTTTTCGCGATGCCATGCACTTCTTTCCCCCTTATTTTTTGATGGGCCTGCTTCTGCTGTATGGTTTTGCATGGTGGCAATTGCGGCGTGGCGACGGGTATCGAGAAGTTGGGTAAAAAAACTCCCATCAGGGTCGGTTTTCCTTCCTTAAGTCTAATCCAGAAACCTCAAGTTGGGTGCCGGTTTTGCTTCGAATAAAATCATAACCAACCGAAATTAAATGTTTTTGATGTGAATTAATGGGTTTGGCGTGATCTTTGAAGAGCCCTTGGCAGTCGTCCCGCGCAGTTGCATTTTTTCTCTCACACTTTTGGAGGAGCGGTAATGAGCCATTCGCAGCAACTCAACAGTCCGCAGCAGTCGCTTTTGAAGCATTATCAAAACTCCGAGTTTCGTCAGCGGCGGTGCAAGCCGCGCAAGTCCTGTAGAATTCCGGTCGCCTTCTCCATCGGGACCGAGGAGCGCTGCTCCGACCTGATGGAGAACATCAGTCTCGAGGGGGCCTTTATCAGGACGGACGCTTATTTTTTTCCCGGCGAAGTGTTGACCGTCTCGATTCCTTTTTCCAGCCGCAACAAGCAGGTGCGGGTTCGGGGAAAGGTGGTTCGGCGCAACGAGCAGGGCATCGGAATCAAATTCGAAAAGCGTGCCGTCTCCCCGGCCAAAGCCAAATAACCCGCCATCCTGGCCGGTAAAGTTTGTGGCGTTCCAACCGATTACTGAAGAAGTCGATCTTTTCGATCTCAATTCGGGCGAACGCTTTCAGGCCGTGTGCTCTATGACGGGTAAAATGACCATTGCCCTGCTGAAGCGCGAAGCGGAGCTTTATCGCACCCAGGGGCTTCACCGCGAGGCGATCAGCGTCTACGAAAAAATTTTAGAAGCGGGGAGTGCGCTCGATGCCGAGGTTTGGCAGGCGGCGCAGTGCCGGGTAGAGCAGTTGTCGCAGGAACTGGCGGTCCTGGAATGCGCGCCGGGAGACGCCATTTCGCCTGCGGCGGTCGATCTCATCCGGGGCGTCTGGGAGGGCCGGGGCGATACCTGCGATCCCCACAACAGTGCCAGCGCTTTCCGGGAGATGGGCCTTTTTGAAGAGGCGCTGGCGGAGTATGCCAAGCTCTATCAGCCGTTGCGCCCGGCGCCGGAAGTGCTCGCGGGGCTCTGTGAATGTCTCTCGCGGTGCTGCACACCAGCAAGCCTGCCGCAGCGCTTCGCCCGCCTGCTGGCACCCCACGGCCTTGATGTCCAGGAAACGGCCGACGCCCAATTTGACCTGGCGGCAACCGCAGAGAAAGCCGGGTTCTCCGAGACAGCCCTGGCACTCTACCGCGGAGTCCACCGGATTGCCCCCGATCACCCTGGGCTTCGCCAGCACCTGGACAAAATGTCCGGTCGCGCGAAATGGCCCCTGGTGCCTGCAACCCTGTGGAGCCGGGTGTGTTCTCAGTTGGTTTCCGAAAACGGCGCGTGCCGGGGATTTACCCAGCGCCTGCGACTGCTGCTTGCGGTGCTGGCAAACCGTTGGCGGGCAAAAGGGTATCCGGCGGTCCGCCACTGAGTGGCAGCGGTCGACTTTTTGCCGGCTTCGCTCCGCCGGGAGCCCTGCGATGGTGCCGATCCTGGAGTGATTCCCAGCCCCCGCGCATCCCCAAGCGGCGGGGTGACTGTTTGAGGGCCGCAAGCGGGACCTCGGGGAAGCCTTGACGCTCATTTTTCGATCTTGACATCCTGCAACAAGAAAACATATATATTCGGCCCGATACCTTCATGGCTTGTTGAAGGATGTTCGTTGCTGCACGATCCTCCGCTCAACGACAGACCGGCGTATGATGAGTCGAGGCGGAAATCGTCGCGCCAGCATCCCAATCCGCACCGTCCAACCGCATTTTTTGTCAGCAGGCCCCGCACCCGGTTTGCGGCTTGCCCTTCGGGGTTGCACGGAGGCGGATCACCCCTCCGAACGAGAGACGCCGTCATATCCCACTGATCCCTGAGGAATCGTCGGATGAATTCTGTCGCTGAACTGAAAAGGCCGGTGGCCCGGCTCGGAGCTGCCGCCATTGGAATTGTCCAGGAGTTGGGGGCTTACACGCTGTTCACCCTCAAGGGCCTGTGGCACATCTTCACCTTCCCGCTCCAGATTGCCAAGATCCTTAATCAGGTCTATTTCATCGGGATGAAATCGGTTCTGGTCATTTGCCTGACCGGGGCCTTCACCGGCATGGTGCTCGGGTTCCAGGGCTACTACAGCCTGGTGAAATTCGGTTCCGAGGGGTTTTTGGGCGCGGCCGTGGCGCTCTCCCTGGTGCGTGAACTGGGGCCGGTGCTGACGGCGATTATGGTGGTCGGCCGCGCCGGCTCGGCGATGGCGGCGGAAATCGGTATTATGCGGATTTCCGAACAAATCGATGCCCTTGAAACCATGGATATCGATCCGCTGCGGTTTTTGGTCAGCCCCAAAATCGCCGCTTCGCTGATCAGCTTTCCGCTGCTCACGGCTATCTTTGATGTGGTCGGGATTTTCGGCGGCTACCTGACAGGCTCGATCCTGCTGGGGATCAACCCGCACATTTACTATGCCCGGGTGGAGTCGGGGGTCCTGCTGGAGGACGTCACCGGCGGTTTCATCAAGTCCGTGGTGTTTGGCTTGGTGGTGGTGACGATCTGCTGCTATCAGGGGTACTATACCCACAAGCGGGCCGATGGTTTCGGGGCCAAAGGCGTCAGTCTTGCGACCACCTCGGCGGTGGTCAAATCCTGTGTGCTGGTCCTGGTCGTGGACTATGTGCTGACCTCTTTTCTGATGTAGGCCGTGATGAAGCAGCCCCTGATCGAATTCAAAAACGTCAGCAAAAGTTTCGGTGCCAACCACGTACTGCGGGGTGCCAGTTTCCGGGTTTTTCCCGGTGAGGTGACGACTCTGATCGGTAAAAGCGGTTCGGGCAAAAGCGTCATGCTGAGGCTGATCATCGGGCTGCTGGCGCCCGATTCGGGTGAAATCCTTTTCGACGGCCGGCCGCTTGCGGGCATGAACAAGCAGGAGCGCAAAGCGTTCAAACGGAAATTCAGCTACATGTTTCAGGGATCGGCGCTGTTCGACTCCATGACCGTATTTGAAAACATCGCCCTGCCCCTGATGGAGCGCACCACGTTGCCCAAGGCCGAAATTCAGCGGCGCGTGCGCGACAAGATGCGCCAGTTGGACCTGCACCAGATCGAAGACAAGAATCCCGCGGTGCTTTCCGGGGGCATGAAAAAACGGGTGGCCCTGGCCCGCGCCCTGGTCACCGATCCGGAAATCGTGCTCTTCGACGAGCCGACCACCGGCCTGGATCCCATTCGCAAAAACGCCGTGCACAGCCTGATTTCGGATTACCAGAAGCGTTATCGCTTCACCAGTGTGGTGGTCAGCCATGAAATCCCGGATGTTTTTTACATCTCCCAGCACATCGCCATGATCGACCAGGGACGGATCCTGTTTGAAGGCTCGCCGGAAGAAATCCAGAATGTCTCAGATGCCAATATCCAGTCTTTCATCCGGGGCATGGAAAGCCGGCGGGACGAGTTGACTGGCCTGTCCCACCGACGTCAGGGTGAACGGCGCTTCAGCCAGGAGATCGCCCGGCTGAAGCGGCACAATAGCGCATTTTCACTGGTCCTGCTGGTCTTCGAAAATCTTCCGGAGATCAATGCCAAAATGGGCCATGAAGCCGGCCAGACCGTCTTGAAGGAATTTGCGATTGGGCTTCAGAAACACCTGCGGGTTACCGATACCTGCTCGCGCTACGGGATGGACAAGATTCTGATGCTGCTGCCGGACACCACCCGGGAGCAGGCTCATATGGTGTGCTCAAAGCTGACCCACGAGTTCAGGCGCACGGAAATCGCCCCATCCAGGAGCCTCGAGAGCCTCTGTTTTGTCGTCAGGGCGGGGTTCGCTGAGGCGATGCAGGACAATCGCATCGAAGATGTCCTGGAAAGGGCGGAAACAGCACCCGACACCATTTTTGAATTTCGGATCTGTTAGCTTGTGGAGGAAAGTAAATGAAAGCGTCCGTCGAAACGGCGGTGGGGATCTTCGTGCTGATCGGGATCCTGAGCGTCGCCTACCTCACCGTCAAACTGGGCAAACTGGAACTGCTGGCGGATAACTACTATGTCCTCGATGCCCGTTTCCAATCGGTTTCGGGGCTCAAGAAAGGCGCCCAGATCGAAATCGCCGGTGTGCCGGTGGGCAAGGTGGATACGATCACCTTCGATCATGAGCGCCAGGTGGCTCTGGTAAAACTGAAAATCGAACTTGGCGTGGTGCTGACCGACGACGTGATCGCTTCGATCAAAACCGCCGGTCTGATCGGCGACAAGTACATCAAGCTCTCTCCGGGAGGCTCCGATACCGTGCTGAAGGCGGGCGACACGATCATCGAAACCGAATCGGCCCTCGATATCGAGGAGCTGATCAGCAAATACGCGTTTGGCAAGGTGTGAACCCCGGCAGCAGTCGCGTCCGGGTCTTTTGGCCAAACCTGGAGCAACCGGTTTACGGGAAAGGGTGGCAATCCAAATGAAACCGACACTCGCGGTATTCCTGGCCGTCGTGCTGATGGCCGCAGCGGCCGGCGCCCAAGAGGCGCCTGGGCCCCTGGAAGCGCTCAGGGGGCCGGTCAACACGGTGCTGCAAATTTTGCAGGACCCGCAATATGATCCCCCGGAACAGCGACAGGTTCAACGGGATAGAATCTGGGGCGTAACGCGCGATATCTTCGACTTTACCGAAATGGCCAAACGGGCCCTGGCCGTCAGCTGGAGAGAATTCACCCCCCCCCAGCGCAAGGAATTCACCGAGCTTTTTTCCGAGTTGACCGCCCATAGCTACCTCGAACAGATCAAAGGGACAATCACGGGGCTTGCGGTGGAGTTTTTGGGTGAGGAAATCCTGTCGGACAGCAAGGCGATGGTCAAGACCAAAGTTCGCCGGGAGCAGGTTGAGACCCCGGTGGACTACCGCATGCTTCAGGCGGGCGGCCGCTGGTTGGTCTACGATGTCAATATCGAAGGGGTCAGCCTGGTGCAGAATTACCGGACCCAATTCCGCGAAATTCTATCCAAGGAAACGCCCGAGCAATTGATCCAGAAACTCAAGACCAAACTGCAGGAGCAGAGAGTGGGGCTCGCCGAGGCCTCTTCCTGAACAGCCTCCTCTTGGCCAGGAAGGGAAAGCGGTCATTGAACTTCCGATTCATAAAAACCGGTGTGATCCTGGGCCTTCTGGTTTTCCTGGGGGGAATACTGCCGGCCTGCGGGTCCGGCCTGGCCGCCGCAGCGGAAACCGAAGAGATCGGGGCCGAGTTTCAGGATGATGATCTTGACTTTCTGGATGAGGAGGAAGAGCAGGATCTCCCGCGGGTCGCCGATCCCCTGGCCCCCTGGAACCGCCTCATGCATCGGTTCAATGACAAATTCTACTTCTGGCTGCTGAAGCCCGTCGCCCAGGGCTACAAGGCCGTCACACCCACCCCGGTGCGCACCGGGATCAAGAACTTCTTCCACAACCTGATCTACCCGATCCGTCTGGTCAACTGCCTGGCCCAGGGCAAGATGGCCGCGGCGGGTACCGAAACCGAACGCTTTCTGACCAACACCTTCGTCGGAATTCTGGGCTTCGGAGACCCGGCCCGCCACAAGCTCAACATGCTGCCGCACGATGAGGACCTCGGGCAAACCTTGGCCCATTACGGTGTCGGCAACGGGTTTTACATCGTCTGGCCGATTCTGGGGCCCTCGACCCTGAGGGATTCGGTCGGGTTTGTGGGCGACCGCTTCCTCAACCCGGTCACTTACGTGGACCCAACCGCCCTGTCGATCGGGATTACCGGATACAAGATCGTCAATGACACCTCCTTTCAAATCGGCGACTACGAGGCGCTCAAGGAGGCGGCGGTTGAACCCTACAATGCCCTGCGCAATGCCTACATCCAGTACCGCCAGAAGAAAGTGGCCGAGTAGCGGGCCTCCGGCGCGCCCCTGGCTTCGGTCGCCGGCGGTCTGCGGGGCGGTTGCGCAAGCGCGGCTGAGATCAAATAAGGGGTGGACAAATCGGTCCCTCGACTATATCATGGAAACTCATCACCATCCCCGATTCATTTTCTCTTTGATCGCCTAACTCTTTCAGCGCCGCCGGTTTCGGCGCTGCTTGCAGCCACCGCAGGCGAAGCCCGACCGAACCTGCTCCAAGGCCACCCTGCGTGGTAAATGTCTCAACCCGGATCGAGTCAGCGAGGTGAGTTATGAACGACAGGTCAGAGGCAGTCGCCGGACCGGAATCGATGCTTTCCGCGTGGATGAAGATGGCCACCGATTTCTGGGGGCCGGTGATGAAGCAGTGGACCACGGCCGTGGATTCTGTTGAAGGCCAACCGGAAGGGCCTCTGCCCCGCACCATGGCCTCGTGGTCGTCCTACCTCAAATCCTTGACGGCGCTTTCGGCCAGCATGGGGGAGGGCGGCAGTGCCGACGCCGTTTTAAAGGGCATCGGCGTCATGCCGGACGTGCTGCTGAGACTGCTCGAGGGCGCCTGGAACAGCACCTTCACCCTTCAGCGGCAGTTGATTGAGAAAGCCGGCCGGATGGGGGCGTCGGTTGAAGCCTACCAGTTCGAGGGGCTCGACCAGGAGACTTTCAAGGCCTGGGCCGAAATCTACAAGGAGGAGTTTCAGCAATTTCTGCAGGTCCCGCAACTGGGGCTGACCCGCTTCTACCAGGAAAAAGCGCACCGCACCCTCGATAAGTTCCTCCTGCTGCAAAACGGACTGGCCGAGTTTGCCAACATCCTCTACCTGCCCATGGAACAGTCCGTCAAAGTCCTGCAAGAGAAAGTGGCCGAACTCGCCGAAAAAGGGGCACTGCCCGAAAAACCCAAAGACTATTACAACATGTGGGTCAAAATCCTCGAGGGGCATTACATGACGCTTTTCAAAACGCCCGAATACACCCAAACCCTGTCGCGGGTGCTGGGCGCCTGCGAGGATTATCAGGCCACCCGGGACGACCTGCTGCAGGATGTGCTCAAAAGCCTGCCGGTCCCCACCAACCGAGATATGGACGCACTCTACAAGGAAATTTACACCCTGAAGAAAAAAATCCGAGCGCTCGAGAAAAAAGCCGCCAAATAGACGGCGGGACCCCCACCCGGTCGAATTGCGGCAATATATCAGAAAGAAGGTGCAGCGATGGCTCAGCCAGGAATTCCCGTTGACCTGATAATGGCCAAGCTTGTCGAAGACGCCGAGAAGGTCGGCAAGCGCGCGCAGAAAGCCGCGGATGTCATGCTCGGCGCCTTGGACACCGAGCTGGGTCCGACCGCTTTTCGTATCGTCTATGAGGAGGACCGCGTCAGGCTGAAGCATTACATGCCCGCCGGCGGGGTGCAGCTCAAGCACCCGCTGCTGATAGTCTACGCCCAGATCAACCGTGAAACCATGCTGGATCTGCAGCCGGGCCGCAGTGTGATCAAGAACTTTCTTGACGGCGGGGTCGAGGTTTACATGGTCGACTGGGGCTATCCCACCCGCAAGGACAAATTCCTGACGATCGACGACCATGTCAACGGCTATATGGACAATATCGTCGATTTTATCCTCGAGCGGCACCAGCTTTCGCAACTGCACCTGATGGGCATCTGCATGGGCGGGACTTTCAGCGTGATCTATTCGGCCCTTCACCCGCAGAAGGTCAAAAATCTGGTGACCACCGTGACCCCCACCAACTTCGACACCAACCAGGGGCTGCTGCACATCTGGATGAAGGCCATCGACGTGGACCGCATGGTGGACACCTTCGGCAATATCCCCGCGGACTTGATGAACTTCGCTTTTCTTCTGCTGAACCCGGCGCGCCTGATGATTGACAAGTATGTGGGGTTTTTAGAAAACATGGACAAAAGAGATTTTGTCGAAAACTTCATCCGGATGGAAAAATGGATTTTCGACAGCCCTGACATCACCGGCGAAACCTTCCGCCAGTTTGTCAAGGATTGCTACCAGAAAAATCTGTTGATCAACAGCCAGATGGAGGTAGGCGGCGAGCGGGTGGAGCTCAAAAACATCACCATGCCGCTGCTCAACTTTTACGGTAAGTTCGACCACCTGGTGCCCCCTGCTGCCTGCGAGCTGTTGTGCCAACGGGTGGGCAGCAAGGATACCGAGGATATCTGCCTGGAAACCGGGCACATCGGCATCTATGTGAGCTCGAAATGCCAGCGCGCCTTTTCCCCCAAAATAATCGAGTGGCTCAAGGCGCGCGACCAGCCGGCCGGTCGGCCGCGGCGCGCTGCCCGGTCCACCGCCAGCGTGGCAGCCGCATCGGGGGGCAAACGCAGGGCCGCGACGGCTGCAAAGGCAAAAAAGGCGTAACAGTCTGTCAAACGGAAACCGGATTGGACGAACAAGTGGTGTGAGGAGAGCAGACCATGACCAAAAAAACCGATTACTTTCGTACCTTTTGCAAAGTCAGCAGCGCTTTCGGATCCTCCCTGAAAAAGGATGAACTGCTGGACATGATCGTAAAAAACGCCGTCGGGACGATGGACGGCAAAGCGGCCTGTCTCTTTCTGACTGAAAAAGACGAAGATCTGTTTGTGCCGGTGGCCCAGCACGGCCTGTCGGACAAATACCTGCACGCCAACCCCATGAGTGCCCGCAAACTGATCCAGGGGTTGAGCAAGGAAGGGCATTTTGTCTTTCGCGACGCCACCACGGATCCGCGCCTGGAAAACCACGAGGCCAAAAAAAAGGAGGGCATCGCCTCGATTCTGACCGTGCCGGTGCGGGTGCGCGGCAAAATCATCGGCGTTCTCTCACTCTACTCGGCGGTGCCGCGGGATTTTACCCGGGACGAGATCGATTTTCTGGCCGCCCTCGCCGATCAGGGGGGGATCGCCATCCAGACCGCCCGCCTGTTTGAGCGCATCCGGTCCAATACGCAGCTGTTCCTGGAATTGGCCGCCGCCGTCAATTCCAGCCTGGATATCAAGGAAATCCTGCATCTTTTGACCGCCAGGATCGGTCAAGAGCTGGGAATGAAGGGGATCGCGATCCGGCTGCTGGACAAGGCTTCCGGGAACCTCAAGCTGGTGGCGAGCTACGGCCTCAGTGATGAATTTCTCAACAAGGGGCCGGTTTCGGCCACCAAGAGCGCCGTTGCGGCGCTGAAGGGTGAAACCGTGGTGATCACCGATGTGGAGACCGACGACCGCATCCAGTACCGCAAGGAGGATCTCAAAGAGGGGATCCACTCCATGCTGGTCGTGCCCATCAAGGCGCGTGATGAAGTCATCGGCGTGATGCGGCTTTACTGCGCGGCTAAGCGCGAATTCCCCCAAGACTTGATCACCATGGTTCAGGCCCTCGCCCATCAGGGGGGTCTCGCCATTCGCAACGCCTCCCTCTACTTGAGCCTGCAGGATGACAAGAAGAGCCTCGAGGAGGATATCTGGAGCCACCGGCTCTGGTTTTAGCGGCTGAAAAGGGCGTTGGCGTCAGTGCCGCCAGCTTGTGGGGATGCAGTCTAAAGGAGGCGCAGATGATCGGAAAAACGATTGACAGGCTTAGCGTGGGGGATGCCGCAGAATTTTGCAAGACCGTTTCCGAAAGCGACATCTATCTGTACGCCGGCGTCACCGGCGATTTCAACCCGGCCCATATCGATGCCGTCTATGCCGCGGGGACCTTTTTCAAAAAGCGGATCGCCCACGGCATGCTCTCCGCCGGATTCATTTCGGCCGTGATCGGCACCCGGCTTCCCGGGACCGGCACGATTTATCTCAAGCAGGAGCTCAGATTTCTGGCGCCGGTCTATGTGGGCGACACGATCACCGCCCGGGTGGTGGTGACGGCGATCACCCTGGATAAAAACAAGGCGACCCTGAAAACGACCTGCAGCAACCAGGATGGCACCGTCGTTATCGACGGCGAGGCTATCGTGAGCCCACCAAAGGCGCCCAAAAGCTGAGCCGGCGCGTGCACCCCCCGACCCCACCAACCCAAAAGCGCCAGCGCCGTGGCACATGGCCCGGACGTGGCGCTTTGAAATTTTCCCGTTTCCTGCGCTTGGATCAGGTCCCGGTTATTTTTTGGCGGGCTTTTTGTCGCCGCTCGAAGCTTCCTTGACGTAACTGCCGAAGCTGTCCATCAGTTTCTGGAACTGCTCGTTCTGACGGCTGACCAGTTCCTTGAAGTTTTCGACGACGGCCGTCTGACCGGAATCCCCTTTGCCCAGAAGATCCCGCAGACGCTGGATGGTATTGAGCTGTTCAGCGTTCTCGTTTTTCAGCGCCTCGTATTTTTCCAACAGCGCCAGATGTTCGCTCAGCGGAATGACCCCCAGCAGTGAAAGATAGGAATTCAGTGATTCCTTGAACTCGCTCGTCGCCTTGTGCCAGGTCTGCTGATAATCCGGCGTGCTCTCCGGCGGTTTTTGCAGGCCGTAGGCCTTGCGAAAGAGGGTCGCAAGCTCCTCAAAACCCTTGAAGCCCTGCTGCATCCATTGGGTCAGATCATCGACCTGCTGCTGCCCCTTGGCCGTGTTGATCAGAAAATTACCCCAGAATTCCAGAAAGTGTCGGTCCATTTATATCCCCTCGGAGGCCGCTTTGGGTCTGGTCTTGGGTGGCTTGGCGGCATCGGCCTCCAGCTTGGCGATCGCCTTCTGCTGAAGGGTCATTTCCTTTTTCTGTTCCGCCAGCCTCGTTTTTTGATCGGCAATCGTCTCGTTCAGCCGGGTGATGGTCCGTGTCTGGGCCGTGATCTCGCGGTCCTTGTCGGCGGCCATGGTTTTAAGGGTTTCGGTCTGGCCCTCGAGTTCAGTGCAGCGGGTCATCAGGGATTCATAGTCGTTTTTGGGGACCCAGCCCAAAAGGTTCAGGTAGCTTGCGGTGCTGCGCTGGCAGATTTCGTAGGCATCCCGAAACAGGTGCAGGCACTCGTCGGAGGTGGACCAGGGGGTGACACCCATATTTTTCTCGAGCAGCGTGAAAAATGTTTCAAACCCGCTGAACCCCTTGGAGATGGTTTCTTCCATATCCGTCAGGTCGTAATTCGGCAGGTAAGGCTCCCAGAAAAAGGGTTCCCATTTGAAGGGCACTTGGGTTGTGGACATGAGGCTCTCCTTGCAGCCGGGATGGTCCCCGGCGTTGCCTGAAGCCCACCGGCAAACGGCCAAAAGGGCTGCGGTTATACCGCAAGCAAGGCTCGCCGACGGACTCGGGCTTCATTTTAGTTCAGGTGCGAAAAGCAGTTTTGGCACTGGGCGTCCCACTGCGGGGCCGCCTGCCGGGGGTGAGGAGCAGGGGCCCGCTCGGCGCAATCGCCGATCGGCGGGCCCCCGTTACCTGCCGCGGGGTTTTATTTGGCGCCGGAAAAAAACGATTCCACTTTTTGGAAGTTTTCATCCACCACCTTTTTAAAATCCTCACGCCCCTTCTTGTAAGCCTTGACCCACTCGTTGATGGCTTTCTTGCCATCTTCCGGCAGCCAGTTGGCCTGCTCCATCAGCGTGTTGGCGGCCCGCTCGGCCTGCTCCTGAAGCATCACCATGGCATTGAAGGTGTTGTCAAAAGTGGCCTTGTTGAAATCGATCATCTGTTTGAGAATCTGCTTTTGATCCATCGTTGCTCCTCCTTTGGGGGGTTGGTGGGGGTAAGGCCGCGGCTAAAAACAACCCCCAGCCTGCGGGTTTTTTGGCCCGTCATGCGCGCTGCATCCGCCGGCACAATTCCGGGCACCGGCGAATGGACCTTGCGAACGAACCAAAACCCAGCGCAATCGTGTATGATTATTTTGGGCCGCGAGCCTTAGCGGGTTTCGCCAGCCGGTTTGGCCGGGATGAAAAAATCTTCGATGGTGCTGAAGTTCTTGTCGATGGTGTTTTTGATCTCCTCGCGCCCCTTTTTGCAGGCGGACACCCATTGGTTGAACGCCTCGCGGCTTTCCTGCGGGAGACCCAGGGTTTTTTCAAGATAGGTGGCGGTCAGATTTTCGGTCTGGTCCTGCAATCTGACGAGGGTGTTGAACGTGCTGTTAAAGGTGACCTTCTGGTAATCGACGATCTGTTTGACAAAATCTGTGGGTTGCATGGGCTGTCTTCTCCTGTGTGATTGGTTTTTGGCGGGGCGGTGGGTTTCTTTTGATAACTTCCGCCCTGTTTGAATACAAGATAGACGCCCGAAGCACTTTTGTCAAGTAAAATTTGTGCAATGCACAATTTGATTGGAAACGAACCAGAACGTGAGCTCTCTTTATTTTAAGAAATTTAAATCACAGTTGCACCCTAATTTGGGGGGCTTGATGTCGCGTTGCAACAATCCGGTTTTTCAAGGCCTGGCAGCCGTCCGGCGCTTGAGGCTGTCGGTGTGGCCCGGTTCGGCCCCGGGGGCTTCACGGAAAAAGGCCTTCACCATTTCCAGGTATTCCGCCAGCAGCTGGCGGCTGACGACGAAAATGTGACCGATGTTTTTCTCGATGGTGCGGTTGAGGCCCGAACGGGTCGCGGTGCGGCTGCCGCAGGGCAGGCCGGGGCTCAGGATAACGTCCAGGCACGAACCCGGCGGGGTGATGGGGTCCCGCAGGCCGCGGTAATCGAAAGAGGATACCCCCGCGGCGACCAGGGCGTTGAGGTCCACCGGCTGGCCGTCCAGTTCGGCCACCGTCGAGGGCAGGCAGAACTTGTTGCGGGCAATCTGATTGTCCATGTACACGTTTTGCAGCCACTCCCGGTGGGCCTGGGCCGGAAAACGGGTGCCGTGGGTTACCCAGTAAAGAAAGGGCGCCGAATCCTGCAAGGCTTCGCGTCGCAGGGCCCTTGCAAAAAAACCGAAGGGGACGCTGTAGCGCACCCCGGGTTGAATCTCCTGCATGCCCGCTTCGATGACCTGCGGCGGAACGTTGACAGCCCCGAAGAGTTCATCCATCAGCTCGCGGTCGTAGTGGCGCCGGATGACGGTGCGCATGGGGCCCATGCCGCTTTCGGCGTCATCGAAATTAAACGGCGAGGCCATCAGGACCACTTTGAGGATGTCCATCTCCTTTCCCTGGGCCCAGCGCTCCTGCACCCTGCGGGCGAGGTAGGGCAGGAAGAGAGTGCCGCCCATGCAATAGCACATGGCGCAGATTTCGCTTTCCGGGTGGCGCTGGGTGATCAGATCCAGATAGTGGTCGTGAATTTCCTTGCCGTAAAATCCTAAACCCAGACCCGTCTCCTCGGGTCCGGGGTTGCCGTAATCCACGAGATAGACGGCGAAGCCTTCCTCCAGCATGCCGGCAATAACGGATTTGCCGGGCCCCAGATCAAAAATTTCGGGCTTGTTGATCAGGGGCGTGATCATGTAGAGCG
>Ga0105100_10001012_pt1 | contig 16578 bp, 14 predicted proteins | sample PPLLak12cMay2015_2_FD_87033 | JGI IMG/M metagenome (GOLD analysis project Ga0105100, IMG submission 87033) | Freshwater sediment microbial communities from Prairie Pothole Lake near Jamestown, North Dakota, USA - PPLs Lake P8 Core (1) Depth... | ecosystem: Environmental > Aquatic > Freshwater >...
CGGGAACTGCAGCACGGCGAGGCTGCCCTGCGGCTGGAGGATCCGGCCTGGATGCGCGCGCGGCTGGTCGAGGTGCGCGCCTTTCTGCAGCGGCGGCTCTCTGCCGGGGACGGCGGCCGATGAGAATCGACAGCCTGCGGCTGCTGGCCTTCGGACCGTTCACCGACCGCGCCATCGATCTCAGCGGCGGCCGCCAGGGGCTGCACCTGCTCTATGGCCCCAACGAGGCCGGCAAGAGCACCACCCTGCGGGCCCTGCGGCAGCTGCTCTACGGGATCCCGCCGCGCAGCGGCGACGGGTTTCTGCACCCCTATCCCAAGCTGCGCATCGGGGCCGAACTGCGCCGCAGCGACGGGCAGCGGCTGAGCCTGGTGCGGCGCAAGGGGCGCAGCAACACCCTGCGGGCCGCTGACGATGCCACCGTACTGGAAGAGGCCCGGCTGCGCGATTTTCTGGGCGGGGTGGAGGCGTCCCTGTTTGCCACGATGTTCGGCATCGACCACGCCGATCTGGTGCGCGGCGGCGAAGAGATCGTCCGGGGGGGCGGGCGCATCGGCCAGGTCCTGTTTGCAGCCGGCTCCGGGATCACCGATCTGCGGCGGATTCAACTGGATCTTCAGGCCGAAGCCGACGGCCTCTTTCTGCCCAAGGGCCAGAACCCCCGCATCAACCGCGACACGGCCCTGCTGCGCGAAAAGCAGCGGGCGATCCGCGAAGCCGGTCTTTCGGCTGAGGAGTGGACGCGGCATGATGCCGCCCACCGCCAGGCGCTGGCGCACAAGACCCGGGTCGTCGCCGAACTGGAGCAGGTGCTGCGTCAAAAGGGGCACCTGGAGCGCATCCGGGCGGCCCTCCCCGATATCGCCCGGCGCCGGGAGCTTTTGGAGGCCCTGGCCGAATTCCAGGATGTCCCCAGACTCCCGGCCGACTTTCGGCCGCAGCGCCAGACGGCCCTCGCCCGGCTGGACAGCGCCGAACGCGACGCCCGCCAGGCCGCCGAAAACTGCGAGCGGATCGGCCGCGCCCTGGCCGAACTCGACATTCCGGAAGCGCTGCTGGGCCAGGCGCAGCCCATCGAACAGCAGTTTCAGGAGCTCGGCAGCTTCCGCAAGGCCCGCCAGGACCGTCACCGCCTGGAAGGCCTGAAAGCCGCCTACGAACGCGATGCCCACGACATCCTCCAGACCCTGCGGCCCGGCATGAACGTGGCGGCGGCCGCAAGCGAACTGCAATTGGACCGCGCGGGGAGCGCCCGGATCACGGAGCTGGCCCAGCAGTTCGAACGGCTGCTGTCCCGGCGCGAAAACAGCCAACAGGCGGTGGCCGACCTGAAACAGCGGATGGCGGCGCTCGAGGCCCAGCTGAGCCGGCTGATCGTCTGGCCCGAAACGGCCGAACTGCAGCAATCCGTTAAGCAGGCGCATGCGGCCGGGCCGCTGGATGAGCGTCTGGCCGAGGCCCAAGCCGAAGCGGCCCAGCTCGCAGCGGCGGCGGCGGTGGCCCTGGAACGGCTGCCGCTGTGGTCGGGCGCTCTGGAGACCCTCGAAAAACTGCCCGTGCCGGAGGTCGAGACGGTCGAGGCCTATGACCTGCTCATGACCGACGCGACGGCGCGTCGGGACCGGCTGCAGGCCGATCTGCAGGCCACGGCAAACGCGCTGCGGGAACTGGAAGGCCGCTTGGCGCAGTTGCGGATCGAGGGGGAGGTTCCCACCGAGGCCGAGCTGGGGCGTGTCCGCGCGCGCCGCGACCGCGGCTGGCAGCTGGTGCGCGGCGAATGGCTTCAGGGCAAGGCGACGGACCCGGACACCCGCCGTTTCGTGGCGGAGTTGGCGCCGGACGGCCATCTGGCCGATGCCTACGAGGCCAGCGTGCGGGCTGCGGATACGGTCGCCGACCGGCTGCGGCGGGAGGCGGAGCGCGTGGCGCTGCTGGCGCGCCTGACAACTGAAAGGCAAACCCAAAGCGGCAGACGGGCAGACCTTGAGGACCAGCTGCAAGGCGCTCAAGACGCCTGCATGCAGCTGGTGCAGGAATGGCAGGCCCTGTGGCAGCCGCTGGCGGTGGCTGCGCGCGGGCCGCGTGAAATGCGCGCGTGGCTCTTGCGCCAGAGCGACCTTGTGCGCCGCGCGGCTGAGCTGCGTGAACGGCGGGCGGCCGTCGAAACGCTTTCCCGACGCGCGGCGGAGCTGCGGGCGGCGCTGAATAGTGCGCTGGCGGCCGTTGTGCCTGTCGCTGGCGGGGCGCATGCGGCGTCCCTGGGGACCCTGTTGACCGGCGCCCAGGGCCATCTCGAGCAAATTGTGCGCGATCGCGAGCGGCACGCCCAGCTGGTGCAGGAAAAGGCGCGCCAGACGGCCGAACTGACCGAGGCCCGGCTTCGGCTGGAGCATACCCAGACGGAACTGATCCGCTGGCAGGCGGCGTGGCGCGCCGCGCTTGAGCCGGTCGGACTGAAGGCCGACACCTCGCCGGCCCAGGCGCTGGCCGTGCTGGAGGAACTGAAACTTTTTCTCGACAAGCTCCGCGAGGCCCGGCATCTTCAGAGCCGCATAGCGGGTATCGAGCGGGATGCCGACCAATTCACCGAAGGGGTTGCGCAGCTCGCCGCCGCCACGGCCCCCGATCTGGCGGGCGCGCCGCCCGATCAGACCGCCGCTGAACTCTACGGCCGCCTCAACCAAGCCCGCACCGCCATGACGCGCCGGGAGGAGCTGGAGCGCCAGGGACGCCGGGAGGCGGCCGGCCTTCAGAGCGCGCAACGACGGGCGGCCGAGCAGAACGACCTGCTGGAGCGGATGTGCACCGAGGCCGGCTGTCACAGCGTCGCGCAACTGGCCGCCGTCGAGGTGCGTGCCGAGCAGCGGCAGGCCCTCGAGGCGGAGCTGCGCGCCCTGGAAGGCCAGTTGCGCACCCTCAGCGGCGGGACCCCTCTGGCGGCTTTTATCGCGGCGGCCCTGGCCGAGGATGCGGACCGGATTGCACCGGCCCTGATGCGCCTGACCGACGAAAGCGCGCGCCTGGATCGCGAGAAATCGGAACTCGACCAGACCATCGGCCGTGAGCAAAACGAACTCACCCGCATGGCGGGCAGCGCGCGTGCAGCGGAACTGACCGAGGAGGCCGAAGCCCTGTTGGCCGGCCTGGAGACCGATGTGGGCCACTACGTGCGGCTGCGGCTGGCCGCGACGGTCCTCAGCCAGGTCGTCGAGCGCTACCGGGAAAGGCATCAAGGGCCGATTCTGAAGCGCTCCGGGGCGCTTTTTCGCGCCATGACCGGCGGGGCCTTTCAGGAATTGCGGCTGGAATTCGACGAGCGCGGCGAAGCGGTCCTGGCCGGGGTGCGCGCCGCGACAGGCGAGGTGCTGCAGGTGGCAGGGATGAGCGAAGGCACCGCCGACCAGCTTTACCTGGCCGTGCGGGTGGCCAGCCTGGAGGCCTACCTGGAGCAAAACGAGGCCATGCCCTTTATCGTCGACGATATCCTGATCAAGTTCGACGATCAGCGTTCCGCAGCCGCCCTGAAATGCCTGGGGGAGCTGGCCCGCAAGACCCAGGTGATCTTTTTCACCCACCACCGCCACCTGGTGGAACTGGCCTGCCAGCACCTGCCGGCCGACCTTCTGTTCGTGCATGCGCTTGCCGGCTGAAGCCTGCCTGGCGCGCACCCCGGAGGAGACGCGATGACCCGCGAAGAAATCAGCTGGATTCTTTACGACGTGGCCAACTCGGCCTTTGTCCTGATCGTGGTGACCGCCGTGATGCCGATTTTCTTCAAGGACATCGCCGCCGCCGGCATCGATCCCGCCGTCTCAACCGCCCACTGGGGGTTTGCCAACTCCCTGGCATCGCTGGTGCTGGCCCTGCTGGCGCCGGTGCTGGGCAGCATCGCCGATTACCGTTACTTCAAGAAACGGTTTCTGCTGGCCTTTTTCGGTGTGGGGGTGTGCGCCACCCTGATGCTGACCACCGTTCAACGCGGGGACTGGCGCCTCTGTCTGGCGATCTTTATTCTGGCCAAAGTGGGCTATGCCGGCGCCAACCTTTTCTACGACGCTTTCCTGGTGGACGTGGCCCCGCCCGAGCGGATGGACTGGGTTTCGGCGATGGGCTATGCTGCCGGCTACATCGGCAGCGTGCTGCCCTTTCTCTGGGTGCTGCTGCTCATCAGCCGGGCGAATGCCGTGACCTCCGGCGAGGCGCTGCCGGAGGACGCGGCGCGCCTCGGGTTTGCCGGAGTGGCCGTCTGGTGGCTGGTCTTCACCATACCCCTGATGCTGGTCCTGCAGCAGAAGCATTTTCTGCCGCCGTCCCGCCGGCCGGTGCGCGACAGTTTCAGGCGGCTCTGGCAGACCCTCGGGGAGATTCGGCGTTACCGCAACGTCTTCCTCTTTCTGGTGGCCTACTTTTTCTACATCGACGGCGTGGATACGATCATCGTCATGGCCACCGCCTACGGCCGGGATATCGGTCTGGGGGTCAACGTGCTGATCCTGGCGATTCTGACCATCCAGCTGGTGGCCTTTCCGTTTACGCTGCTGTATGGTCGTCTGGCCAAGGTGTTTCCAGGCAAGACCATGCTTTACGTCGGCATTGGGGTCTACATGGCCATCGTGCTGCTGGCCTTCTTCCTGCCGGAAGCGGGCTCGATGCGCGCCAAAACAATTCTTTTCTGGGTTTTGGCGGTCCTGGTGGCCACCTCGATGGGCGGCATCCAGGCCCTCAGCCGCTCCTTTTTCGGGCGTCTGATCCCCGCCGAGCGCTCGGCCGCGTTCTTCGGGTTCTACAACATCTTCGGTAAATTCGCTGCCATTACGGGGCCTTTCCTGATGGGCGCGGTCAGCCGCGTTAGCGGCAGCTCGCGGCTCGGGGTCTTGAGCATCCTGGTGCTTTTTGTTATTGGGGGGATCGTTTTAAAGCGCGTGCAAACCGATTGACAGGCGAGAGGAAGCGGCAAGATGACGGCGAAGTTGATCCGATCCGAAAAACTGGCCAATGGACTGACCCTGGAGCTGCTGGACCTTTCGCGGCCGGTGGTCGCCGACCGCTGGGTGGTGACCGTCCTGGCCCGTGCAGCGGTCCCGGTCACCGCGGAAACCGCGCACGGGGCGGCCGAGCGCTGGACCGAGGTCCGTGATCTGCTGGGTCCGGAGGTGGTCTACGAAAAGAAAATGGCGCGCAATTTCATTGACGGGGCTGCAAAGGACGCGCTGGTGGCCGCGATCGCGGACTCCTTCTGGGACCAGGCGGTGCCCTATATCGGCCGCCCGCTCTTCGCCGCTCGCTTTGTCCGCCAGCGCTACCGCGCAGCGCTCGCCCGACAGGGCTGGTACCCGGCGGAAAAAACGCCCGGCGGGGCCTCCCCGGCTACCCGGTGAAGCGGTCGTTAATCTCCATGAAGGCGTCGATCTCGGCCAGCAGAAGGTCCACCAGGCCGGGATCGAACTGACGGCCGCGCTCGGCGCGGATATAGTCGAGCACTTTGTCCAGTTTCCAGGCATGCTTGTAGACCCGGCTGTGCAGCAGGGCGTCGAAGACGTCGATCAGCCCGATGATGCGGCCGAAAATATGAATTTCGGTGCCCTTGAGGCGGCGCGGATAGCCGCGGCCGTCCCAGCGCTCATGGTGCTGCTGGGCGGCGATGACTGCGGCCTCCATCACTTCGCGGCGGGAATTTTTCAAAATATCAAAGCCGATGTCGGTGTGGCGGCGGATTTTTTCGAACTCCTCGGGGCTCAGCCTTTCGGGCTTGAAGAGTATCGCGTCGGGGATCCCGATCTTGCCGATGTCGTGCATGGGTGCCGACAGGCGCAGCAGCTTGACCTCCGCCCGCGACAAACCGGCCTTGTGCGCCAGGAGGCCGGCCATATCGGACACGCGGCGCCCATGGCTGCCGGCTTCACCGGAACGGTTGGCGATTACGCCCCCCAGGGTGGTCAGGACGTCTTCCTGGGTTTCCCGGATTTCGCGGTGGAGATAGAGGTTTTCCAGCGCCTGGGTCACGCTGCCGTAAAACAGGCTCACGAGTTCGCGGTCCAGCTGGTCCAGCGGCCGTCCGGCATCGAGGTAGAGCAGGTGGCGAACGCCGCTGCGGGTGCAGTAAGTGCCGTAATAGGCGCTGCCGGCGAAAAAAGAGGTGCGCTCGTTCCGAGCCCGCTCCAGGTGTTTCAGCAGATGCCCGCTCAGGGCGGCCTCCGGGGGCTGACCCAGCATGCCGTCGAAGCATCCGGTCGCGGCCCAGATCAGAAATTCGCCGTCCTGCTCGGTGGCCGTGAAACCCGACCCCTGAAAGGGCAGCGGGTTGGTGTTGAGCTGGAGGACGGCGTGCAGCTGACGCAGCACCTCCCGGGCGAATTTGCGTAGCGGCTGGGGCGCCACCAGCTGGCTGGAGGCGTCGGCCAAGCGCAGCAGACCGAGCCGGCCGCGGCTGATGGTGCGGCGGCTCTGAAAGGCGTCCAGGGCCGCGTTGAAAATCACAACCACGCGCTCGGATGTCAGGTCAGCAGAGCTCCGGCAGTCGGTGACATCCAGTTCCAGCAGGGTTTCAGGCGGCGGGATCGACCCCGCGGCTTCGCAGCGCAGAATCAGCCGCAGGTCGGCGTTGCGCTTGTCGCGGCGGATGGCCGCGGCGATCGACTGCCCCCCATCGTCGGACTCCGGATCGACCTGCAACAGAATCACGGCCGTATCCTGGTTTTGGGCCAGCAGGGAAAGGGCCTGCAGGCCGCAAAAGGCGCTCAGGACCCGCAGCGGGCGGCCCAGCAGAAGGCGCTGGCCCAGCGCCTGGTGAATGCGCTGGTGGATTCGCGGGTCCTCGTCCGCGACCAGAACGGTCCAGGGCGGTTCTGCAGCGCCTCCCCCGGCGCCAAGCCCGGGGAAACGGCCGGTGTCGTATTCGCTTTTGCCGTCCAGCATGAGAACGGTGCCTCGTGCAGCCTGCGGGTGCCGCCGCGCGGGATTACGCAGACCCGGCAGCAAACTGGTTTTTGGTTAAAAAACAGGGACCCCTGAAGCGTCAAAACCCGGGTCGGCGGTGTAAAAAAATCACGCCTCGGTGCGGGCTGTTTTGGCCGCCATCCAAAAATGAGCGCGGTAATCCCTTCCGACCGATGGGTAACGCATTATTATCGTTCCCGCAGCGCCGGATGTCAACACAGCATTGCGCAGATCGGCGATGGCAGCAGGGGCGTGTCGGGGGGGGGCGCGCTGGCGGCCCTTATTCGTCCGGCCGCCGCCCGGGATCGCTGTTTTCATCGCGGGCCGCGACAATCGCCTCGACCACGATGGCCGCGTCCTGCACCCGCCAGCGAACGTCCAGGTCAAAAATTCGAAAACCGTAACCCCGGTGGCAGGGGTGCGCACGGTGGTACGCCGGCCGAGGGTCGGCCTGCAGCAAGGCCGTTATCAGGGCCCGCAGATCGGTTCCGTCGCCGGGCCGGTAGCGGCGGCAGGCGGCCTGCGCCCGGGAGCTGAAAAGGACCGGCAGCTGGGGGTCCGGCGGGGCCGGGGCGTACCCGGCGCCGGCCGCGGGGCGGCTGTCGGAATAGGGCAGATAGGGTTTGATGTCGACCACCGGTGTGCCGTCCAGGAGGTCGCTGCCACGGATATCCAGCACCGCGCGCTCGTCGGGAAAGCGCAGACCGGCCAGTTCGACCGCGGAAATACCGACAGGGTTGGGGCGAAACCCGGAGCGGCTGGCAAACACGCCGATGCGGCGGTTGCCTCCCAGGCGGGGCGGGCGCACGGTGGGCTTCCACGTTCCCTGGCGATTGGCGTGGAAGATGAAGATAATCCAGATGTGGGAGAAGCCCTCCAGCCCCCGCACGGCTTCGGGGCGGTCGAAAGGCGGCAGCAGTTCCAGTCTCGCCCGGGCTTCGCGAACCAGTCCGGGCTGGCGTGGAATACCGAATTTCTCCTTGAAACAGGAGCGGATGATACCGATGGGTTCCAGGACGACGGGCATCAAGCGGCTGCTCCGGGAAACGCCCGGCGGGGCCGGGGCGCCGAGGGACCGGCAGCCCCTTGCTTTCCGGGGATGAAAAAGATAATCTTTTAAAGTCGGTGCGCCCTCCGCTGGCGGATAGTATCCGGAGGGACCTGTCGCTGTGTGTCTCGAATTTTAACGCGAGGGCCCATGGATCGAAGTCCCCGCTACCGGATGATGTGTGAGCAGGCCCAGGATATCCAGGCCCGCTGGAAGCCGGCCTACGGGGATTTTTTCGTTCATGCCGACGGCCGCATCGACTGCTGGATCCCGGCTACCTGCAGCGGCCGGAACCTGCGGCGGGGCTTTGAAATCCAGACCGAAGGAAGCCTCATCCGCCTGATCAAACATGTCTGGCTGCCCCGCCAGGATCAGCTCATCGAGATGGCCCAGACGCCCGGGCAGCGATTTGACAGCACCACCCAGGCCTTCTACCGTTGGACCAAAACCCCCTACCAGCGGCTGCCCGGCTACCCCAACCAGATTTTCACCACCATGGAACAGATCTGGCTGGCCTTCGTGATGGAAGTCAAATTCCACCGCAAATGGACCGGCACCCGCTGGGGTGCGATTTGAGGGCCCGGCAGAAAAAGGCCCCGCCCGGCGGGCTGTGCATCTTAATCCGGAGCGTCTTCGGCGGTCTGCCCGGGGGCATCTGCAGCTGCCGCCGGGGGGCTGAGAAGGGCGATCAGAAAACGGAAAAGAGGCCTGCCGGCCTTGGCGCTGCCGCCGGTTGCGCCGGCTTTGCGGGCATTTTGGACCAGCCGGTCCAGGTGGTGGTGGTCGGCCTGGGGAAAACGCGCGCGGACTTCAAGCAGCGGGGCGTCGCTGCCGCTTACCAGGAGGTCGCGCCACGCCTCGGCCGTTTTGAAAACCTGCGCATCCAGGCTGCTGCCCCGATGGCGTTCGTTTAGAAGCCTGCGGATCGGCGCGGGGTCCACCGCACGCATCAGACGCCCGATAAACTGCAATTGCCGCTTGCGCGCCCCGCGTTTCGACACCCCCCGAGCGAACCTGAGGGCCTCGAGCAAATCCGACGGCAGCCCCATTCCGATCAGTGTCTCAAGCGGCAGATAGATCAATTCTTCCCCCAGCGCCTGGAGGGCTTCCATTTCCCGCTTGATCTGGGTCCTGCTCTTATCCATCGGATGTCCCCGCTTATGTCGCGGTTTTGCGGTTGCGCTGAAAAATCAGCCTCAGATGTCTTCGCTGTCGCCGCAGAGCAGTTGTCGCAGTCGCTCGCTTAAGAACAGGATCGATTCGATGTCGAGGTGCTCGGTGATGGTGGCATCGAACAGCAGCTTGACGCCGGCGGCGAGACCGTCGGCCGGCGCTTCGTCCCAGAAGAGCAGCAGCAGGGGAATGCGGGGCAGGGGCTGAAATTGAAAGGCGGCGTCGGCCGACCCCACCTGGCCGGTGACATCCCGGGCGCCCAGACTTCGGGCCGCCTCTGCTATCGCTCGCAGGCGCCCCCGAAACCGCGCGATCACGGGCGCTTCCACCTGGCGCTGCATGGACTTGATTTTGGAGACGGTGTTGGGGATCTGCTCAAACCCCCGCCAGTCTTCAGCGGGCAGGGCGCTGCCGCCCTGGGCGAGGTGGTTGTAGATGAAGACCTGCTCCCAGCGGTTGAGGGCCGTCCCGTCCTTTTTGTGGATCCCGTCCGGCCGGATCACGACCGTCTCGGTGAAATAGGGCAACTCCAGCGCCGGCTGACCGTCCGCGGTCCGAACCAGCCGACCCCCGATGCGCCCCGGCAGGTCTTCCAGGCGCATGTCGGCCGAGCGTTCCCGTGCCCATTGAAGGGCATCGGCGGCCATGTCCTTTTTGGTCCATCTACCCTCGGCGTGCTGGGCGTCAAGGATGGGCTGATAGCGGGCCACCGTTTCCGGAGAAAGATGCGGGCACTTTGCCAGGGGCAGCTTTTCGGAAACCACCATGCTGGCAAACGCCAGGCACGTCGGGTGCCCGCAGTCGCGGCAGTTGGTGCGGGGCAGCACTTTGGTGTAGAGGTCTACCACCGATAGCGGCATAATGGACTCCACGCTTCCGGGGTGCAACCGAAATCGGCGAAGCGGCCCGGGATGCGGGCGTTGATGCACGTCCCGTGAAGGCCTCCGGCCGGCCCGGATGTTGGCCCTGGGTGCGGCCTTCAGCGGTTCAGGTTGACCACCACCCGCCCCGTGAGCCCGCCAGCCAGGATCTGGTCGATTTTGGGATCGAGCCCCTGCAGGTCGACCTCCTCGGCCAGCGCCCCCAGGCCCTCCGGCTGCCATTCCGCTGCGAGTTTTTGCCAGACCTGGCGGCGCTGGTCCATGGCGCAGTTCTGGGAATCGATCCCCAACAGGCCGATGCCCCGCAGGATAAAGGGAAACACGGTGGTGTTGAGGGCCGGGCCGCCGACGTTGCCGCAGCAGGTCAGGGTGCCGTTCAAGTCCGTTGATTTGAGGGCGGTCGCCAGCATCTCGCCGCCGACGGTATCCACCACCCCGGCCCAGCGGCCGCGCAGCAGCGGCCGGCCGCTGCTGTCGATGGCCGCCTCGCGCGACACCGTTTCTTTGGCCCCCAGACGGGCCAGAAACTCGGCCCCTTGCGGTTTGCCGCTGACCCCTACGACGTTGAAACCCAGATGCGCCAGGATCGCCACTGCCAGGCTGCCGACGCCGCCGGTGGCCCCGGTGACGAGCACCTCGCCGCGTGCCGGGGTGACGCCGGCGGCCGTCAGCTTGAGGATCGCAAGCCCGGCCGTAAATCCGGCCGTGCCGAAGATCATGCTTTCCCGCAGCGACAGGCCCTCGGGGCGCTTGACGACCCATTCCGCCGGCACCCGGATGTACTGGCCGAATCCCCCGGAGGTGTTCATCCCGAGGTCGTAGCTGGTGACGATGACCTCTTCGCCGGGTGTGCACTCCGGACTGCTGCTGGCGACCACCACACCGGCGGCGTCGATTCCGGGGGTGTGGGGATAGCGGCGGGTGACGCCCTTGTTGCCGGTAGCGGACAGCGCGTCCTTGTAGTTCAGGGAGGAGTAATGCACCCGGACGAGAACCGCGCCCTCGGGCAGCTGGTCGATGGATCGTTCCTGGATGCTGCGCTGAAACGTTTTTTGCGGGGTTTCGGTCACGATCATTGCCTCGAAGCTTTGAGCGGCCATGAGGGGTCTCCTTTCGGTGTGGTTGCCGGTGAGTGATCGGGGGTATTCGCCGGGCGGCGCCGCCTCAGGCGGCAAGCAGCCCGGGCAGCTCCGCCAGGGTGGCGATTTCCACCTCGGGCCGGCCTGGCAGACGCTCGGGGTGCTGCCGAAAACGGTTGACCCACGCGACGCGCAAGCCGAAGGCGGCCGCTCCGGCGGCATCCCAGGCGTTGGCGGAGAGGAAAACGATCGCCTCCGCCGGCAGCTGCAGGCTTTCCACGGCAAGCTGATAGACCCGCGGATCGGGCTTGTATACTTTCACGCTCTCAATCGACAGGACCGCATCGAGCCGGTTTTCAAGGCTGCTGTTGGCGAGCGCGGTCGCGAGCATCTTAGGGGTGCCGTTGGAAAGGATCGCCGTTTGCATGCCCCGGGCCTTGAGCTGGTCCATGGTGGCGGGCACTTCCGGGTAGCAGTCCAGCTCCAGGTAGGCTGCCATCAGGTCCGCCCTGAGGTCCGCATCGTCGACGCCGTGGGCGGCCAGTGCAAAATCCAGGGCCTCCCCTGTGACCTGCCAGAAATCGGCGTGGCGGCCCATCAGGCTGCGCAGCCAGGTGTATTCCAGCTGTCGATTGCGCCACAGGGCCGAAATCTCATCCGCCTGTCGGCCCAGGCGCGGGCGGTGGCGGCCGACGGCCGAATGGACGTCGAAGAGGGTGCCGTAGGCATCGAAAACGCAGGCCGAAATTCCGGTGATGGGGTTGGGGTGTGACACGGCTGCCCCCTTTCTTGGCCGGTGGCCATTTTGCTAGCCGAGGCGCTGAAGTCCACCGCATCGGCAGCTGTTGCAAGTCAGATGCGCCAGTACGCGATTCCCAGGGCCCGGGCCTCGGCCGGGGTGAAAGCGCCTTTGACGTCGATTACCATCGGCGCTCCATTTTGACACAGTCCGGCCAGGCGCGCCAGCCCCAGTTCGCGGTAGGAGCGATGCAGCACCGCCAGGATCACGGCGTCAACGCCCTGCAGACGTTCCAGCGGCAGGAGCTCCAAATCGTAGTAGTGGCGGGCCTCGGCGGCGCTGGCCATCGGGTCGTGGACCGCCGCCTGAACGCCGTAATCGGCGAGCTCCGTGATGATATCGATCACCCGGGTGTTGCGCAGGTCCGGGACGTCCTCCTTGAAGGTCAGCCCCAGCACGGCCACCCGGGCGTCGCGCACCTGTTTGCCGGCGCCGATGAGCATTTTGACCACCCGTTCGGCCACGTATTTGCCCATGTTGTCGTTGATCCGGCGTCCGGCCAGAATCATTTCGGGGTGGTAGCCCAGGGCCTCGGCCTTGAAGGTCAGATAGTAGGGGTCGACCCCGATGCAATGGCCACCGACCAGCCCCGGGCGAAACGGCAGAAAATTCCACTTGGTGCCGGCGGCCTCCAGCACCTCGGTGGTGTCGATGCCGATGCGGTGAAAAATCATCGAAAGCTCGTTCATCAGGGCGATGTTGATGTCCCGCTGGGTGTTTTCGATGACTTTGGCGGCTTCGGCCACCCGGATCGACGACGCGCGGTGGATGCCGGCGGTGACGATCCGGCCGTAGACCTCGGCGAGCAACTCCAGGGTGGGGGCATCCGAGCCGGACACGATTTTGACAATCTTGTCGACGGTATGGACCTTGTCGCCGGGGTTGATGCGCTCGGGCGAATACCCCACGGTGAATCCCGTTCCCAGCTGCAGCCCGCTCTCGCGCTGCAGGATCGGGACGCAGACCTCTTCGGTCACCCCCGGGTAGACGGTGGATTCGAACACCACGCAGGCCCCCTGGGCCAGGTTTCGTCCCACGGTGGCGGAAGCGCCGCGGACGGGGCTCAGATCGGGAATGCGGTGGTCGTCGATGGGTGTCGGTACGGCCACAATGACCAGCCCGCAACCGGAAAGATCCGCGGGGTCGCTGGTGAACTTCATGGGGGTCTTGCGCAGGTCCGCCTCTGAAACCTCCAGGGTGCGGTCCTTGCCCGCCTGAAGTTCTGCGATGCGCTCGGCCTTCAGGTCATACCCGACGACCGTGAAGTGCGCCGCCAGGTGCACCGCAAGCGGCAGGCCCACGTAGCCCAGACCGACGACTGCAATTTTTTCTTGACCTGACAAGAGGTTTTCGAACGTGGCCATTCTGGTTCCTTTCGGTGGCGTAAGACGAGCACGCAACGATTTCTTAAGCGCCCGGGTCATTTCGAAGGCGATCGCCCGCCCGGGTTCAGCCCGGCTGCGGTCTTCGATGGCGTTGCGGCCGAAGGCGCGTCGGGCTCTTTGGCGGACAGGGTGCGGCTCAGCAGGGCGTTCACCTCCCCCGGGCTCAGGTGGCGCCACGTGCCCTCCGCCAGCCGGCCGAGGCACAGATTCGCCAGGCGGATGCGTTTGAGATCGACTACTTTGTGGCCCACCTTGCCGACCATGCGGCGGATCTGGCGGTTGCGGCCTTCCTGCAGGGTAATGCGGAAACGCCGCGCCGTGAGCCGCCGGATCGTTGCCGGCCGGGTGCGGGTGCCCATCAGGGGCATGCCGTGGGCCATTTTCAGCAGCGCACCGTCTGGAATCGGGGCCTCCACCGTCACCTCGTATTCTTTTTCGTGGTCGAAGGACGGGTGCGAGAGCCGGTGGTGGATTCGGCCGTCATTGGTCAAGAGCAGCAGCCCGCGCGAATCCTTGTCCAGCCGTCCCACGGGAAAGACCCGCTGGGAGACGCTGACCAGATCCAGGACGACCCGTTCGCCGGGGTGCTGGCAGCTGGTCACATAGCCGGTGGGTTTGTTGAGCAGGATATAGACGGTTTTTTCCTGCAGCGTCACCGTCTGGCCGTCCACCGCGACCGTGTCGCGGTCGGGATCCACCTTGCTGCCGAGCTCGGTCACCGTCTGAGCGTTGACCGTCACGGCGCCCCGGCGGATATGTTCCTCACCGCTGCGGCGGGAGCAGAAGCCGGCGGCCGAAAGGTATTTTTGCAGGCGCATGAGAGCCATGGGTCACCGTGTCTTGCTTTGGGGAAAATGGGTGGTGCGGTTTACGCGCCTGCAGATTGCCCGCCATCGGCCGGCGGTTGGATCAGGAACGGTAATCGGCATTTATCTTGACATAATCAAGGGAAAAGTCGCAGGTCCAGACCGCGGCCCGCCCCGAGCCAAGTTTGAGGTCCAGGGTGATCGTGAATTCCGCTGTTTTGAGAACGCGTGTGGCTTCGGCTTCAACTGCCTTGCCGCAGCCTCGCCCGTCCTTGCACATGCAGACCGCGTCGAAGAATACGTCGATCCGTTCGGGCGCCAGTTCGGCCCCGGAACGGCCGGCCGCTGCCAGGATGCGGCCCCAGTTGGCATCCTCCCCGAAAAGGGCGGTTTTCACCAGGCTCGAATTGGCCACCGTGTCGGCGATCCTGCGCGCGTCGGCGTCGCTGGCGGCGCCTTTTACCACGATCTCCACCAGCTTGGTGGCGCCTTCGGCGTCGCGCACCAGCATCTTGGCCAGCGTTGTCAGGATATCGTCCAGCATATCCTGGAAAACGGCCTGGGCCCCGGCTTCGGCCAAAGAGGCAGCGGACAGCCCATTGGCCAAGAGCAGCAGGGTGTCGTTGGTACTGGTGTCGCCGTCCACGGTGATGCGGTTGAAGCTCTTTTCGCAGGCCCTTGACAGGCAGGTTTGCAACAGCGCCGGTTGGGCCTCCGCATCCGTGCAGACAAAGCAGAGCATGGTGGCCATGTCCGGTCGGATCATACCCGCCCCTTTTGCAACCCCTGCAACGGTGACGGGTTTGCCGGCGATGACGGCCCGGCGGGATGCGGCTTTGGGCACGGTGTCGGTGGTCATAATGGCCTCGGCCAGGTCGCCGAACCCTTCGGTGGACAGCGCCTCGACCAGACGCGCGGCGGCGGCCGTGATTTTTTCAACGGGCAGCGGTTCGCCGATTACCCCCGTGGAGGCCGCAAGCACCAGGTTTTCGGCTATGCCCAGGTGCGACGCCGCAGCCCGGCACATGGCCATCGCGGCCGGCAGCCCGTTTTCGCCGACGCAGCAGTTGGCGTTGCCGCTGTTGACGATGACGGCCTGGGCCTTGCCGGCGGCAACCCGTTCGATGTCCAGGCGCACCGGGGCGGCCTTGACCCGGTTGGTGGTAAAGACCCCGGCGACGCTGGCCGGGACCTCTGAGAAAATAAGGCCAAGGTCTTTCCTGCCGTTCTTTTTGAGGCCGGCGGCCAAGCCGGCCGCTTTGAATCCCGGGCAGCGGATGCCGGTGTTTGCGTGGGTCATGGAGGGACTTTCTGTGGTGAGTGGGGGTATCTGACCGGGTTAAGGGCGCGCCTGGCCGGCATTACGCATCAGCCGGCAGCGGCGCCGCAGGCTCGCCGGCAAAACGTTTTCCGACCCCTTTCTTTGCCAGAACACCTTACCAATGTCAAACGGGATTGAGATCTTGACCGCGGCCTCGGCGCCCCTTGCGGGCGCCCCTCAAAACGGCAAAAGTGGTTGACAACATAAGGAATGTTCCCTAAATAGAGCGGCATGGAACACAAACCCGTTACCTGCCCGAAGTGCGGCCGCGCCATGAGCTTTGAGCGAGACTGACGGAAGACCTATTTCCTCTGCAGGTCCTGCAGGGTCCGTTATCCAGTCGAAGCGTTGGTGGAGTGTCTCGATGAGACTTTCGAAGCGTTTTTAGCCGATGTTCCCTGCGACCGGTTGTGAAGCCGCAACTGGTGGTGGCTGCCCCGAAAGGCTGCGATGCCATCGGAAAAACAGGTGCAAGGGGGTATTCGCATGTCGCGCTTTCCAGTCGAAACCGGAAAATCAACCAGATTTGAAATTCAGGCCTATAAAAAGCCCCGTGACCCCAAGGCCATTCGCGATACCCACGTCGCGTTTTCGGGTGCACCCCGCAAGCACCCCTACGATCCCCAGAAGATCATTCTGGTGCCGGACCCTTACAGTACCAACACCTTCTATTACGAATTCATGACGGATGATATCACCTACGTCGAGGAGCTCCCCAGCCTGGTGGATATGGACGGGCAGACCGTCACCATGGCCCGTATCTGGGTCAAGAAAATGAGTGTCGGTATGCGCTGCACCCCGTTTTTTATCGAGGATATCCGCCGTTTCGCAGTGTGAAACGCCCCAAACAGGACCCGATCACCCGCGGGGTTGAGGGACGCGGGACCCGGCGAAGGGATCGCATTCCGACCCACAGGGGTGGAGAAGCCCTCGGCGGCCAATGGTGGTTTGCCGGAAAGTGGTGTTTCCCGATTTAAAAAAGTTGGCCCCCGTGCGCGGAATTGTCGCAACCTTCACAACGAGCCCCTTATTGATGGGAAGGGTCGTCTCAGTTTTGGGGGTTGAGGTGCTGGACGCTCTCGCCGCCATTTGGATTCCAGCCCGCGATTCTCGCCAACAGCCACCAAAATGCGCGTGCTTTGAGGTCACA
>Ga0105100_10001013_pt1 | contig 16563 bp, 9 predicted proteins | sample PPLLak12cMay2015_2_FD_87033 | JGI IMG/M metagenome (GOLD analysis project Ga0105100, IMG submission 87033) | Freshwater sediment microbial communities from Prairie Pothole Lake near Jamestown, North Dakota, USA - PPLs Lake P8 Core (1) Depth... | ecosystem: Environmental > Aquatic > Freshwater >...
ATCCTGGACTGGATTGCCGATGCCTATATCGCGCTCTGCCGGCACTTCGCACAGAAAGCCGACCTGCCCATCACAGACGTCCACGTCGGCGAGTGCTCCGCGTGCATGATCAGTCCCACCCTGATGAAGGAATTCATCGTGCCGGTGACGTCAAGAATCGCCGAGGCGCTTGGACCCGTGCGGTTTCACTCTTGCGGACCCAGCACCCATCTACTGGAGGTCATCGCCGAGATCGATCGCCTTCAATCGCTGGACCTGGGCGGCGAGACCTCCATCCGCAAGGCGCGCGAGGTCTTCGGGCGGGTGGTGTTGATCAGTATCGCCCCCCTGCCGCGTGACATGTCCGCCGAAAGCCCGGGGCCGATCCTGGATTGGGCTCGCAGAATCATTGAAGAGAACGCCGGCGGTACGGGCGAATCACCATTCGCCCCTACAGCATTTGTGTACCACCTCGAGCCGACCTATAACGTGGAAACGATACGAGCCCTGACAGAATTCGTGGGTGGCGTCAGCGGCCATCGGCCTGATTGACGAGGTTGCCTTCTTCGTCCAGATGGACCCACGGGCCGCCATGATTGTTGTACCCGCCGATGATCTTCTTCTTGATGGCCTCCTGCCAGTCGATGGGCTGGTCGAACTCGGGGGTTGGCTCGAAATACCCCGCCTTGTAGAGGTATTTCGGCTCCCGCAGATACGTCCGGACCACCTCATCGTTCAACTCGACGCCAAGGCCAGGTTTCTCGGGCACCGTGTAGCAGCCGTCCTTGATCAACGGCTTCTCGGGACCGGTCACCAGATCCTGCCACCATGGAATGTCCATCGCATGGTTCTCCATGCAGATGAAGTCACGGATCGTGCAGGCACAGTGGATGCTTGCCATCGCGCCGACCGGTGAGCCCGCGTGATGGAACATCGTCCTGATGCCGTAGCGATAGGCGTAGTCCGCGATTTTCTTCGTCTCCATAAGACCGCCGGAGGTCTCCATGTCGGGATGAATGATGCTCACGGCGTTGGCGCCAATGAACGGCCGGAATCCGGTCAGGCCGAATAGGTCCTCATAACCCAGAGTAGGGGTAGGGGATTTGGCCGTGATCTGCTCCATCCATTCGACGGCGTTCGGATGACCGTATCCAATCACATCCTCAATGTATGCCAGCCTTCGTCGGGGCCGGGCCATGGCCTCTCCCAGCCGTATGCCAGACTCCACCGTCATCCTGCCAAAATGATCGGCGCCCAGGGACACCTCGTACCCGATGGCATCCCGCACCGCCTCCACGTATTCGCCCCAGTACTCGATTCCTTTCTCTGTCACGACACCGTTTTCGAAAGCACCCTCCCGATCCTTGAGCAGCCGGGGCACCAGATCCATTTTCAAGTACCTGAGCTTCCACGATTCGACACGGACCTTCGCGCGCCTGGCATAGACCTTGGGGTCCATGTTGGCGTTCGTGTCGCCGTACACGGGAACCCTGTCCCTCAGTTTCTCGCCCAGAATCTTGTAGGCGGGCACGCCCAGCACCTTGCCGGCAATGTCGAACAGCGCCATATCGACGGCGCTGAAGCCGCCGCCGAATCGTCCGTTGCCTGTGAACGGCCTGAGACCCTCCAGGATTCCCTCGATGTCCAACGGGTCTTTGCCGATCAGGTAAGGCTTGAGAATCAGGGCCTGGCCGAGATGGCCCATGTCGCGGACTTCGCCGAGGCCGTATACGTCCTGATTGGTGTAGAGCTTGATGATCGGGTAATCATAGTTGGACGCGATCGTGCATCCGCGGATATCCGTGATTCTCAGATTCGAAGGTCGGGAGTAGGTTCGGGCGGGATCGATTGCCAAACCCGTCAGTGCGGCCCCTACAAATCCTGTCGACCCTTTCAAGAACGCTCGTCGATCCATGAGGAGTCCCCTCATTTCGCGTTTGCGCTGCTGGATGACGCGTCCGATTGCGAAGTCGGACACGCCGAGCGCACTGCAAGGATTTGCGCGTGGTCCTCCCCTTCTTGGCCGCCACTGTAGAACCCGATCAGAGTCCCGGGGGAGAAATAGAACGCGTCACCCTGCTTGCACGGGTGGCGCACTTCCCCGCCTGCCGCATCGGTCCCCGCCACCATATCGCCGTGGCCTCGCAGAACGTAGTAGATCTCCTCTTCTTTGGCGTGGCGGTGAGGGATATTCGTTCCCCCGGCGGCGAAGTCCATGAGAAACAGGCTGTTGATCTGCCCAGCCGCGGCGAGTTTGTCCCGCTTGCTCTGAGTCGTGCCCAGCAGCAATTTGAATTGCGTGCTGGGCCCGTGTCCGCTCAATGTCTGCTGCTGCACGTCACTCGTATTGGCCATCATGAGTGTCGGTGTCGGCGGCACCTGCGTCCCGACGGGAATCCTGTACCCCATCATGAGCAGACGCAGCGACTCGTGCGACGGATTTGAGACTCCGTACTCGGTCCCAACGGGCAGATACACAAAGTCATTCTGCCTTACGCGCACATCCTGCTGCCCGTAGTGAAGAATGCCGCCGCCCGCCAGCACAAAAAGGGCCCCTTCCACGTCCTCATGGCTGACCGCCTTCGTGCTTCCGCCCTCATCGACGACCAATTCACCGAACCGCTCGATTCCTTTGACGATTCCGGCGTCAGGATCGCCGACACCGAACAGAGGCTTGTAGTGAGCCGTGGCGGTACTCAGATCGACAGGTTGCTCCTGAACGTCCGACGACGAACGGCGACGGAAGAGTTTCTCCGCGTCGGCAGTCGCCCCAGCGGCGCTCTCCACCATCTTCAGGCAAACGGGCATGGACACCCGACACGTGTGTCCTGTGGGCGACAGTGCGCCGGTATCCTGGTCGATGCGGAAGCTCACGATCGTGTCACTGTCCTGATTGGCGGCCAGCAGGAATGTCCCGGACGGGTCGATCGCGAAATTGCGGGGGGTTTTGCCCTGGGTCGATTCATGACCTATCAGGCTGAGCCTGCCGGTTTTGGCATCCACGGCGTAGATCACAATGCTGTCATGCCCGCGGTTGGAGCCGTAGAGAAACCGGCCGGACGGGTGCACGTGAATGTCGGCGCACGTGCTTGTCCCCTGGAAGCCTTCCGGCAGGGTGCCGATTCTCTGCAAGGGCCGCAGCGTGCCGGCGTTGGAATCATAGGCAAACAACTCCACCGTTGAGCTGAGTTCCTCGATCACGTAGACGTATCTGCCATTCGGGTGGAACGCAATGTGTCGCGGGCCCGATCCGGGCACGCACTGTACAAACGGCGGCTGGTGAGACACCAATTTGCCCTGCCGGGAATCGAAACGGTACACCATGACCTTGTCAATCCCCAGGTCCGCCGCCAGGACGTAGCGATTCGCAGCGTCCAGCACGATGGAATGCGCGTGCGGCCCTTTCTGCCGAGCGGGGTTGATGCCGGAGCCCGTGTGCTGCACTACGCTGCTGGGCGGTGACAGCCGGCCGTCGTCGGCAATCGGCAGGACAGCCACATGACCGCTACCGTAGTTGGCTGCCAGGAGGAACCGGCCCTCGTCATCCACGCTTACATAGCAGGGCCCCTGGCCGCCCGATGACTGTTCATTGAGGACAGTCAATTCGCCCGTGGCGGGGTTGCGAGACAGGGCGACGACCGCGCCATCGCGGCCGGACTCGCGGACGGCGTACACGCAACGTCCCTTGGGATCGATGGCCAGGAACGAGGGGTTCTCCAGACCGGCGACCTTGCCGACAGACGCCAAACCCCCGGTGGAAGAATCCAGGCTATAGACATAGACCCCCTCACTGCCCCTGCCGGTGTATGTCCCCACATAGACCAGTGTGTCCAGAGACGAAGCCGCCCATAGGGGTCCCGCCGCCAGCCAACTCAAGCACATCACTATGGTTGCACGCTTCATGTCGCACGTCCTCACACGATGGCTGTTGTTCCGCACCGATTGCGGCTCGCACTATGTTATCGCCCGTGTCGCTCGCACTCAAGAGCCAGTAGCTATTTATCGGCGGGCGACTGGAGTGTCGCGATAGCATTCGCCAGTTCCAGGCGAACTGCATTCAGTCGGCCGAGACTGTTAACCTTCGCCGGGTCCAATCGAGCGAAACCGTCATCCGGGAAACGCAGCCCGCCCTTGTCCTCGTACAAGCTCCAATCGTCGGCGATGCCGTCGGCAATGGTCTTGAGCAGGTCACGAGCGCTCTTGGCCTCGGGTCGTGCCTCATCAGCCCCCACCAGGAGCGACTCCAGCTTGCACAGATACTTCAGGTCGTCGATGCCCTCCCGGCAGCGTTCGTAATCCAGTGTCGGGTGAACCGCATCCCCCTGCGTCCGCACGAGCGAGCCCCGCTCGTTGCGCAGGTTGTAGTACCACTCGACTTTGCCACGCACACCGTGCTTGCTCATCCTCCAAAAGAAGAAACCGAACGGGAACCGTCCACTGCCGGCGTTGACGAACCACGGGATCGCCCCGGTCTTGCTCTGCAATTCATCGAGAAAGGCCCGGTTGAGCAGGCGACGGCCCTGGTTATGATGGTCGGCGCCGTCCCAGCCGTTGTTGAACGTCGCGACGTTGAGATAGGGAGCCATGGCCATCACTTCCCGATATCCGTTCATGTCGCTGGTGGTGGCGATCTCAGGCAGCTCCTCCCAGACGAACTTCGCCAGCCGACCGGCGATCCCCACCCCTTCCATGCCCTTGTTGGTCAACTCATCGCCAATGGAGAACAACGTGGGAACATCGTGCCTGCGGACCTCCTCATCCATGAGGCGCATCACCTTGATGTACTTCTGCTGCCATCGCTGGCTGGTCTCGTCGCCGTAACCGGCCAGAGCCGTCAGTTGCAGGTCCATCGGCGGCGCCCAGTAGAACGTGCCGGGGAAACCCACCTTCTTGTACGCCTCCAGCAGAGCGCCAAGTTCGCTGGTGTCGTTGTCGTAAACCGGCTGGCGCCAGTTGTAGAGCGGTGCCACACACGTTAGGCCGTGTTCGCGCATGTCCGTGAAGTGTGTCGCCAGGATTCGGCCGTCCTTGTCGTCGTCGGGCTTGGAGTAGTTCAGACCCAGCCCAAAGGGAGGGTCCGCCAGTCTGATCGGCAGCACGTTCAACGTGACGTGGATAGCGCCGATGGACTTGCCGCCCGCTGTGAGTATCACATCGCCTGCGTACGAGCCGGGTTCCGCATCATCGGGCACTTTGACGGTACACCAGAAGAATTCCGCACTGTGGGCCGGCATGTCCCAGGGACGGCTAACCGGGACCAGGATATCGCGTCCACCGCCGTGGAAGGCCTCCACGGATCGGACCGTGATGTTCGCCGCAGGGACGACCGCCCCGCCGGGCCCTGTCAACTCGCTGGCGGTGATGAATACCCCGGACAATGCTTCTTTAGGCCGTACCAGGAAACTAAACGGCTCATACTCGCCGATGGCGGCGAAAAGCTTCGCCTCACGCGGATCTGCACCCAACTGCCTGCGAATGCTCACGCTGGCAGGCGACTTGACCGCAACGCTCTTGCCCTCAGCGGTCCTAATGGTCACCTCCTGTGGCCTGGCGAACACGAGAGGCTGATCGATCAACGGCTTCTGCTCGGCTGTGGGGTTCTCGCCGTAGTCTGTGACGAACAGCTCGACCTCCGCCACGGCGGCCACTGAACTGAACAGAACGCTAAGAATCAGAACCGCTCTCATCGTAGAGACCCCAGAACAGGGTGATCCGGCCTACTCATCAAGCTTGCCTCCGACGGGCACCAGCTCAACATCGTCCAACCAGATGGTGCCGGCCCCGATGGAATAGAAATACGCATGATAGCTTCTCCCGCCGCTCACAGGTTCGCCGGTGAGGGTGTACTGCTTCCAGGCGTCTCCGATCTTCTCCCGCATGCTCCCGCCGGCGCCGTCCTCGAAGTTGACAAACAGCATGTTGTCGCCCTGTCCCCTCGCCCAGAATGTCAACCTGTACCCTGTGGCGTCGGGGACAGCGGGCAATGGCGGCGTATTGACTCCGATGCGACCGACGGTGCCGGTGCACGTGATACGAGCGGAGAACCGCCCGCTGCGGACGAACTCGGGTCGGTCCTCCCACATGTTTTCATAGTCACCGCCCCAGCTCCACCCGCCCCACCAAAGCCATCGCGAGCGGTTCTTCTCAGAATTGCGGTTGACCTTCTCGAACCCGCCGTTCTGAACGAAGTTCAAGGATGGGTCCATCACCGAAAGTGACTGGGAATCATACGTGCCCGACAGGCGAGCATCGAGCATGGCGAGCTTTCTCCGATAGGCGGTCTCACTGAGCAGCCCGTCGGCACGTTGCCTCTCGACAGCCTTGATCGCATCCTCGATCCTTTCGCGCGGCCACAACTTCTTCATCAGGGTCACCTTGTCTGTCTCCTTCTGCGCACCCGTGAATACCGTGCCAGACAGTAGGAGAATCAGGAGGACCATGCTTGTGATGTGATTGCCTTTCATACCATCTGCTCCGGAAAGGATTTTCCTGCCGGTTCGCGCGTAACCCGGTGCGATAATAAGCCACTGACTATGAATAATGCAAGATTCACGGACGACCAATCGTCAATCGTTCGTTCCCGTAGAGCTATGACGTCCGGGACGAAAGGAGTATACTGAGGCGATGCGTTGCAGCCATGTTATAGGGGTGATACTGGTTGTCTGCTGCCTCGGAGAGGCCGGGCCCGCCGCAGCCCAGGATTCGCGATTCGATATTCAGAATTCGAGGCGGCTCTTCCAGACAGGCGAGTATGAGAAGTGCCTCGAATCCACGCAGAAAGCCATCAAGGACGGGGCCTACTCCATACAATGGCAGATTCTCCAGACCGAATGCCTGCTGGCGTTGGGCCGATACGATGAGGCGACCACACAGATCGATGGCGCGTTGAGAGGCTCGCGGCCGGACCTTCGCATGCTATGGGTCGCCCACACAGCCTACCAGCAGGCCAACCAGGCCGAGAAGGCTACAGCGATGCTCGCAACGGCCTATCGAATCGCCAGTTGGCGCCGCTCGGAGTACCTGACCAGTGATGAAATGGTGGCCCTGGGCCAGTGCTTGCTGCTGTTGGGCGTCGAACCCCGACTTATCCTGAGGGATTTCTATAATAAGGTTATCGAAAGCGACCCGAACTGCTGCGAAGCATACCTCGCCGCCGGCGCGCTGGCGGCGGCTAAGCAGGACTATGAGTTGGCCGCGGATCGCTACCGTCAGGCGCTCAAACGCTTTGGCGACAATCCTGATGTTCACTACGGGCTGGCCAACGCGTTTTACCACAGTGACCGCAAGACGATGATCACGTCGCTGGACGCAGCCCTTCACGTCAACCCACGGCATGCTCCCGCCCTGCTCCTGCTGGCCGAGCACCAGATCGATTGTGAAGACCGCGAGGCGGCGTCCAGGTCGCTGGACCGTGTGCTTGCGGTCAATCCCTGGCACCCGCAAGCCTGGGCCTACAAGACCGTCCTGGCCCACTTCGCCCACGATCCCAATGCCGTCAGTACCTGTCGCGCCAAGGCGCTGAAGTTCTGGCCCAAGAACCCACAGGTGGACTACCTCATCGGCCGGAAGATGTCTCAGAACTATCGCTTTGCCGAGGGCGCCGCCTGCCAGCGCCAGGCCCTTGTCTTCGATCCGAATTATCTGCCGACGAAGATCCAGTTGGCCCAGGACTTGCTTCGGCTCGGCGACGAACAACAAGGTTGGAGCCTGGCCGATGAGGTGAACACTGAGGACCCGTACAACGTCGAAGCCTACAATCTCGTCAATCTGCGAGAGGTGTTGTCCCAGTTCAAGACATTGTCGGCCGATGGATTGCTCGTCAGGATGGACAAGCACGAGGCGGCGGTCTATGGCGACAAGGTTGTCGAACTACTCCAGCGCGCCAACTCAAGGCTGTGTGACAAGTATGGGCTTAATCTGGCCGAACCAATCACGGTCGAGCTGTTCCCCAATCAGCAGGACTTCGCTGTGCGGACGTTCGGCATGCCGGGCGGGGACAGCTTCCTGGGCGTCTGCTTCGGCAAGGTCATCACGGCCAACAGTCCCAAGGCCGCTCGGCCATCGAACTGGCAGTCGATGCTCTGGCACGAGTTCTGCCACGTGGTGACATTGAGCCTTACCAAGAACAAGATGCCCCGCTGGTTGAGCGAGGGAATCTCCGTCTACGAGGAGCTACAGGCGGATCCGACCTGGGGCCAGCAGGTGAATCCGCAGTATCGCAAGATGATTCTCGACGGCGAGCTGACACCGCTCGGCAATCTCAGCGCCGCGTTCATGAGTCCGCAGACTCCGATGCACCTACAGTTCGCATACTACGAGTCGTTACTGGCTGTGGAGTTTCTCGTCGAACGATTCGGCTTCGCGTCACTCAAAGCGATCCTGGCCGACTTGGCGAAGGGAGACGAGATCAACGCAGCGATAGCCAGGCGTGCGGCTTCCCTCACGGAGATCGAAAACGAGTTCGATACGTTCGCCAAGAAGCGCGCGCAGAGTCTGGCTCCGGACGTAGATTGGGAGCAGCCCGCGCGGGACCAGGTCGATCCCGCCGATGGCCAGGCAGTGGCCCGATGGCTCACCGATCACCCCAACAGTTTCTGGGCACTGACCGCGCACGCCGACAGCCTGGTGGCGGATCAGAAATGGGAACAAGCTAAGGAGCCTCTCAAGACGCTGATTTCTCTTTACCCCGCGCATACCGGTCAGGACAATCCTTATCGCCTCCTTGCTCAGGTGCATCGTAAGCTCGGGGAGACCGAGCAGGAAGTGCAGGTACTCAGCAGGCTGGTGACGCTGTCGCCTGATGCCGCCGATGCCTGTGACCGGCTGATGGAAATCGGAATGGAACAGAGAAATTGGACTCAGGTTGCCGAGAATGGTCGGAGGTACCTGGCGGTCTATCCGTTGCTGTCGACGGTGTATTGGCGCCTGGGCCGAGCCTGCGAGGAGCTTGGACAACAGGAGCAGGCTATCTCGTTCTACGAACGGTTACTGCTGCTGGACCCCGCTGATCCGGTGGACGTGAACTATCGCCTGGCGGGACTGCTCCGTCAGCGAGATCCGACGAGCGCCAAGAGGCACATTCTCGAAGCTCTGGCGGATGCCCCGCGCTTTCGCCAGGGCCACAAGCGGTTACTCGATATTCTGAGCGAGTCGGCGCCGGCCCAGGAGAACCGGCCATGACGAAGATGCGTTTGCTCGCCATCCTGTTATGCGTTCTCGTCGCGGCGGCGGGCGCGACGCTGGCGCAGCGGTACTTCGACCGGGGCGAAGTGCCCAACTGGGAGGTGGACAAGGAATTCGCCCACGATGTCTTCACATTTGTCCGCATCCGGTACTCTTCCGGCTACGGCGGCTACGAAGATGGAGGCGATGGCGGCGGATACGGCCGGGGTCGGGGCCGGGGTCGCGGCTTCTACGGCCGTGGCGGTGGTGGCGGCTGGGCAACTGACTATCCCGACAGTGACTTGAACTTCTCCTATCGGCTCCATCAGTTGACGTCCCTGGAGGTCAACCCGGATGGCCTTGTGCTCGAACTGACGGACCCAGAACTGGTCGATTACCCGTTCATCTACATGCTGGAGCCTGGCCGGCTGGTCTTCCTTGAGCCCGAGGTCGCGGCCCTGCGAGCCTACCTGCTCAACGGCGGCTTTCTCATGGTCGACGACTTCTGGGGCGAGGCGGAGTGGTACAACTTCTATCGCGAGATCAAACGGGTCTTCCCCGACCGTGAGCCGGTCGAATTGGAGTTGGACCACCCGATCTTCCACGCCGTGTTCGACCTGAAGGAGAAGCCCCAGATTCCCAATATCGGTGCCGCTCTGGCGGGCCGCCCCTACGGCATCACCTGGGAGCGCCCGGACGCCAAGGAGGTCCACTTCAAGGGCATCTTCGACGACAAGGGCCGGATGATGGTGATCATCTGCCACAACACCGACCTCGGCGACGGCTGGGAGCGGGAAGGGGAAGACGAATGGTACTTCCATGAGTTCTGCGAGAAGAAAGCCTATCCGTTGGGAATCAATATCGTGTTCTATGCGATGACGCACTGAAAGGACGGAGACTGTTGACACCTGAGACGTATGAATCGGAACAATGGGCCGTCGAGCAAATCAAGGCGGCACGCGAGCGCATCGGAGCTGAACTGGCCAAGGCGATCATCGGCCAGCAGGATGTAATCGAGCATCTGCTCATCGCCGTGTTCTGCGGCGGACACTGTCTCGTCACCGGCGCGCCCGGCCTGGCCAAGACCCTGCTGGTCAAGTCCCTGGCTCAACTGTTTGACCTCAAGTTCCAGCGCATCCAGTTCACGCCGGACCTCATGCCCGCCGACATCACCGGCACCGAGATTCTCCAACAGGACGACGGCGAGCGAAGGATGGCGTTCGTCAAAGGTCCCATCTTCGCCAACATGATCCTCGCCGACGAGATCAACCGGACACCGCCAAAGACGCAGTCCGCCATGCTCGAAGCGATGCAGGAGCACCACGTGACGGCCGCCGGGGTGTGCTATAAGCTCGACGAGCCGTTCTTCGTCTTCGCCACGCAGAATCCCATTGAGATGGAAGGCACGTATCCGCTTCCGGAGGCCCAGCTCGACCGTTTCATGTTCAATGTGTTCATCGACTACCTGCCGGAAGACGACGAGGTGGCCGTCGTCCGTCAGACCACGACGATTGAGCCTGCGCCCATCATGAGAGTCTTCACCGGCGAAGACCTGCTGCGATTCCACGATGTGGTGCGCAAGGTCCCCATTGCCGAGGACGTCGTACGTTATGCCGTGAGGCTGGCCGCCGCATCCCGGCCGGGTCCCGGGGCGCCGGATTTCGTCAACGAATGGGTCACATGGGGAGCGGGCTTGCGCGCCTCGCAGTACATGGTGCTCGGCGCCAAAGCCCGGGCGCTGCTCCACGGCAGATCCCACGTCACGTTCGACGACATCAAGGCCCTGGCCCTTCCGGTGTTTCGTCATCGGCTTCTGGTCAACTATCGCGCCGAGGCCGAGGGCGTCACGATCAACGACTTGGTTGACCGCCTGCTCAAGTCGGTGAAGGAGAGGATCACGTGACGGACCGAGCGGGCCCATCTGATTTCGGATTTCGGATTGCGGACTGCGGATTCACAGGGCCCTCCTCGCCAAATCCGCAATCCGCAATCCGCAATCCGCAATTCATTGACCCTGTCGCCCTGATGAAGATCAAGTCGATGGAGCTGCGCGCCAAGGCGGTGGTCGAAGGATTCTGCAAGGGGATTCACCGCAGCCCTTATCACGGCTTCTCCGTCGAGTTCACGGAGTACCGCCAGTATACCCTCGGCGATGACCCTCGCTATGTCGATTGGCGCGTGTATGCTCGCAGCGACCGGTTTTACATCAAGAAGTTCGAGGATGAGACAAACCTCCGCTGTCATCTGCTGATCGATCACAGCCGCTCGATGGGTTACGGCTCAGCGAGCTACACGAAGTCGCAGTATGCCGGCACGCTGGCGGCAACGCTGGCCTATTTCCTTTTCACGCAAGGCGATGCCGTCGGCCTGGCCATGTTCGACGACCAGATCCGCCACTACCTGCCGCCGCGTAACCGCCCGAGCTACCTGCGAAGACTGATTTACTCGCTGGAAATCCCCCCCGCCGGCAAGGCCACCGACCTGGGGCCGCCGCTGCAACGACTGGCTCAGATGCTGACCAAGCGAGGACTGATCGTGCTGATCTCCGACCTGCTGACCTCCGTCGACCGGCTCGAACTGGATCTGGGTTACCTCCGCGCGGGCGGACATGACATCGTCGTGTTCCATATACTGGACCCAGCGGAGCTGAATTTCGATTTTGACGCGCCGGCCGTGTTTCGGGACGTGGAGACCGGCCGGGACATGTATATCGATCCGTCTGCCGCCGGAAGAAGCTACAGGCGATTGCTGGACAGCCACCTGACCAATGCCAGGTCGGTCTGCCAGCGACTCGGGATCGACTATCACCTGTTCGCCACGGATCGCCCCTTCGATCTGGCGTTGCTTGAATTCCTGCAGGGCCGCATGCGCCGCCGCAGGTATCAATTTCGAATCTCAAATCTCAGATTCCAGAAGCCCTCAGGGGGGAGGACGCTATGAGCTTCCTGTACCCTCTGTTTCTGGCGGGCATTGCGGCGATCGCCGTGCCGATTATCCTGCACATGATCCGCCGTCACACGCGCCGCCGCGTGACGTTCAGTTCCCTCATGTTCCTGCGTACGACGATGCCGCGGTTCAAGAGCCGCAACCGGCTGGAGCATCTGCCACTGCTGATTCTGCGATGTCTCATCGTGTGCCTGCTCGCGTTTGCATTTGCGCGTCCTTTTTGGGTGCGACCCACCGTGATGAGCGAGATTAATCCCGGCGCGCGAATCGTTCTGCTGATCGATACCAGTGCATCGATGCGACGCGAAGACTCGTGGGCGAGGGCCGTGGAAGAGGCAAAGTCCGTGCTGGCGAATGCGAGACCGGCCGACCGGCTTTGCGTGATGAGCTTCGATCGGACGGCACGCACGTTGATCGGATTCGAGCAATGGCAGACGATGGACCTCGGCCAACGCGCGACTGTCGTGGCTGGTGAACTGTCACGACTATCGCCCGGCTGGGCATCGACCGATCTCGGTCACGCCCTGGTGGCAGCCGCCGAGGCGATTGAGGATGACGAAGCCAATGGCAACCAGCAGGGGATCGGCTCACGGCAGGTCGTCATGGTCAGCGACCTGCGGCAAGGCAGCAATCTCGATGCGCTCTCAGTCTACGAGTGGCCTGAGCGGACAGAGCTGGTGGTCAGAGCGATTCCGTACGGGGAGACGACCAATGCATCACTGCAATGGATCATGAGGCACAATGCTCTGGCCTCCTCAGGCGACGGCCCGCCCAGCGTCCGCGTCACGAACTCACCCGACGCGGACAGCGACCGTTTTCAACTGCGCTGGGGCGATGGTCAACAGACGGAAGTGTACGTGCCGGCCGGGCAGAGCGTCGTGGTGCATCCCCCTGCTGATCCGAACCGTCAGGCCGTCACGAGACTCGTCCTGAGCGGTGACGACCTGGATTTCGACAATGTTCTTTATCTGACGCCACCGCTGCAACGAAAGATCGGGGTTCTCTACATCGGTAATCACGATCCGAATGACACAAGAGAGATGTTGTACTATCTTCGTCGTGCCTTTGGGACCGGCAGCGCATTGGCCGCCAGCGTCATCCATCATTCGAGCGACGACCTTATCAGCGCCGCCGACATCGAAAGTGCCCGGATGATCGTTGTCACGGAGGCGACCGGTCAACAGAACCTCGCGCCACTGCGTCAGTATGTTGAGTCCGGGGGGATTCTCCTGCTGGTGGTGAGATCAATCGAGACGACCGCCATGCTCTCCGCCCTGACCGGCACGGACAGGCTCCAATGCCGGGAGGTCGATGCCGGCAAGTATGCCATGCTCGACCGGATTGAGTTCGGTCATCCACTGCTAAAGCCGTTCTCCGATCCTCGTTTCGGAGACTTCACACGGATTCACTTCTGGAGGCACCGGCGCATCAACGTCGCCGATTGTCCCGGAGCGAGAGTGCTGGCCTGGTTCGACAACAACGATCCCGCCTGGCTTGAGGTTCCTATCGGCCGAGGGTCGTGGCTGGTGTGGACCAGTGGCTGGCAGCCGTCGGACAGCGACTTGGCGCTGTCATCCAAGTTCGTCCCGTTACTGTATTCCATCCTCGAATACGGCGGTGCCTTTTCAGGTTATGAGCCGCAGTACTTCGTCGGCGATCTGGTACCCATCCCCGAGCAGGCGGCGTCAGCCTCGGCAAACGTGCAAATCCGTCGGCCGGATGATTCCGTCATGCGCCTCGATGCAACCCAGCGAGCATTTACGCAAACGGATCTGCCCGGCGTCTACACGATTTCGGATTCGACCCGTAGCACTAATCCGCAGTCCTTTGCCGTCAATCTGCCTGCAAGTGAGAGCCGAACTGACCCCTTGCCTGTCGAGGACATTGAAAGGAAGGGCATCTCTCTGAAGAGTCCCACCGACATCGTGACCGCGGGAGGCGAGCGGCAGGTAGAGCACAGCAGTTTCGGGGAGATGGAGTCTCAGCAGAAGCTCTGGCGCTGGGTATTCGTAGCAACGTTGGTGATGCTTTTAGCGGAGGCCTGGCTGGGTGGCTGGCTCACTCGTCCCGGTCCGGCCTCACAGGAGGAGCAGCCATGATTGAAGATGCTCTTCGCAGACAACTCCAGCCCATAGCCGACCGGCGGAGGCGCCTGTACCTGGCGCGGCGACTATCGACTTGCTGGCTGATCAGCGCTCTCGTCGGCGCCGGCCTGTTGGTCGCCGCATGGCTGTGGGGATGGGGATTATCGTCCGTCGCGGCAGCTTTGGGTATTGCGACACTTGTGGCGACGGGCTGGATCACCCACAGGTCACGTCGCCTGCAGCCGGATTATCTGGCGATGGCACGCGTGATCGAGCAGCAGCATCCGGACCTGCAAGCCCTTCTGCTGGCCGCGATCGAACAGGAGCCACAAGGCCCTGACGGCCAGATGGGTTACCTCCAGCAGCAGGTGATCACCGAAGCGATTGCGCACGCGACCGGTCACGATTGGCTGCACAGCATCTCCGCCGGGAGACTGTTGCTGGCTCGTCTCGGCCGAGTCGCCGCAATGCTGCTTCTGCTCGTCGTCCTCTCACAGATGTTGCCGCTCACGTCCCTGCTGCCTCGCGATCACGAGGGGGTGCTGACCTCCAAAGGCTTCGAGGTCATCGTGACACCCGGAGACACTTCCGTCGAGCGAGGCATGCCCGTGGTGATATTGGCGAGATTCGGGGGGAGGGCGCCGTCGAAGGTGGACCTGCTGTTCGCCGAGGCGGGGCAGGAGCCGCAACGAATCACGCTGAGCAGGAGTCTCGACGATCCAGTGTTCGGCGGCATCCTTCAGGACGTCCGATCCGACCTGCTCTATCACGTTGAATACGCCGGCGAGCGCACCCGCGATTACACGATCAGTGTCTTTCAGTATCCCGAGCTTGTCCGGGCCGACGCGAGGATCATCTATCCCGCCTACACGAAACTGCCCGAGAAGACGGTCAAGGACACGCGTCAGCTCAGCGTAGTCGAAGGTTCCGAAGTCACGCTCACCTTCACGCTCAATAAACCTGTAGCCAAGGCTCGGCTGGTCCCTAAGACAGGCATCGCGCTGGGCCTGACCGTGGACCGCCAGGATCCGAATGTGCTGATTGCATCGGTGACCGCGTCGCAGAGCCAGCGCTACGAACTACAGATGGCCGATGCCGACGGTCGGTCGAACAAGCTGCCGCCGCGATTCGTGATCGACGTGCACAGGAATCTGCCGCCCGAGCTGACCCCGCTCTTTCCGGGCGGCGATGTGGTCGTGTCTCCCTTGGAGGAACTCACTCTGGAAGCGAGTGTCTCCGACGATTACGGCATCACCGGCTACGGGCTCTCCTACGCCCTGGCCGGCACACAGGGCCAGGACATAGCGCTGGGCGCCGCCGAGCCGAACGAGAGGCCGCCGATTCAATATCTCCTGGCCTTGGAGAACCTCAAGGCCGAGCCGGACCAGTTGCTGACCTGGTACTACTGGGCCGAGGACATCGGACCTGACGGCAAACCACGCCGGACCGCCAGCGACATCTACTTCGCGGAGGTGCGCCCCTTCGAAGAAATCTTCCGCGAGAGCCAATCCTTCCAGGATCAGCAGAATCAGGACCAGCAGAATCAGAACGGCAGCCAGCAGGACCGACCGGGCGAGCGGCTGGCCCAACTGCAGAAGCAGATCATCAGCGCCACGTGGAACATCAAACAGCAGGCCGAACAGTCCGGCGGGCTCGAAGGTCGCAAGGAAGACCTCGACGTTGTCCGCCAGTCCCAGGCTGGGGCCCTCGACCAGGCCGGCGAGGCTTTTAAAGAGGCCGAGGACCCCATCGCCACGAAGGCGCTTCAGGCCGCCGCAGGTCACATGGAGACCGCCCTCGACCATTTGACCAAGGCGTCGGAATCCGCTACATCGACAGAGCTGACGCCTGCCCTGGCTGACGAGCAATCGGCCTATCAGGAGTTGTTGAAGTTGCGACAGCGAGAGCATCAGGTGACTCAGGGCCGCAACACAGGCCGGGCCGCCAATGCCAACTCCGCACGCTTCCAACAACCACTGCAACAGTTGCAGCTCACCCAGCGGGAAAACCGATATGAGACGCAGCGTCTGGCCCAGTCCCGGGAGCAGTCCGGGCGCAGCGAGGACCTGCAAATGCTCAATCGACTGCGTGACCTGGCCCGGCGGCAGAACGAGATGAGCGACAGGCTCAGGGAGGCGCAGGCGGCGCTCCGCGAGGCACAAAACGAGCAACAGAGACAGGAAGCGCTGCGGGAGCTGCGACGTCTTCGCGATGAGCAGCTTGAGGCGCTGCGCGATACGGATGAACTCCAACAGCAAATGGATCGCCCGCAGAACCGCCAACGAATGGCCGATGCCAGGCAGCGACTGGATGATTCGCGGTCGGGAATCCGCGAATCGGCAGAGGCAATGGAACAGGGAATGGTCTCCCGCGCGATCACGTCCGCCACACG
>Ga0105100_10001014_pt1 | contig 16561 bp, 12 predicted proteins | sample PPLLak12cMay2015_2_FD_87033 | JGI IMG/M metagenome (GOLD analysis project Ga0105100, IMG submission 87033) | Freshwater sediment microbial communities from Prairie Pothole Lake near Jamestown, North Dakota, USA - PPLs Lake P8 Core (1) Depth... | ecosystem: Environmental > Aquatic > Freshwater >...
CCAGAACGAAACGCCGCCGCGGCGGCCGATCTCGTCCTCGAGGCGCGCCCAGCTCACGCGGCCCATCGCGCCACGAGCTCGGCGGTGCGCCGGGCGCCGTCCAGGTCGATGTCCGGGGCTTGCGGTCGCGGGCGCGCGGCGGCGCGGTCGGGCGGCGCCTGCTCGAGACGGCGATCCGGGCAAGGCCCCTCACGCGCCTGCGCGGCCTGACCTGGCGCGTGCTCGCAGGGATGAATGCCGCAGAGTCGGACTTGAAAGCCCTCCTGGAAACTTCCCAGGATGGAATCATTGTCGAGCGTTCCCGGAACGATTTCACGACGCTGCTCCGAAACTGCGAGCTTTCCATCAGCCAGGCGGGTTACAACACGGTCATGGAAACACTGCAGGCCCGCGCCCGGGCCGTGGTGGTGCCATTCTCGCAGGGGAGCGAGACCGAGCAGGGATCGAGGGCCAGGCTGCTGGCTGAACGGGGGCTCATCGAAGCCGTGGATGAAGAGACGCTTTCGCCGGAGCGCCTCGCTGCCGCGGTGGAGCGGGCCGCTGCGCGCGCGCGCCCGGCGGCGCCCGGCGTCGACCTGGACGGCGCGCGCCGCACGGCCGAGCTCATCCGCCAATGGACCGCGTGAGCTGGGCGCGCCTCGAGGACGAGATCGGCCGCCGCGGCGGCGCCACCTTCTGGTGGCGCGATGACGACGCGGCGCTGCCGAACCCGGCGCTGGAGCGCCTGATGGCCTTCGACGTGCCGCTCGCGCTCGCCGTGGTGCCGCAGCTGGCGGTGCCGGAGCTTTTTCATCTGCTGAAGGACAGCGTGAGCGTGCTGCAGCACGGCACCGACCATCGCAACCGCGCCGCGCCGGGGGAAAAGAAAACCGAGTTCCCGGCGGCGGAGCCCGACGAGCTTGCGCTCGAGCGGCTCGCCGCGGCTTCGCAACGGCTGCGGAAAATGGCCGGCGCGCGGGCCCTGCCGGTGCTCGTCCCGCCCTGGAACCGGATGCGGCCGGGTCTGGCAGACAAATTAAGTTCTGCGGGATTCATCGGCCTGAGCCAGGACGGAAAGGCGAGGCCGGTACAAGGCCTGAAGCAGGTCAACACGCACATCGACATCGTCGCCTGGCACGAAGGCCGGCGCTTCATCGGCGAGGAACAGGCGCTCTCGGCGGCCCTGGAGCTGATGGTGGTGACCGATCCGGTCGGCTGGCTCACGCACCACGAAGTGCACGACGAGGCGGCGTGGCGTTTCCTCGAGCGGCTCGCCCGCGTCGAGGGCGTGCGCTGGCGCAGCGCCGCGGAACTGTTCTCGTATACTGCGCCCGGCCATGGCTGACCTGCTCACCGTCCGCGACCTCAAGGTGCATCTCGCGGTCGACGCCGGCACGGTGAAGGCGGTCGACGGGATCTCGTTCCGCGTGCCCGAGGGCGGCACGGTGGCGCTGGTCGGCGAGTCGGGGTCGGGCAAGTCGGTGGTGGCGCAGTCGATCATGGGCATCCTGCCGCGCATCGCGCGCATCGTGGAGGGCGAGATCCTCTTCCGCGACCCGAAGACCGGCACGGCTCCCGTCGACATCGCGCGCCTCGCGCCGGCAAGCCGCGCCATGCAGCACATCCGCGGCGAGCGCATCTCGATCATCTTCCAGGAGCCGATGACCGCGCTCTCGCCGCTGCATACCATCGGCAACCAGGTCGGCGAGGCGCTGGCGCTGCACCGCGAGCATATGGGCCGGCGCGAGCGCCGGGCGGCCACCATGGAGATGCTGCGCCTGGTCGGCTTCCCCGACCCGGCGAAGGCCGAGAGCACCTACCCCTTCGAGCTCTCCGGCGGGCTGCGCCAGCGCGCCATGATCGCGATGGCGCTGGTGTGCCGCCCGGCGCTGCTCATCGCCGACGAGCCCACCACCGCGCTCGACGTCACCATCCAGGCGCAGATCCTCCAGCTCATCAAGCAGCTGCAGGCGGAGCTGGGCATGACGGTGATGCTGATCACGCACGACCTTGGCGTGGTGGCCAACATGGCCGACGAGGTGGTGGTGATGTACCGCGGGCAGGTCATGGAATCCGGCCCGATCGCCGAGATCTACCGCGACCCGCGCCACCCCTACCTGCGGGCGCTGATGCGCGCCGTGCCGCGCTTCGGCATGGCGGCCGGGGAGCGCCTGACGCCCATCCGCGAGGTGCAGATCGAGGGCTCGCACATCATGAAGGGCAGGAAGCTCTTCGAGGAGCCGCGCGGCACCCTGCTCGAGGTGAAGCACCTCACCAAGCGCTACGCCGTGCGCCGAGGTGGAAAATTCGGCGGCATGTTCGGCGGAGCGCCGGGCCAGTTCCTCGCCGTGGACGACCTCTCGTTCGACGTGCGCGCAGGCGAGTGCGTGGGCCTGGTGGGCGAGTCGGGCTGCGGCAAGACCACCACGGCGCGCATGATCCTGCGCTCGATCGCACCCGATGCAGGAGAAATCCGCTTCGAAGGAAAGGACGTGCTGGCGCTGAAAGGCCAGGAGCTTTTCGCCTACCGGCGCAAGGTCCAGTTCGTGTTCCAGGATCCCTTCGGCTCGCTCAACCCGCGCATGACGGTCTACGACATCGTCAGCGAGCCCCTGGTCATCCACAAGATCGGCGACGCGGACGAGCGCTTCGAGCGGGTGAAGGAGATGATGGGGCTGGTGGGCCTCGACGTGCGCTCGCTGCGACGCTACCCGCACAGCTTCTCCGGCGGGCAGCGCCAGCGGATCGGCATCGCGCGCGCGCTCGCGCTCGGGCCGGAGCTCTTGATCCTCGACGAGCCGGTGTCGGCGCTCGACGTCTCGGTGCAGGCGCAGGTGCTCAACCTGCTCGCCGACCTGCGCACCGCGCTCGGCCTCACCTACATCTTCATCTCGCACAACCTCGCGGTGGTGAACTACCTCGCCGACCGCATCGCGGTGATGTGCGCCGGGCGCCTCGTCGAGCTCGCGCCGGCGGCGACGCTGTTCCGCAACCCGAAGCATCCTTACACGAAGGCGCTGCTCGCCGCGGTGCCCGAGCCCGACGTGTCGCGGCGCCTGGACTTCGACGCGCTCATGCAGGGCAAGGCGTCCGACCCGGCGGCGTGGCCGGGCGAGTTCCGCATCGACACCGCCTCCCGGCCCGGGATGCAGCACCTGGGCAACGGCCACTACGTGAGGGCGGCATGAGGAAGCTCGTTTTCATGGTCTTCTTCGCTTCTCCGCTTCTTGCCTGGTCGCAACCCTTCATTGAACCCCTGCAACTGCTGCCCGAGGTGCAGGCCGGGAAGCTGCCGCCGGTGGAGAGGCGGCTGCCGCTGCAGCCGATGGTGCTGCCGCTCGGCGAGGGGGGCACCGCGCTCGGACGGCACGGCGGCACGCTCCACACGCTCGCCGGGCGAAGCCGCGACACGCGCCTGTTCACGATCTACGGCTACGCGCGCCTGGTGGGCTACGACCGCAACTTCAACCTCGTGCCCGACCTGCTCGAGCGCGTCGAGGTCCACGAAGGGCGCGTCTTCACGCTGCGCCTGCGCAAGGGGCACCGCTGGTCCGACGGCCATCCGTTCACCGCGGAGGACTTCCGCTACTACTGGGAGGACGTGGCGAACAACAGGGAGCTCAGCCCCTCGGGCCCGCCGCGCGACCTGCTGGTGCGCGGCGAGGCGCCGAAGTTCGAGGTGCTCTCCGAGACCGCGGTGCGCTATACCTGGAGCTACTCCAACCCGGACTTCCTGCCTCGGCTCGCCGGCGCGTCGCCGCTGTTCATCTTCCGGCCGGCGCACTACCTGAAGCGCCACCACAAGAAATATTCCGAGAAGGTGAGGAAGGCCGAGGCCGACGGCACCGCCAAGCGCAAGTGGTCGGCGGTGCACAACCGGCTCGACAACCTCTACGAGTCGGACAACCCGGACCTGCCGACCCTCAATCCCTGGGTCAACACCACGAAGGCGCCCGCCGACCGCTTCGTCGCGGTGAGGAACCCCTACTTCCACCGCGTCGATCCGCGCGGCCGCCAGCTCCCCTACCTCGACCGCTTCGTCATCGCCATCGCCGACGCGAAGCTCATCCCGGCGAAGACCGGCGCCGGCGAGGCCGACCTGCAGGCGCGCGACCTCAACTTCAGCAACTTCACCTTCCTCAAGAAGAACGAGAGCCTGAACGGCTACCGCACGCTGCTGTGGCGGCCCGGGCGCGGCGCCCACTTCGCGCTCTTTCCGAACCTGAACGTCAACGACCCGGTCTGGCGCCAGGTGCTGCGCGACGTGCGCTTCCGCCGCGCGCTGTCGCTCGCCATCGACCGCTCGCTCGTCAACCAGGTGCTGTACTTCGGCCTCGCCATCGAGTCGAACAACACCGTGCTCGAGTCGAGCCCGCTCTACCGCGCGCAGTACCGCGAGGCCTGGGCGCGCTATGACCGCAAGCAAGCCTCTCTCTTACTTGATGAAATTGGATTGAAACGCGGTGCTGGCGGCATTCGCAGGCTCCCCGACGGCCGGCCGCTCGAGATCATCGTCGAGACCGCCGGCGAGTCGACCGAGCAGACCGACGTCCTCGAGCTGATCCGCGAGACTTGGCGCGAGGTCGGCATCAAGCTCTACAGCAAGCCCTCGCAGCGCGAGTCGTTCCGCATGCGCATCTTTTCCGGCGACACGGTGATGTCGGCGTGGAGCGGCCTCGACAACGGCCTGCCGACGGCCGAGACGAGCCCGGAGGAGCTGGCGCCCACCAACCAGGTGCAGCTGCAGTGGCCGAAGTTCGGCCAGTACTGGGAGACCGGCGGGCGCTCCGGCGCGGCGCCCGACATCTCGGAGGTGCAGGAGCTCGTCGACCTGTACCGCGCCTGGCGCGCCGCGGCGACGAGCGAGGAGCGCGCGAGCATCTGGCACCGCATGCTCGAGATCCACGCCGAGCAGCAGTACACCATCGGCGTCATCACCGGCGTGCCGCAGCCGGTGGTGGCGCGCGAGACGCTGATGAACGTGCCGGCCCAGGGCTTCTACAACTGGGATCCGGGCGCCTTCTTCGGCATGTACCACCCCGACACCTTTTGGTTCAGATGAGTGGTTCATAAGTGCTGAGATACACGCTCCGGCGCATCCTGATCATGATCCCGACGCTGCTCGTGATCAGCTTCGTCACCTTCGTCATCATCCAGCTGCCGCCGGGGGACTTCCTCTCCAACCAGATCGCCGAGCTGCAGAGCCAGGGCGACAAGGCGGCCGCCGAGAAGGCGGAGTTCCTGCGCAAGCAGTACGGCCTGGACAAGCCCTTCCTCGAGCAGTACGGCATCTGGATCGGCGCGTGGCCGGGCGAGCGCGGCTTCTCGGGCCTGCTGCAGGGCGACTTCGGCTGGTCCTTCGAGCACGACATGCCGGTGAAGAGCGTGGTCGGCGACCGACTGGTTCTGTCTTTCATCCTCAACTTCTCGGTGATCCTCTTCACCTGGGCAGTGGCATTCCCCATCGGCGTGTACGCGGCCACGCACCAGTACAGCTGGGGCGACCACGGGCTCACCTTCCTCGGCTACCTGGGGCTCGCGACGCCGAACTTCCTGCTCGCGCTGGTGCTCATGTATTTCGCCAACGTGCAGTTCGGGCTGTCGATCGGCGGCATCATGGACCCGGAATACCTCGGCCAGCCCTGGAGCTGGGCCAAGGCGCGCTCGGTGCTCGAGCACCTGTGGATCCCGGTGATCGTCATCGGCACCTCCGGCACCGCGGGCATGATCCGGCGCCTGCGCGCGAACCTGCTCGACGAGCTGCAGAAGCAGTACGTCACCACCGCGCGCGCGAAGGGGATGCCGCCGTTTCGCCTGCTGGTGAAGTACCCGCTGCGCATGTCGCTCAACCCCTTCATCGCCGACATCGGCAACCTGCTGCCCTCGGTGATCTCGGGCTCGGCGATCGTCGCGGTGGTGCTGTCGCTGCAGACCTCGGGGCCGATGCTGCTCGATGCGCTGAGGAGCCAGGACCAGTACCTCGCCGGCTCCTTCCTCATGTTCCTGTCGCTGCTGACGGTCGTCGGGATGTTCATCTCCGACCTGCTGCTCGCCGCCCTCGACCCGCGCATCCGTCTTACCGGGGGCGTCGCGAAGTGAGCCTTCCGCATTACGTTTCGCAGGATCCCTTCGACCCGCACGCGACGGAGACGCTGACCCCGGAGCAGGAGCGCTTCTACCGGGCCTCGCAGTGGCAGATCATGTGGTGGAAGTTCCGCCGCCACCGCGTCGCCGTGGTGGCCGGCGCGATCCTGCTCGTCTTCTACGCCTCCACGCTGGTAAGCGAGTTCATCGCCCCCTACAACCTGCACACGCGCGACACCAGGCACATCTACGCGCCGCCGCAGGAAGTGCACCTCTTTCACGAGGGACGCTTCGTCGGGCCCTTCGTCTACGGCTACCGCATGCAGCTCGACATGGTGCGCCTGAAGCGCGATTACACGCCGGACCCGGCGCGCGTGCAGCGCATCCGCTTCTTCTGCCTGGGCGACGACTACCGCTTCTGGGGGCTCGCCGATGGGCGCTTCCATTTCGCCTGCCCGGCCGAGGGCGGCACGCTCTACCTGCTGGGCACCGACCGGCTCGGGCGCGACCTCTTCTCGCGCATCGTCTACGGCACGCGCATCTCGCTCACCGTGGGGCTGCTCGGCATCGCCGTGAGCTTCCTCATCGGCGTCACGCTGGGCGGCATCTCCGGCTACTACGGCGGCTGGATCGACAACGTCATCCAGCGCTTCATCGAGATGGTGCGCTCCTTCCCCGAGCTGCCGCTGTGGATGGCGCTCTCGGCGGCGCTGCCGGTGACCTGGAGCCCGATCCTCATCTACTTCGGCATCACCATCATCCTCGGGCTTCTCGACTGGCCGGGCCTCGCCCGCGCCGTGCGGTCCAAATTGCTGGCCTTGAGAGAGGAAGACTTCTCTACCGCCGCGGTGCTGATGGGCGCGAGCCCCGCGCGCGTCATCCGCAAGCACCTCCTGCCCTCCTTCGCGAGCCACCTCATCGCCTCCGCGACGCTCTCGGTGCCGGCGATGATTCTCGGCGAGACTGCCCTTTCGTTCCTCGGATTGGGGCTGAGACCCCCCGTCACCAGCTGGGGCGTGCTCCTCAACGAGGCGCAGAACATCAACGTGGTGGCGCTCTATCCCTGGCTGATGCTCTCCGTGGTGCCGGTCTTCATCGTCGTCCTCGCCTTCAACTTCTTCGGCGACGGCCTGCGCGACGCCGCCGACCCCTACAGCACCACGCAAAGATAGGCAGGGACAGACCCGGGACAGACCTGGGACGGACCCGGACCCGTCCCCATTTACTGCCATTTACTGGCGGGTGGTGCTGGGCGGAATGCCGGTGGACTGCGGGCCGATGGGGATCTTGACGTTGCCGGGGTCGGCCGGGGGCTTGTGGTTGTTGCCGTTGGCGGAGGAGAACAGGCAGTAGGCGTTCTTGCCGGCTTTCTTGGCGGTGTACATCGCCTTGTCGGCGTGCTCCATGAGGGTCGGAGCGTCGGTCGCATCGGCCGGATAGAGGCTGACGCCGAGGCTTGCGGAGACGCGCACCTTGTCGCCGTTGGCGAGCTCGTAGGGGCGCAGCAGCTCGCGCACCATCTTGCCCACCACGCGCTCCACCGTCGGGGTGTCGCGCACCTCTTCCAGGACCACGAAGAACTCGTCGCCGCCCAGGCGGGCGATCAGGTCGCTCGCGCGCAGGGACCGGCGCAGGCGCCGGCCGCACTCGACGAGGAAGGCGTCGCCGGCGGCGTGGCCGTGCTGGTCGTTCACCGCCTTGAAGCCGTCGAGGTCGATGAACACGCCGGCGAGCTTGCCGTTGTGGCGGCGCGCGCGCTCGACCGCCTGCTCGAGCGCCGGCTCGAGGCTGACGCGGTTGGCGAGCCCGGTGAGCGCGTCGCTGTAGGCGAGCGAGGCGATGCGGCTGCGCGCAAGCGCGATCTCGGTGACGTCGCGGCCGACGCCGCGGTAGCCGATGAAGCGCCCGTCGGCGTCGAAGCGAGGCTGGCCGCTCACCGCGAAGTGGCGCGTGCCGCCGTCGGGCATGACGCGGGCGAACTCGAAATCGCGGAAGGAGAGCTGCTGGTTGAGCACCGAGCGGTGCGCCGCCCAGCCCGCCGCGTCGGGGCTCACCGAAGGCACGCCCCAGGGCGGCTGCCCGATCATGTCGCGCCCCACCTGCGCCGCGGCGTAGTTGGGCCCGTGCACGATGCTCGTGAGGCGGTGCTCGGCGTCGGACTCCCAGAAGAAGTCCGAGGACATGTGCGTGAGGCTGCGGAAGCGCGCCTCGCTCTCGCGCAGGCTGCCCTCGGCCCCGATGCGCGAGAGGAACTGGCCGAACAGGCTGCCGATCGCCGGGGCGGCCTCGAGGAGGCTGCGGTCGGGCTCGCGCGCCGCATGCCCCGAGAACACCAGGATGGCGATCGCCTTGCCGTGGACGAGCGCGGGAAACGCGAAGGTGGCGAAGTTGCCCGAGCCGGCCGCCGGGGCGCTCGACCAGACCGGCTTGCCTTCCTCCCAGAGCACGCGCGCGCCGCGCAGGAACTGCTCGACCGCCGGCTCGCGCGCGAACCAGCCGTCCTGCACGCGGGCGAGGCCGCCCGCTTCCACCTTCAGGCAGCGCCCGTAGTCCCAGCCCTCGGCCTCGCACATCACGCGCAGCGCCGCCTCCAGACCCTCGGACAGGCGCGTCGCCTGGGCGAGCACGCGCGCCACGGCGTGCTCCAGGCGCAGGAGCTCCTCGACGCGCTTCTGGGCGGTGATGTCGCGCCCGGCGCCGCGGTAGCCCTTGAAGCGGCCGTCAGCCTCGAAGACCGGCTCGCCGCTCACCGAGGCCCAGACCGCGCGGCCGCCCGGCGCGACGCGGCGGAGCTCGAGGTCGCGGAAGGGCTCGTGGCGCTCCAGCTGCGCGCGGTGGCGCGCCCACTCGGCCTCGCCGAGGTTGGCGGGCACCTCCCAGCGGGTGCGGCCGAGCAGGGACGCAGGGTCGAGCCCGGTCTTCTTGGCGAGGCCTTCGGAGAGGAAAGTGAAGCGGAACTGCTCGTCCTGCTCCCAGACCCAGTCGGAGAGAAGGGTCGTCAGCGCGGGCACGCGGGCCTCGCCTTCCTGCAGCGCGCTGTTCGCTACCGCGGGACTACGACTGGCCACGACTGGGCAATTTACACCGAAACGCGCATGAAGTGCGTAAGGCCAGCAATTAAGAGTCCCGCCATCCCGCCGACCAGCGTGCCGTTGATGCGGATGTACTGCAGGTCCGGCCCCAGCTCGCGCTCGAGCTCCTGCACCAGGCGGCTCTCCTGCCAGCCGTTGATCTGGTCCTCGACGAAGCGGCCGATCTTGGCGCGGTGCTCGCGCACGAGGGCGGGCACGGCGGCGAGGATCTGCTCGTCGAGCCAGCGCTGCACTTCGGCGTCCTGCTCTAGCTTGGCAGCGAAGGTCGCGACTACCTCGGTAATGCGCCTTCGAACGGTGGATTCCGATTGATTCAGATCCGCGGCCAGCCAGGCGCGGAAGTCCTCCCACAGCCCCTCGACATAGCGCCCGAGGGCCGGGTTGGCGAGCACTTCGTCGCGCAGGGCGTGCACCCGGGCCCGGGTCGCCTCGTCGCCCTTCAGCCGGCGCACGAACCCGGCGACGTAGGCGTCGAAGCGCTGGCGCAGCTCGTGGCCGCGGTCGCGGCGCACCTCGGCGATCTTGGCCGCCGCGATGTCGAGGATCTTCAGCGCCGCTCTTTCGTCGAGCTCCAGGCGCAGCGCCTCGCTCACTGTCTTCAGCAGGAACGGCAGGCTCTTCGCCACCTCCGCCGCCACCATGCGCCGCGTCTCGGGGCGCGACAGGAGCTCGTCCAGGCCGGCGAGCGCCTGGTCGAGGAGCTCGTGGTGGCGGCCGTTCTGGGTGAGCACGTCGAGGACCTCGGCCACCGCCGAGGCGATGTCCACGTCCTTTGCCTTTTCAGTCACTATTCTTTCCAGGAAGCGCCTGATGCGCGCGTCATCGAACAGGGTGAGCCCATAGGCGAGGAGCCGCGTCGCGTAGCCGGCGAGGGTGCCGGCGTTCCCCGGCCCGAGCAGCCAGGCGCACAGCGTGCGCGCGGGCTTCGCCGCGGCGATTCGCGCGACGATCGCCTCGGGGGAGAGGAAGTTGCTCTCGATGAAGTCCGCCACCCCTTCGGCGATGCGCCCCTTGTTGCGCGGGATCACCGCGGTGTGCGGCAGGCGCAGGCCGAGCGGGTGGTGGAAGAGCGCCACCACCGCGAACCAGTCCGCGATCGCGCCGACCATGGCCGCCTCGGTGAACGCCGCCACGTAGAACAGCGAGGGGTGGTGCATCTCGAAGCGGGTCGATACGACATAGATGCTCAGCATGAGCAGAAGCAGGGCGCCTGCCCAGCTCTTCATGCGGCGCAGCTGGGTGTCCTTGCGCTCGGTGCGGGACAGCATCGGAGACTCCTTCTGGTCCTAGGGCAGCGTGAACAGCGCGACCGGCTCGCCGACGCCGCGCAACGCGTGCCGGCCGAGGGCCTTCCAGGTCCCGGGCAGGTGGCGCACCACCTGCTCGGATACGACGAGGCTCGTGTCGAGGCTCTTGCAGAGGGACTCGATGCGCGCCGCTTCGTTCGCGGCGGCGCCGATCACGGTGAACTCGATGCGCGTGGGGGTGCCGATGTTGCCGTACAGGACGGTGCCCAGGTGCAGCCCGATGCCGAAGCGCAGCGGCGGCTTCCTTGCCTCGTTGAGCGCCTGCATGCGGGCAATGGCCTCACGTGCTGCTTCTACGGCTTTCTCACAGGCATTCACGGGATCTTCGCCGACCGGGAAGATCGCCAGGGCCGCATCGCCGATGAAGCGCAGCACCTCGCCGCCGCGCTCGAGCACCGGGCCGAGCACGCACTCGAAGTACTGGTTGAGAAGGTCGAGGAACGCGGTGCGGCTCATCGAGTCGGCGAGCGGCGTGGAGTCGCGCAGGTCGCAGAACCAGATCACCGCGTGCAGCTCCTCGCTGTCGCCGCGGCGGATCTGCCCGGCGAGCACCTTGGCGCCGGCCTGGCGGCCGAGATAGGCCTCGAGGATGTTGCCCGCCTTGCGCGACAGCGCGTAGATCTCGGCCACGCGCGTGAGCGGCGGCAGCACGCGGCGCAGCGCGGCGAGCTCGCCGTCGCTGAAGCCGCCCGGGCGCCGGGTCGAGAAGCTCGCCACGTGCACCTCGCCGCTGATGAACTCGAGGGGCACCACGAGATAGTCGGTGACACCCTGGCTCTTCAGGTCCGCCAGCACCGGGTAGTCCATCGGGCAGTCCGGGTCGGCAAGCCGCCGGCGGATCTCGCTTCGTTTCGCAATGACGATGGGAATCGGGCTCGCGAGATGATCCTGCGTATCGAGGAAGGCGTGCTCGGCCTCGTCGACCTCGACCGCGTCGGTGTCGGCGCGCCAGTAGAACGCGCGGCCGGCGACGTTGGGGTGCAGCGTACGCACGAACACCGCCACGCGGTAGAGCGAAACGCCGCGCTCGACGAGGCGCCGGCACAGGTGCAGGAGCACTTCGTTGGGCAGGCGCGCGGGCGGCGCGCCCGAGTCGAGCCAGTCGACGACCGACTGCACATCGAGCGTCACGGCTCGAGCCTCCGGGTCAAGGCTCCAACACCAGGCCCTCGTGCGCGACGACCGAGCCAGGCAGCGCCTTCGCCACCTCGCGACCGATGGCGTCGAGCATGTCGTCGTCGTGGTCCGGGTCGTGGTGGAAGACGACGAGGCGCTTCGCGCCCGCCTGCCGGCACAGGCGCAGGCCTTCCTGCCAGGTCGAGTGGCCCCAAGTGGCGAAGCGCGGGTATTCCTCGTCGGTGTACATGCAGTCGTAGATGACCAGGTCGGCGCCGGCGATGAGCCCGAGCACGTTGCGGTCGGGCTTGCCGGGCACGTGCTCGGTGTCGGTGAGGTAGCACAGCGACCGGCCGCCGAACTCGATGCGGTAGCCGGTGGCGCCGTCGGGGTGGTTGAGCGGCGCGGTCTTCACCACGATGCCGGGGGCGGGATGCAGCGTCTCGCCGCTCCGGAAGTCGCGGTACTCGAGCTTGGCGTGGAAGATCTCCGGGGGCACCGGGAAGAGCGGCGACATCATGAATTCCGAGAGCACGCGCTTGAGCGTCATGCCGTCGCTCAGGTGCCCGGCCCAGAGGCGGAAGCGGTTCCCCTCCTCGAAGAACGGCCGGAAGAAGGGCAGCCCGCAGACATGGTCGAAATGCGTGTGCGTGAAGAAAAGGTCGGTGTCGAGTTGCCTCCCTTCGAGGGTCTTGCCGAGATAGCGGATGCCGGTGCCGGCGTCGAAGAGAAGCAGGCGGTCGCCGCAGCGCACCTCGAGCGACGAAGTGTTGCCGCCGTAGCGCACGGTGCGCGGGCCGGAGCAGGCAATCGAGCCGCGCACGCCCCAGAAGCGCACGCTGAAAGCCGGAGAGGTCACGCGGCCAACTATAGCGGCAAAAGCCGTCAGGAACTGTAAGATGCAGATTCCTAGGGGGATTTGAGTGGATCGGAGCCTGTTCGGTTTCATCCTGCGCTACAGCAAGCGCGACCAGCTGCTCATCGTGCCGCTGGTGCTCCTCACGATGCTGGTCTACTACCTGTCGCTGGATCTCCCCAAGACCATCGTCAACCAGGCGATCCAGGGCGACGGCTTCCCCGAGCCCGACGGGCAGATCCGCTGGTTCGGCTTCGACCTGGGCCGGATCGAGTACCTGCTCGCGCTGAGCGTGCTCTTCCTCGGGCTGATCGTGGTGAACGGCTGGCTCAAGTTCCAGATCAACACCATGAAGGGCTGGATGGGCGAGCGGATGCTGCGGCGCCTGCGCTACGCGCTGTTCGACTACATCCTGCGCTTCCCGCTGCAGCGCTTCCGGCGCGTGAAGAGCGCCGAGATGGCGACCATGATCAAGGACGAGGTCGAGCCGCTCGGCGGCTTCATCGGCGAGGCGTTCATCACGCCGCTCTTCCTCGGCGGCCAGGCGCTCACGGCGATGTTCTTCATCCTCTACCAGCACGTCGCGCTGGGGATGATCGCGCTCGGCATCGTCGGCGTGCAGGCCTGGCTCATCCCGCGGCTGCGCCGGCGCCTGCTCGAGCTGGGGCGCGAGCGCCAGCTCACCGCGCGGGCGCTCGCCGGGCGCATCGCCGAGTCGGTCGACGGCGTCGCCGAGATCCACGCCAACGACACCTCGAACTACGAGCGCGCCGAGATCTCGGCGCGCCTGGGGCGCATCTTCCGCATCCGCTTCGAGTTCTACCAGAGGAAGTTCCTCATCAAGTTCCTCAACAACTTCCTCTCGCAGGTGACGCCGTTCCTCTTCTACGCGGTCGGCGGATACCTGGTGATCGTCGGCAGCCTCGACATCGGCGCGCTGGTGGCGGTGATCGCCGCCTACAAGGACCTGCCCGGCCCGGTGAAGGAGCTGATCGACTGGGACCAGCAGCGCATGGACGTGCAGATCAAGTACGGCCAGGTGATGGAGCAGTTCACCGCCGAGGACGTGGCGCCGGCGGAGCTGCAGGCGCTGATCGAGTCGCCCGAGCTGCCGCGCGAGGGCCGGCTGCGCGCCGCCAACGTGACGCTGCTCGACGAGGGCGGCACGCGCGTCATCGACAACGTCTCCTTCGACCTCGACCTCGGCGCGCACGTGGCCATCGTCGGGCGCCAGGCCGGCGCCGGCGCGACCGAGCTGGCGCAGCTCATCGCGCGCCTGTACCCGCCCACGAGCGGCAACATCGAGATGGGCGGCATCGACATCACGCGCGCGCCCGAGGCGGTGACCGGCCGCGCGCTCGCCTACGTCGGCTCGCCCGCGTACCTCTTCCCGACCGACGTGCGCGGCAACATGCTCTACGGCCTGAAGCACCGGCCGGTGCGCGAGCCCGACTACGACGAGGCGGGCAGGCGCCTGCGCGAAGCGCAGATGCGCGAAGCGATCCGCACCGGCAACAGCCCGCTCGACATCGACGCCGAGTGGATCGACTACGCCTCCGCCGGCGTCGACGGGCCCGAGGCGATGGAGGCGCGCATCGTCGAGCTGCTGCGCGTGGTGGAGCTGGAGGAGACGATCTTCGAGCTCGGCCTGCGCAGCTCCGCCAGCGATGTCGCCACCGCGAAGATCCTCCTCGCCAGAAGCCGGATGCGCGAGCGGCTCGCCTCGCTCGACATCGAGGACTGGGTCGAGCGCTTCGACCCGGAGCGCTACAACCGCAACGCAACGCTGGCCGAGAACCTGCTCTTCGGCACGCCGGTGGGCAGGACCTTCGACATCGACAACCTCGCCGGCAACGCCTACGTGCGGCAGGTGCTGCGCGAGACCGGCCTCTACGAGCTGATGCTGCGCACCGGACACAAGGTGGCGGAGACCATGGTCGAGCTCTTCAGCGGCCTGCCGCCGGGGCACGAGTTCTTCGCGCAGTACAGCTTCATCCGCCAGGAGGACCTGCCGCAGTTCGAGGCGATCCTCAAGCACGTCACCGAGGTCGGCCTGAAGGGGCTGGAGGAAGGCGACCGGCGCGCGCTGCTCGCGCTGCCCTTCCGCCTGATCGCCACCCGCCACCGCTTGGGGCTCATCGACGAGAGCTTCGAGGCGCGGGTGGTCGAGGCGCGCCGGCATTTCGCGAACAACCTTCCCGTCGCGATGAGGAAGAGCGTCGAATTCTTCGACCCCGGGCTCTGCAACAGCGCCGCGTCCCTGCAGGACAACATCCTCTTCGGCAAGATCGTCACCGGCCAGGCCGGCGCCGCGCAGCGCATCACCACGCTGATGCGCGAGCTGCTGGACGAGCTCGGGCTGCGGCCGCTGGTGGTGAGGATCGGCCTCGCCTACCACGTCGGCGTCGGCGGCGCGCGGCTCGCCTCCCCCGACCGGCAGAAGATCGCCATGGTGCGCGCGATGCTCAAGCGCCCGGTGCTGCTGATCCTCGACCACGCCGCGGCGGTGCTCGACCCGGCCTCGCAGGCGCGCGTGGTGGAGAACGTCCTCGCCGAGCGGCGCGGGCGCGGCGTAGTCTGGGTGCTCTCGCGCGAGGAGTACGCCGAGCGCTTTTCCACGGTGCTGGTGATGGAGCGGGGCAAGCTCGCCGAGCAGGGCCGCTTCGCCGAGCTGAAAAGGAGGACCGCATGAGCCTCGAGCAGGAAGTCGAGCTGATCCGCCAGTTCCCGATCTTCAGCAAGATCCAGCCGGCGATGCAGAAGCTGCTGGTGTTCTCCTCCGAGCGCCTCAAGTACGACGCCGGGCAGGTGATGTTCAACGCCGGCGACATGGGCGATGCCGCCTACATCGTCATCGACGGCTCGATCGAGATCAGCGTCCCCACCCCGGGAGGGCCGATCGTGGTGAACAAACTGGGTCGCAACGACATCATCGGCGAGATCGCCATCTTCGGCGACGTGCCGCGCACCGCCACCGCCACTGCGCTGACGCCGGTCGAGACCCTCAAGATCTCCAAGGAGCTCTTCGAGAAAGTGATCCGCGAGAACCCCGATGCCGCGCTCGAGCTGATCCGCGTCCTCGCCGCGCGGCTTGCCAACACCACCAACCAGCTCTCGCGCACGCTCTCCGGCAGCAACAAGTAATCGGGGTCAGAGCCCGATTTCGGCCTTTTTATCCTCCACCAGGCTGCGAGGGTCGTCGACGGCGTAGACGTTGAGCCGCTCGTTGCGGCCGCGCACGCGCACGCGGTGGAGCGGCGCGCCGCGCGGGTCGACGCCGGCGGCGCGCAGGGTGTCCTCGGAGACCACCAGCGTGCAGCGGTAGGCCTTGGTCATGCCCTCCAGGCGCGCGGCGATGTTGATGTTGTCGCCGATCGCGGAACGGATCGGCGCATCCGGCGGGCCCATGGTGCCGACGATGGCGACGCCGGCATGCACGCCGATGCCGATGCGCAGGGGTTCGGCGAGATCGTCGGCGAGGCTGGCGTTGAGCCGCTCCAGGCGCCGCTGCATCTCGGCGGCGCCGGCGAGCGCCTCGCGGCAGGCCTGCTCGAGCTCGCTTTGCAGCCCGTAGAGCGCGAGCAGGCCGTCGCCGCGGAACTGCGCGTAGTAGCCCTTCGTCGCCTGCAGCGCCTGGTACATCTCGTCGAAGAACTGGTTCATCAGGAACACCACGTCGTAGGGCAGGCGGCCCTCGGCCATGCGGGTGGACTCGCGGAGATCCACGAACATCGCCACGATGCGCCGCTCGCGCCCCTGCGGGCTGCCCGGCCGGCGCGCGAGCGCCGCGCCGGCGCCCGCGGGCAGCAGGGGCGTCACGGCGACGTTCTCGCGCGGGCGGCACTGGCAGGCGAGGCGCACGTTGGGCGGCGCCTCGATGCGCGCGAGCGCGCGCGCCTCCGCCGGCCGCGCCGGCGGCAGGGCGGCGAGACCGTCGCCGACGCGCACGCGGCAGGTCGTGCAGCGCGCGCGGCCGCCGCACACCGAGGCGTGCGGGATGCCCGCATCGCGGATCGCTTCCAGGATGGTGCGCCCGACCGGCGCCGTGATGACGCGGCCCGAGGAATGGCGCACCTGGTAGGTCGCGCCGATGCGCGCGCGCAGCCAGCGGGCAAGCAGCGTCGCCG
>Ga0105100_10001016_pt1 | contig 16550 bp, 10 predicted proteins | sample PPLLak12cMay2015_2_FD_87033 | JGI IMG/M metagenome (GOLD analysis project Ga0105100, IMG submission 87033) | Freshwater sediment microbial communities from Prairie Pothole Lake near Jamestown, North Dakota, USA - PPLs Lake P8 Core (1) Depth... | ecosystem: Environmental > Aquatic > Freshwater >...
AAATCCCTGCGGTATGTCGTCATCGATGAAATCCACACCTACAGGGGTGTGTTTGGGTCACACGTGGCAAATGTCATCCGCAGGCTGAAGCGGGTCGCGCGTTTCTACGGCGCTCAGCCCCAATTTATCCTGACTTCAGCCACCATTGCGAATCCAGCCGAATTCTCGGCACGCCTGGTAGAAGAAGAATTCGACATCATAACGGAAGACGGCTCCAAGCGCGGCGTGAAATATTTCTTGTTCTATAATCCACCGGTTATGAACCGCGAGCTTGGCTTGCGGCGCAGCGCACTACAGGAGAGCGTACGCCTGGCGGAGGATTTGCTGACGTACAATTTACAGTCGATTATTTTCGCCCGCTCCAGGCGAACGGTCGAAATCATCCTGACATACCTGCGCGAGAAATCCCTTACGATGAATCGAGGTTTAAGAAAGGGGGAAATTGCTCCCACTGAAAAAAGGGCTGAACCAGTGATTCGCGGCTACCGCAGCGGATACCTGCCTCAGGAGCGAAGAGCCATCGAACGCGGACTGCGCCAGGGCCAGGTACGAGTAGTAGTTGCAACTAATGCCCTGGAGCTGGGCATTGATATCGGAGATTTGCAGGCAGCGCTTCTGGTCGGATACCCGGGGACAATTGCAGCCACCTGGCAGCAAAGCGGGCGTGCGGGCAGGGGTGAATCTGCTTCCCTGGCTGTCCTGGTTGCCACGGCCGATCCATTGGACCAATTCCTGGCCTCGCATCCGAATTACCTCTTCGAACGTTCACCCGAGCACGCTCTGATTAATCCAGATAATCCCCTGATCTTGCTTCACCATCTGCGCTGTTCGGCTTTCGAATTGCCTTTTGACGAAGGGGAGGGATTCGAGGCTCTCGATCCAGATACTACCTCCGAGTACCTGGAAGTCTTGAGAGAACGAAGGGAGCTGCATCATTCCGGTTCGAAGTATTTCTGGATCGCAGATCAGTACCCGGCCCAAGGTATCTCTTTGCGCAGCGCTGCTGCCCAACCGGTGCTGCTCCAGGCTGCGGATGAGTTTGGTGATTTCCACACTATCGGCCAGGTCGACCGCTCCAGCGCCTTGTGGTTGACCCATCCGCAGGCGGTTTACCTGCATGAAAGCCAGATCTACCTGGTCGAGGATTTAGATCTTGAGCTGGGCACGGCGCACCTGAAAGCTGCTGAGGTCGATTACTACACCCTGCCTCGCAGCCAGACAACCGTCCAGCTCTACCAGCAGAGCTCTTATCAAATGATCGCTGGAGGGTCGAAAGCCTTCGGAGAATTGCTCGTTACAACCCGAGTAAATGGCTACCGCAAGATTCGCTGGCACACGAATGAGACTCTGGGTTTTGGAGAATTGGACCTGCCACCTACCGAGCTGCTTACAACCGGATATTGGCTGGCTATGGATGAAGCATCTGTTGAGAACCTGCGCTCCTTGGGATTATGGAGTGGGGACGCCAACGAATACGGCCCGGGTTGGGACAGGCTGCGCCAGCTTGTCCGCCGGCGCGATGGATTTCTCTGCCAGGTATGCGGCACCCCCGAGATGGGGAGAGCGCACGATGTGCACCATAAAATTCCATTCCGGACATTCACCAGCGCAGAGCAGGCAAACAGGCTGGAAAACCTGATCACCCTGTGCCCCACCTGCCACCAGCGAGTCGAAAGCGCGGTGCGTGTTAGATCGGGTTTATCTGGGACCGGGTATGTGCTCCATCACCTGGCGCCATTCTTCCTGATGTGTGATACTGCCGATTTAGGCGTACATACTGACCCGGCTCTCACCCTCATCCCTGAGCAGGACCCGCATTCTAAAACTGAACCACCATCCTATCCGCCTGATGGATTACCGGAAGATTCCTCCAGGAATGCTATGTACGTTGATAACCGTCCTGGAATTGTTCTGTACGATTTCATCCCGGCCGGAATAGGTTTCAGCCAGCACCTGTTTGAAATCCATGCCGAGCTGCTCAGCCGGGCTCTGGAGCTAGTCCAGGCCTGTCCATGTTCTGACGGCTGTCCATCCTGCGTCGGACCTGGTGGGGAGCAAGGATCAGGAGGTAAAGAAGAGACCCTGGCGATCCTTTCTTCCTTCATATCCTAGATATCCATCCCGTACAACACTTCCACATCGACTCTATTTTTGTTTGAATTACGCTCCGGACGGTCACCCTCCGGGTTCAGATCGGCTCCCTGAATAGCGTTTCCTTAAGCACCGGTGTTAAAATACTCACATGCCTTCTATTTCAAAAAAGAAGCTCAAAGCGCTGGGCGTTCAGGTTGGAGCACAGGATCTCAAGCCTGCTCCGGCTGAACGCCGTATCGACTCACTTGAACAAGTGCTTTCAGGCAGAGAACAACACACCCCTCAGGGTGAGGCATTCTTAGTCGAAGAACACCTTCCACTCGGCAGCCCACACGGCCGCTCAAAACTTGAGCTCAAGGCGCCTCTGGATATCCTGGGATTGTGCCTCTCGATCCCCTCCCTCGCCAGCCTGCCTGCTGAATCCTTCCTGTTCCTGGATACCGAGACGACCGGTCTTTCGGGGGGCAGCGGGACTTTCACTTTTCTGATTGGGGCAGGTCGTTTTATAGGGAGCGAATTCGTTTTAGAGCAATTTTTCCTGCGCGGCCTTGAAAATGAGCCAGCCCAGCTGCATGCTTTTGAGGAGTTCCTGGCACCCTGCCAGGCTATTGTGACCTTCAACGGTAAATCTTTCGATATCCCCTTATTGCAGACCCGCTTTCTCATGCAGGGTTGGCAGCCGCCTTTTGGTGAATTATTTCACATCGATCTCCTACACCTGTCCAGGAAGTTATGGCGGAACCGCCTCCCCAGCCGCACATTAGGAAACCTGGAAATCCAAATCCTGGATGCCGACCGTACTGAAGATGATGTACCGGGCTGGCAGATTCCCAGCCTTTACTCACTATACCTGCTCGATGGCGATGCCAACCGGTTAAAGCCCGTGTTTTACCATAATAAAATGGACGTGGTCTCCCTGGCAGTGCTCCTGGACCACATCGCCTGCCTGCTTTCCGATCCAATTGCAGGCGCTGGCGCATATGGAGCTGACTTAATCGCAACCGCCAGGCTATTTGAACAAATCGGGGATATTGATGTCGCTGCCAACCTTTATTTTCACGCACTTCAGCATGAAGATGCCGTTGAAAACCGCATTCCAAGGGAGGTATTACTGGATGCATTGACCCGGCTGGCGTACATTCACAAACGGCAGGCTGATTTCGATTCAGCAGTGATTATCTGGGAGCAGGCAGCAGTACTCCAGCACCTGGCGGCACATGTCGAGCTGGCTAAATATTATGAGCACCAGCTGCAGGACATTCCTACGGCTATTGAATGGACACATTCTGCCATCCAGCTTCTTGAGGAACCAAACTTCACGCATCGGTCTGCCTCCCCAAACTCAAATTTCTCGCAGCACCAGATACGCACTGAGTTGGACCGCCGATTAAATCGTTTACGAAGAAAATCCACCGAAAAGGAATGAGTTCGTACATTCAAAAAAACCTGAGATTTAATATGACCGTCAATATATTAGACGGTGCCTTTTTTGGCCTGGCGATTGGATTTTCTTCTTTCGTCACCGTACTCCCATTATTCATCAACACGATGACGCAATCGGCCCTATTGATTGGTTTAATCCCTGCCATACATGCTGCCGGATGGCAGTTCCCCCAGCTGTTTTTCTCCAGGCATGTATCCCGCCAATCAAGATACAAACCAATGACCCTGTTCCTGACAATCCAGGAGCGCATCCCATTTTTGGGATTGGCATTGATCGCCTGGTTTATTCCCGTAATGGGCATCCAGATTGCCTTAGCCCTGTCATTTTTAATGATCATCTGGCAGAGTCTGGGTGCAGGGGTGACCGCCGTCGCCTGGCAAAGCTTGATCGCCAAGATCATCCCTTCCGAGCGCCGAGGTGCGTTTTTCGGATTTCAATCCGCGGCAGCCAATTTGCTCGCCAGCATAAGCGCAATCCTGGCTGGATTGATCCTCGAAAACCTGGATACTTATTTCAACTTTTTCTTGTGCTTCATTTTCTGCTGTCTGGCAATGGTCATCTCCTGGATAATGCTGGCACTCACACGAGAACGTGCTCATCCTCCCGAGAACGCCAGTCTCGAATCCGGCAGTCTGTGGGAAAATTCTAACCGGATTCTTAAGCAGGATAAGAATTTCAGCTGGTACCTGGTTGGTCGCACCCTGACTCAATTCGCCATGATGGGCCTCGGCTTCTTCACTGTATATCTGGTCAACACCTTCGCGGTCAGCAAGGCGGAAGCAGGGGTAATGACCAGTGTCCTATTAGGTACGCAGATTGTCGCTAACCCAATCATGGGGTGGCTTTCAGACCGCTCGAGCAACATCATGGTCATGAAAATTGGTATAGCGTCCGCGATTTTGAGCGCATTGCTGGCCTGGTTAGCTCCAAATCATGCCTGGTTTTACTTGATTTTCTTTTTGATCGGGATCGCCAACGTGGCAAATTGGACCATCGGAATAATCATGTCGCTAGAATTTAGTGCTAACGACACAGATCGACCGACTTATATCGGCCTGGCAAATACACTCGTGGCTCCTGCCAACATCCTGGCACCGTTTCTGGGCGGTTGGATCGCACAGACCAGCAGCTATCCAACCACGTTCCTTGTTTCGGCTCTGATTGGTGGATTGACTCTGCTGGTATTTCAATTATTCGTGAAAGATCCGCGTAAATTGCGCCTTCCCGACCTCGCTTGACGTCCCACCATTGATTTGATATATTTATTTTAGGGTAATTCGAAAATCTCCTGATTTAGCCACGGAGGTACCATATAATGGATCACTATATTGACAGCTTATTGGGGGAACGCGAAAAGATCATCCTCATCGCCCGGCAGCACTGGTTCAAATTATTCAGAAATATCATTTTCGAAATCTTTTTAATTATCCTCTTTTTCATTCTTACGATTATCGCGGTTTATCAATTGAGTGATAACTTGCGGTATTTGTCCATCGCCATCCTGGTGGGATTTATCTTGATGCTCTTTCCTGTATTTACGATGGTTCGAGATATCCTTCACTGGACAAATCGTCAATACATTGTCACCAACCGCCGGGTGTTCCAGATTTCAGGGGTTATCAACAAAAATGTGACCGATTCCTCGCTGGAAAAAGTCAACGATGTGAAAATGGTGCAGTCGGCGTTAGGGAGAATATTTAACTACGGGGACATCGAAATCTTAACTGCCAGCGAGATGGGGGTTAATGTCTTCAAGCAAATAGCGAAACCGATTAGCTTCAAGCAGGCCATGATCAATGCGAAAGAAAGACTGGATCATTTCGAGAATGGGACCAGCACGGAAAACATTGCCTCTCTCATCCAGCAGCTTGACCAATTGCGACAGGCAGGATCGTTGACGGAAGAGGAATTTCAATCAAAAAAAGCTGAGTTGCTGGCAAAAATCTAGCTACAAATAATATGTATGGTATTGGTTGGCGCATGGATTTCCCCATGCGATATGCATGGCACGCGCAGTTAAATCGATGATCATGGCATTGATCGTTTTTTCACGGTCGAGAGGATCGATATCTTCCGTATAGTGATTGCATATCGAATTTGGATAATTGAGGTGATCTCGCTGTATCAATTCCAAAGATTTTATTGTGTGCTGTTGGACGCGCTTGATCAGCCTGGTCGCACGAAAATATCGCAGGCGCGTCCCAATTAATTCGTCCGGTTCTACTTCAATAGCCTGCATTTTTGTATCAAGGTAGTGGTTGGTATGGACGATATACCCATCCTGCCCATATAAGAGTGCGAATTTCCTGGCTGAAACCTCAACTGAATACATCTCTCCATTTTCGTCAACCAACATGTGGTTGTATCCTGCGGCACGCTGGGGAACAAGAGCATAGCGGATGGCTTCGGCCATGGTGCGCGCGCCTAACACAGCTCGTGAAACGATTACTCGCGGGATGCCAATGCGGGAATCCGAGGGATACACCGTATCGCATAATTGGGCAATTCCAGCCGAGTTAAAACCAACATTCGGCAACAATGCGCCGTATGTCATCGCCAGAAACGAAGGTTCGTCATCCGGCGAGGCATGCACGATGTATACACCAGGTTCGTCCTCGGGTACCCAATCTTCGTTGTGGGCCACCAGGATATGCCCGTCTGCCGTCCGGTCGTCATTTACTGCCAGGCTGGTGCATTTCGTCAAGTGCAGAGCGTCGACGGTGACTGCCTCCATGGCATTAACCACCGCGATTTCTTCGTAAGATATATTCGCCCCTTCAGCCATTCCGGTCAACTCATCAATATACTGGGGATAACGTTCCTGAGCAAATGGAAGATATTTCCGCGCTTGAATCTTGGCTCCTTCCCAGCTGAGCTCCAAATCGTTGAAGGCTGAGACGAGGAGATTGCGAGCAGTATCCACGCTGTGATGTATCATTTCTTTACAGGCCTGCCCAATCTGGTATCCGATTTCGTAATGTGTCCCACCAACCCTGACCAGGGGAGGACCAGCTTCGTGAAAAGGGGTATTTGCTTTGATTCGGTCGTCACTGATCATTTCATTTTCCATACCTGTCTCCGTTCCTGAATTTCCATGCCCAAAAAACAATTATTCCCGAGGACTTGAGAAATTTACTGTATCAAAACCTAGCACAGCTTTCCGCACCCAACAGTTGAAAGATTGGCATCTCATTGCCAACTCTTCTAAATCTGGTAGATTGTCTGTTTCTAAAAGAATTATTCCTGCAATACGCTTCTGCGTCAAGATATTTTCAAGTTGAGATAATCCCCCAACCACTTTTAAGCCGTGAATCCAACGCCCGGAAAGCAACGGATTATCATCGATAAAACCAACCGGCTTGAATGTAAATTGTGAATGGATGCGCAACCAGTCCACCAGCATGATTCCATCCTCTCCTGCCCCATAAATCAGCACCGGGACTTCCTCAGTGGCTATTTTCTTGGGCATCAGCGCCTCGATGATGCGAAAAGATGAGCGTGAAGCTGCAAGCCCTAAGAACAAGAAGACAGAAAAAAGAGCCAGGACCAGAGCCGAAGGACTGGAAGACGGATCCCATATTTCAAGCTGTACTGCATCGAGGATAAAAAATATCCCTGCAGCGAAAATACCACATCCAACTGAAGCGCCGAATAAGCGAAATAGATCACTCAATCCGATGTAACGCCAGACACTCCGGTAAATGCCCAACGAGAAAAACGAGATGTATGCAGCAATCAAAATTACCGGTAACGAGGCTAAATAACGGTTTAGCAGGATTTCATTCATCCTTAAGCCATTTGCCACCAGGACAGCCAGGTAGAAAGCCAGGCTGATCAAAATGAAATCCAGGGCTACTTCGAGCAGCCGTTTCCGAAAAGCCAGGTCGATCATTATCCTGGTTATTCGAGTCCTTTTGGGATCTTCCGATTCCGGTTGGAGTACCCTCAGTCCACCCAAATAGGCAAACAGCACTGCCAGGGAGATAACCAGAAAAGGCGCCAATACCAGGCTGTACCAGTATTGAATGGCCTCTAATGAAGCCGCAGTTATTCCGCAGACCAGGGCAATTCCATACAAGGCAAACACTGTCTGGCGTTCGCTCAATCCGAAAGCGATCAGACGGTGCGATGTGTGGTCGCGCCCCCCTCTGATGGGCGATTGCCCGCGCAGTAATCGGGTGAAGGTCACAAGCACTGTGTCCAGGATGGGCAGTAAGAACAGCAGGATCGGCACACCCATCACAGCCAGGACATTGGATGCCTGGGGCTGTCGTGTGATTGCCAGAATCGCCAGCGTGAAACCGAGAAATAGACTTCCGCTGTCGCCCATAAAAATCGAGGCGGGAGGAAAATTGTAAATCAAGAAACCGGCTACTGCTCCCGCCAGGCACAGGGAAACCGCTAACAGGGCAATATCCCCGGAGCTCAGAAAAAAATAACTCAAAATTCCTGCTGCGATCAAAGCAATCCCAGCTGCCAGGCCATCCATATTATCCAGCAGGTTGAAAGCATTTGTGATTCCCACCAGCCAGAGAAAAGTTAAAAGAATGTTTGGGAGCTGTGCTGCAATTTCATCCTCGATACGTGGAGTAAAAAAATCGGTCGTATACCCGAAACCGATGGCAAGTGCTGCAACCAGGATTTGTGCAATGAATTTCGCATGGGGAGACAGAGGATGGAAATCGTCATACAGGCCCACCAGGAACATCAAGCTGCAACAGACCAGCAATGGCCACTTTATATCCAAATTTCCATCTTCGAGAGTGAACAGAATCCCCAATCCCGCGATGAAAGCTGTAAAAATAGCTATCCCGCCCAGGCGTGAAACAGGGCGATGCTGCCAGCGGTCGGCTCTTGGAGGGCCAGACATTCCAACACCCGAGCTGAGCCTGCGAATGAAAGGAACTAACGCAACACAGATGATAAATGACGTGAAGAAAAAAGCCAGATAAATCACTCAGCCGACTCCAACGGGATCACCAGATTTCCGAAAAGTATCGTCTCATGTCAATTTCTGTTTTTCTATCAGCCTCCCAATTCAGAAATTAAATCCTGGAGGCGAGATTTCTGATCATCTGGCGCTGTATCATAAGCAGTCATAGCATTCGAGATGGCATTCTCTGAATCCCCAACTTGTGCATATAATCTGGCTAGAGTTTCGTGGATTTTCCAGTTTTCGGAATTCTCGGGGGATACATCGAGAGCCATCTCATAAGTTCTAATCGCATCTTCGAGTTGGCCGAGCTGCAGCTGAATACCTGCCAAAGAGATGAGATAGTTTAGTTTAAAGGAGCTATTGTTGGCATCTGCATACTGCAGGGCATATTCATAATAACCGGCTGCCTGTCCCAACGCATCCCGCCAGGTATCGGAATCGGGCTCTGATTTCTCCACCTGGTAGCGCTCAACGTAATCCCCCAGCAATCCGTAAGTCCAATCATAGAATGGATCGATTTCGAGGGAATTGTTTAGCTGCTTCAGCGCCTCTTCTGGCTCGTCCAGGACATTCAAATTGAGTAATGCCCACTCGTCCCACAACTTCGCGTCTTTCGGCTTAAGCACCACTGCGCGCGAGAAGTAATTATTCGAAATCGAAGCCCTTTCCAGGCGTGTCCCTGGATCGGAGGTGCTCAACGCCCACAGGCTGTGAAGTCGCGCCAGGTTAGCAGTATGGTCAGGATTCAATGGATTGATAGCCTGAGCCTTGCGCAAATCCCTCGCTGCCTGAGAGATGAGCCGGTCGCGATCATCAGGGTTTTCCAGGCTGCGGGCATACTCTAGATACGCTCTCCCCAGGAAGAGATAATAATAATCTTCGTTCGGCGCCAGCTCATTGGCACGTTCGTAAATACGGATTGCCACCGGCCAGGTGGTGGGTTGAGCGAATATCTCAGCTGTTTTGAATGACATGTCCGCCTGAATGACGCGTAAGTTGGAATAGTTCACCAGGGAAACAGCAATCAAGCCGGCGGTGCAGGCAAAAACCAGACTAATAACATTTCTGAAACTCTTCTCGGGCCACGCAGTCACCAGGGAAAACGCCAGGAGAAAAAGATTGAAAAACAGAAAAACATAATAATTAGTCAGCAGTTTTTCTGAATTTCGGACTTGAGACAAAACTTCATCGATCGTACCGGCAGTTTGGCGCGTCAGGCTGACCAGCTCATTCGCATGTATGAGCCAGAATGACAATGTAAGCACCAGGGAGATGAAAATGCCCACACCGAGGATTCTCATCCCTGCGGTGCCGGGTTGAGTTGCCTGGACTCTATCAGATCCAATATTTTCGGATAGGAGCAGCGCTATACCAATGATCCCGGTGAACAAAAATAACATGAAAATTCCGGAAGCTGGGCGGCTTTGATCAGGTTGTTTCAAGCTCATCATCGAAGCCCATATAGTTTCCAGGACTGAATTACTACGGCTGGCATTGGTGATGTATAAGAAACCTAAAGTCGAGAGAATGACTGCACAGATGATCCCAACAATGAGAGCCGCCCTTACCCATTCAGGAAGGTTGAAGGCACCAGTACTTCTGGCTTGCAACTGTGTTGAAGTTCTCTTTCGATAAACCCTGTTCTTTGGTTTTACGCTTTTCGCTTTGTTGTCGTTGAATTGAGAATTCCTCAGCTCAACTTTTTCTTTCCCCGCAATGCCGTTGTTGAGAGGAGAACGACCTTCTTCAACAGGAAGATCGAATTCGCCATTTTGAGGAAGGATGTAACCAGCGGCCAGGAGCAAAGCTGAAAAAATCCAAAAATAAGTGCGGGTTGAGACAATTGCTATTCCGAAATTGATTTCAACAAAATGCGCCAGCAGTGACGCCATTAGTCCTAAAAGCAAATAGGAACGGGCTATTTCCAGATTTGTTGAAGGAGCGTTGTATTCACCTTTCAGAGCCGTCCAAATTAAATACAGCAGGAATCCTATAACCATCCCGAACGGCAGGGCTACACCCAGATATGGAATACCCTTCCAGAGGACAAAGAATACTGAGCTCGCAATCCCCCCTCCCAGGAAGAGACCCAAGAACAGGTTTCTTTGACTACGGGACTGAATAAGTCCCAACCATTTTGAACCATAGAAAATTACCGAGCCAAATAATGCCAGGTAAACAATCAATCCAAGGATTCCAGAGGTCACCAGTGCATCCCAGGTTTCGTTATGTGACCGGTCCGGTGAAGCATTTCTCTTTTCGACCTGTGTCAGCTCGGGGGGATAGAATGGATTATAGGCAACGTACATGCTTTCAGGGCCATAACCGATAAGCGGCCGGATGATATTCATCCGGTCTTCAGAACCGTCTGGATACTCAATTGGATCATGAGGCAGGACCAGTTCCGCAGCACCCTGCCATATCAATGCTCTCACCCGCCCGGTCCGGCTTTCGGCATCCAACAACCGCCCAAGCCTGCCAAATTCAGGGCGTTCCCGCAGATTGTCCAGAGGGCCACCGGGAATATTTAATACCACAAGGAAAACCGCTGCCAGCACCGCCAGGATTACTCCTGCGATGGACAGCCAGCGCTTACGCCACACCAAGGAGAAACCAAGCCACAGAAAAACCATGCTCGCCGCCCATCCCAGCCATGGACCGCGGCTCCCCGTAAAATAAAGGGTTGCCAGTTGAAGGGCAGCAATGAAAATATATATAGTTAATTTGGCAAAGCTAATCTTGGGATTATTTTTCCCCTTTAGCATAACTTCTACTGATTCTACAATCCGGACAAAAGTCGGGGGGATGACCATTATCAAATAGGCAGCCACGAAGATGGAATTCCCCATATTCGAAGCCACCCTGACAGAGACATCCCCTCCCCACGGGATGGGATCCAATTTGAAACGCTGAATAACACCGTACATGCTGACGGGAAGGCTGGCGAGAATGCCGACGGTGACCAGCCGCTGAATCTGCTCCCTTCGTCTCAAATTCCCCAGAACCGACAGGAAGATTACCACATAAGAGAAATTCGTATACAACCCCTGCAATCTCTGGTAGGATCCCCATAAGCTGACACCAGGGGTGACAGAAAGGATAGTTGCCAGAATGTAAACAAAGGCAAGTGCCAGCAGCGAAATGGCGAGAGGGAATTGCAGAATCTTTCTAAACCGTGCTGAAGTGCTCCAAGGCTGGCGAAAGCGAACCCATCCTTCTTCGCTCGATTTTATCAGCCAGGCAAACAGGATGATGATTGCCAGAGAACGAACGAGTGAGATTTTATCTGGTTCAAAAATACGGCTGGAATAGATATTAAAAAAAACCGGCGCAACGATCAGAGCGACTATCCAGGCAGCCTCCATGATCGCTTCACAGAAGCGGCTGAGTTTCGTTGGCATGAAAATATCTTACCATATCTGGTCGTGCAAACTTCAGTCCTTTGCTCGGAGTGCACCCTAAATGCGGTATGATTCACCTATCCTTCATGCTGTGGATTGATTTTTATAGAAATCCGGTGAGCATCTGAACCTGATGCAAAAAAAAACAACAATACTTGGCGGTCTCCTCGGCAATTTACGAAACTCTGCGACCATTGCTTCAGGCGGCTTGCTCCTGCTGGCCAACGCGATAGTGGTTCTTTTAGGTCTCATACGAACTCCACTCGTAACCTGGGTTTTACCGAAGGATGAAGTCGGGATGATTGGAGTGGTGGCAGCCTGGTTTCCATTTGTCCAGTTGCTCTCTTTAACAGGATTGGACACCGCTGCTTACCATTACGCCTCAAAAGGCCGATCAGATGCGTTTCGAGTGAACCTGCAGTACCGCCTGCGGTGGTCGCTCTTGTCGGCTCTTGCATTTCTTTTAGGGGCAGTCTACTGGCACACACGAGGTGATCTTTTACTCTTCTGGATGTTTATCATCGCCGGGATAACCTTCCCATTGACGGCCGGTTTATCAGCCTGTGTGGGTTTTCTCAGCGCTGAGCAGCGGTTCAAAAACCTCTTCTGGTATCGCATATTCGAGAGTCTGACCGATTTCACCGGGTTTATTCCGCTAATTTTTTCAGCCTGGGCAGTCAGCAAGGTCATTACCTTTTACGGCACCAACCAGCTGGCCACGATGTTGATGCAGGTGGGAGTGACCCTGGCTATATTGCAATATTTACGACAAGCAAAGATCAGTCCACTACCAGCTGCTGAAAGTACCGATATGGTGATCTATGGGAGACACCTGACTGGAATTTCCCTGGTCAGCGTCGTTCACACTCGAATTGATGCTCTCTATGTCGGCATGTTTTTGCCACTGCAAACGATGGCGGATTATTCGATCGCATTGATCTTGTACGAACAGCTAAAGAAATTATGGATCATCTATACTACGATCCGCTATCCTGAACTTGTTAACATCCAGGTTTTGCACCGGCACCGACGGTTTCTAAGTGAAGGCTCACTTGTTTGGATCGCTTTTCTAGTTATTGGTATCGCTGTTGTTTTTTTGGCATTTTGGTTGGTTCCGGTTTTGCTCCCCCCTGTTTATATCAGCAGCTTGATCTACATATCAATCCTGACAGCAGCCTTTGTCATCGGACTTCCTGGGAATATCGCAGAGTTATTTTTTCGTACATGCCAAGATGAAAAACGTCAATATATGCTGCGCATGCTTGCCGCAATCGCCGCAGTGCTTGCCCCTCTGCTGCTCGTCAATCAATTTGGAGGACCTGGAATTGCATTAGGGAGGTTGGTCTCCAACCTGGTACTTTCGCTGGCAGGCTTAATTCTTTTTCTGAACGCAAAAAACAAGGAACTTCCAGGTTGAGCCAATCTGGCGGGTTTACGAAATATTCCCAACACGGGGCATATCATTGGAAACAAATCTCCAGATCCATCAGAGATCATAATGTCTATGTGAGCGCGCGCTACAAGAAGATACTCCAGCTTCTTGGGGATATAGAAGGTAAGACCGTCCTGGATGTCGGTGGAGGCGATGGCGCACTCAGTTATCTGCTCGCTATGAATAATGGCTCGCCGCTGGTTATTGATATCTCAAGCCAAGCATTACAGTATGCCAGGTCTGAGTTCAAAAAGCACCAATTATCCATACAGTGTTTACAAGGCTCTGCAGAGCTATTGCCATTTTCCGATGAATCTTTTGACGCTGTTGTCGGTTGTGAAGTAATTGAACATCTATCCAATCCGGATCAATTCCTGTGCGAGTGCTCAAGAATCCTGCGCGCTGATGGGCTGCTGGTCCTCACCACTCCTGTGCGAAACACCGAGTTTCCTTCGCATGCGGACCACAAACGCGAATTCTTTGCCGGTGAACTGGCGAGTTCGCTCGAGAAATATTTTGCATCGGTAAATGTTGATTCTTTCGCTCCAGTTTTCTGGTTCGAAATTATTAATTTTCGCCCGAAATTCTTCTTGAAACGACCCTTTTTTCTGTATTTCCTTAATTTTATTGAACTGTGGTTTGGAAAAAATCCCCTCACAGCTTCATCTCCATACCGTTACCAGAGCTGCCTGGTTGGATCTGGGATAAGAAGACCGCGCTGAAGTTACCGACCTATGCGAATTTGTATTTGGTACCAATTATCTCGAAGACCGTGGGGTGGGAGTAATTCATTCCTGTCTACATTGGCACAGGAATTCAGACGATTGGGCGTCAGGGTTGACTCTACTCCAAGGAGATACGACGATATTGTATTGGTTAACAGCTGGTCCAGGGGGAGAGGTCAATACCTGGACTATGAGAAGGTGCAAGAAATAAAACAGAAAGGGCGTATAAATCTGAAAAGTGGATTGGATTCACATCCATCCCCTTCCCTCATCCAACGCCTGGACGGGATAGCCAGGTTATACGGCCGGAATGATCCACAGGCCGATCACATCCAATGCGCTATTGCAGAGATTGCAGACTTTGTAATTTTCCAAAGTCAATATTCACGCGAATCGTTCTTGCAATACGGTATTCAACCAGCTGATTCGGTAATAATTCGGAATGCGGTGGATGGAAACCTGTTTTACCCATCAGCCAGGCGTACCGGGCTCGGGAAGGAGATTAACATCATCGCAATCTCCTGGTCTGATAACCTGATGAAAGGATTTTCAATACTACCGAAACTGGCTTCCCTGAAAGATGTGAAGGTATTTTTCATCGGGAACTGGAATCCCGCAGTCGATCAAGGGGATGTGATTAGCATGGGTGTAAAATCAAAAAAGGAGATAGCAGAAATTCTTCGGGATATGGATCTTCTTATCCACCCCGCACAGAACGACCCTTGCGCCAACGTGATCTTCGAAGGATTAGCCAGTGGACTGCCTGTCCTTTTTCATAACTCTGGTGGAAATCCAGAACTGGCGAGCAATTTTGGTGTACCGTTGTACGATAACCTGAGAGATTCTGTGCAAGAAATTCGGAAGCTGTATTTTGAATTACGCGAAAGGATCCTGGAATGTCGCAAAGACTTCTTGATTAATTACTGTGCGGAACAATATTTATCGATTTTCGAAAAGACAAATATGCAGCGATGACCGAATCCTTGAACAGAAAAATCCGGGTAACCTGGTTTATTCCGGAACAGATCCACATTAAAATCCGGCGATTACTGGGACTCTCTGTCATCAATCCGAATCTGGTGCTTCCGAGCGTATGGATCCGAGGATTTCAGGTTGCCAGATACCTGGAAAAATTAACTTACCAGATATGTTTCAACACTCTTGATCCCCTTCCTGACATAGCCATTTTTCTTCGTCGTTACGGTCCTGACGATTTCCAGCTGATGCAGAGACTCAAGCAGGCGGGGACCAAAACCATAGTAGACGTGGTTGCCAATTATTTTCAGACCAGGGAGAGCGCTCCTGAGGGATATGGTGGTGCTTCCAGATATTTGGTTCACAATTTCTTAAAGCTTCTGGAGATGGCAGATCAGGTCTGGGCTGTCTCCCCTTACCTGAGAGAACAGGCTGTCCAGGTGAATTCCGAATCTTATTTTGTATCCGATTCTGTGGATCCTGCCCATTTCGATCCAAACCGGTTTTCGAAATCAAAATACAGCAGCCCGCTGAGGCTCGGATGGTCTGGGGTAACGGAGAAAGCATCCGAGCTGAATGAAATCAGCCCGATCCTGGAGGATTTAATCAGATTGAATAAGATCAGGGTTCTTGTCATCACCCGGAGACGACCTGAATTGAGATTTGACTTCGCGTACCAACATTGGGATCATGACACATTCCCGGAGTTGATCTCGCAATGTGATATTTGCGTCGCTCCACGCAGAGTGATCAACGAATACGACCTTGGTCACAGCCATTTCAAGATCGGTGTTTTTATGTCAATGGGCGTACCTGCGATAGCTGGTCCCGTGCCATCGTATTCTTTGCTTTTAGATGATGGGCAGGCTGGGGCAATATGTCATTCTATGGATGATTGGTATTTATACCTGAATCATTTTATCGAGGATGATACCGCCAGGCTCTTAGCAGGAGGTATAGCCAGGGAAAAAATGATCTCCTACCTGACACCATCAATCGCCAAACAGGTCACAGATTTATTTCAGAAAATCCTGGCAAATTGACAGAATGGATATTGAAAAGGTTCATTTGGTGTTATTTCTTTCAAGAGCCACCTCCCTGGACCGTTGGAATCGACTTGGAATTTTAGAACGCGAATTGAAATATTACCGGGAACTGAGAAATCATCTGGGAGGCATCAGCCTGGTAACTTGCGGTGGGCCAGAAGACCTACAATACCGGAACCAACTGGGGCAAATTGAGCTGCTTTATAATAAATGGGATTTACCAGCAAATATCTACAGCATTTTAAGTATTATTCTTCACTGGTCTGCTTTGAAAACCGCAGACATTTTCAAGACCAACCAGCTGGACGGTTCATGGACTGCTATCCTGGCGGGGATCCTTCAGCGTAAACCCGTTATCGTGCGGGCAGGTTACCTGTGGTCGGAGTTTTTCCAGTTGGGGGAGGAAAATGGAATCAAATCAAGAATAATCCATGCCCTGCAAACTGTTGCTTTGAGAAGATCAACTTCGATCTTCCTCACCACCGAAAAAATGCGCA
>Ga0105100_10001017_pt1 | contig 16543 bp, 13 predicted proteins | sample PPLLak12cMay2015_2_FD_87033 | JGI IMG/M metagenome (GOLD analysis project Ga0105100, IMG submission 87033) | Freshwater sediment microbial communities from Prairie Pothole Lake near Jamestown, North Dakota, USA - PPLs Lake P8 Core (1) Depth... | ecosystem: Environmental > Aquatic > Freshwater >...
AGGATCAGCAGCGGTGTGCTGCCGTAAACGATAAAGCCGAGCCCCACGTTGCCATACGGCCAGCGTGTGTCGCCAGAATAACCGTGGGCGCTCAAAATCGTCAGATCTACATCGTTCTCATCAGCGATCTGGTGCAAAGAGCGGCTGATACTAGGGCTGACCTCCAGTCTCGTCTGGATGTTCGCGTCTATCCTGGATTTGAGATCTTCCAGATATTTTATCGCTTCGGCTCGATTCCGCTCTGTCAATTGGTTGACAAGCAGCAAGTCTTCCTGCGAAGCGGATGTCCGGCGAGGCAGTTCCGGCTGTCTGACAATGTGGGCAGCCAGAATCTCGCTGCTGTGGGCACGTGCCAGAGATTCAGCCAACGTCAATGGCATTTCCGCTCTCTGAGAACCATCCAATGGAAGAAAAATCTTGTGGTAACACAGGCCCGTCAGATCTTCGGTCACGGGTTGATAGGCCCGGATGATCATAATGGAACGGTGAGCGCGTAAGATTACCTGCTGTACAACACTACTAACATTCCAGGGACTTATACCGCTCTGCCCGTGGCTGCTCATCAAGATCAAGTCCGCATCCCAAGAGTTGGCGACTTCTATAATCTGTTCAGCAGGTCTGCCATCATAAAGATGCGTGGATACCGGTAGACCGACATTCTGCAAGCGAACAGCTACACCAGAGAGATAACTCTCTGCTTCGGCTTTACGAATCTGCCAATCCACCGGATCAATCATACGCAAGCGCGCTGTCACGCCAAAAGGTTCCGAGACGCGCATCAGCAGCACCTGTGGCTCATGAATCCGGGCTATCGCGACCAGATGCGGCAAAACACATTCTGCCAATTTTGAACTATCTAATGGGAGGAGAATCCGTTTAAACATAACCCCTCCTTATACTAACATGAATATAACGGAGAAAAGGGTCTGGTTTCCTGGCGTTGGCTCTAGAGATGAGGTTACAGTCCCAAATAATGAGGGTAGAAATGAGGAGGTGTAAATCCCTTTTCTGGGTACTTAATTATACCCCACTGAGCTGCGGCTCATTTATTTTCAGGGTGAGTTTCGTCAGTTTTTTCGGGCTCGGCAGAGGTACCCAGCCCTTGCTTGAATTGGCGGATACCTTCTCCGAGTTCATGACCGACTTTTACAATCCGACCAGGCCCGAATATCATGAGAACGATAAACAAGATAACAATGAGCTCAGGAACGCCAACATCCATAATGAATCTCCTATAGTCTACCGTTCATGATTTACATCATGGTTGCGAGGCGATTTTTGTGTTCAACGCAATCGCAAAATCAATCATGCGCTGGATTTCCAACTCTGTCGCCTTTTGGGAACCCAGCTCGTTCAAATACAGCTGCGTTATCGCGCCATCAGGTTGAGAAGCAGCACTATGATCGTAATTCACAGCCTGGTAATTCTTGATCCAAGTTTGCAGCTGTTGGCGTTCGGCTTCGCTCAGGGTGTGTTGTTTTTCCACGCCCTTTCCACAGGTTGAATGGATCGCATCTCCTGTAGAGGTGATCACCAGGTCTTCGCACAGACCAGCCACCCTGTCGTCCCTGTGAAATACGAAAGTTTGGGCGGCAGTAGCTCCACCGGTGGAAGAGGCAGTTTGTTGTGTGGGAGTCTGACTGCCCGGGGGTGTGCGGTGATTTGCAGAGGAGATGCGACCAAAACTGGATAATGCCATCAGCAGCAGCATAAGAATTGAGAATATCCGTAGTATCCCGGAAGATTTCTTTTCGGCTTTGGCCTGTTTCTTGTTTATACGTTTCGGAGCAGTGTTCTTTGTTTTCATAACCTGAGTGAGTGGTGTTAGGGGCAGCCATTGAGGCTACCCCTAACGGTAATGCTCAGCGGCGTGGCGACAGCCACGTCCACTGCAGCGGATGTCAGGCCCGACCTTATTAGATGTCGAGCCTGAGCTTACTCTTGCCTGACAATATCGACCGAGATCTCCACCGCAGGAATCGTTCCTCTGTTCTCAAGCCAGTGTGTAGTGTTCATATCCTCGGGCCAGCCCACTCCTAGCCCATAGTCCGTAGCGACTCCATTTCGATGGTCAGTGATCGTTCCTTGAAAAATGTAGACGATGCCTGGTCTGTCTTTATGGTCGTGAGTCGGGCCGAAGACGCCTCCAGGCTCGATGGTCACCATACGCATTCGAAGTTGGCGCCCTGCCATGCCCTCGATCTCAGGGCCAAGGTCAACCGTTGCAAGTAACTTCACCGTTACACCTTTCGTCTCGGGTGCCACCTGTTCGTTGCTCATCATGCTCTCCTCTCTGTACTTCCAGGGCCTAACGTAGTTTGGATGTTCCTGATAGTACTGGGTCTTCATTGACCTGGCTGTATTGTGATTTGACTCTCTGCGCCATTCCTCAGGATGGTGAGGAATAGCTCCTCGTCTGAAGGTAGCTGAGCCAGCGCGCCTTTCAGTTCCTCAATGCTCGCAATTGGCTGTCCATTGACGGCGGTGATGATGTCACCGCCAACGAAGACCTCCTGACCATTGATGGTGACTGACCTTGATCCGGCATGCAAACCTGCGGTGTTTGCCAGACTGCCTGGCTCAACCTGCTCCACCAGCACACCTTGCTGTCCATCAGGCAGGCTCATCGCTTTAGCAATCGACTGATCTACCGTCATTCCCTGGATGCCCAAGTGGATGCCACGGGTGACAAACGAAGCGTTCTCGTTGCCGACCTCCTCTGCAGAGGGGCGGGCTGCCAGGGTCACATCAAGTGTCTCCTGCTTGCCATCCCTCAGAATGGTGAGGGTGACCTTTTGATCCACTTTGGTGCTGCGATACAGGTAAGCGATCAGATCATCCATGGCATCAATGGATTGGTTATCGATGGCTGTGATCACATCGCCGCCAACTTTTACGGGTTGCCCATCGATAGTCACCTCGTTGGCACTTCCACGCAAACCGGCTTTCTCGGCTGGGCTGTTCGGTAGGATTTCCGCCACCAATGCGCCTCGCTGGCTCGCATCCAGGTTCATGGCTTTAGCCAGATCTGGAACCAGCGTCGTACCGCTGATGCCCAACCAGGGGTGAACATATTTGCCATCCTTGATAAGCACCGGGATGACATTCTTCACGATCGTGGATGGAATGGCAAAGCCGATACCGGCATTGGCGCCTGTGGACGACTCGATCGCTGAAGTCACGCCCAGCACCTGACCCTGTGCATCCACCAGTACGCCGCCGGAGTTACCCGGGTTGATGGGTGCATCTGTTTGGATGACATCCGGGATTGTGTAGGATTGGGCGGACGTTTCACTCGCCGGAAGCGAGCGCCCCACAGCGCTGATGATGCCGGTGGTCATGGTGCCTTTGAGACCAAAGGGATTGCCGATGGCGATCGCCAGTTGGCCCACTTTGACCGTACTCGAATCTCCTATTTGCACGGGGTGAAGCTGCGATGCTGCCGTATCTACCTTGATGACAGCCAGATCGCTATCTGGGTCAGCGCCAACCAACGTGGCAGGCAGGATAGTACCGTCGCTGAATGTAACTTCGATCTTATCTGCGCCATTGACAACGTGATTGTTGGTCACAATGTAGCCGTTTTGATCCCAAACAAAACCGGAACCCAGCGCGCTCTGGTATTGTTCCGAAGGCTGCTGATCCTGGGGCAGGTTGAAAAAGGGAAAGCCTGGTAACTGTGACATGGCAAAATTCGACGCATCAACTTTTTGCACGACGCGAATATTCACGACGGAGGGACTGACCTGTGTGTAAATATCTTCCAACGTACCCTGGTAAGCCGCCAGCAGGTCACTCGAAGCACCCAATGTCGATGTTTGCTGGGAGGGCGCTTGGGCTACCTGAGTGGGGGCAGAAAGAGCATTGACTGAATTCGCAATTGACAGTCCTGCGCTTCCGCACGCTGACAGGACAACCATCAACAAGACAATCAATATTGAGAGTGAAATGGTTGGCTTTTTCATAACCTTTCTCCTTATTCCAATCGCATGGTCCAGACAGACACTGGATCATTCCAAGTCGTATCATATGACCAAAGCCTGCTCTTGTCTTTACAGAGAGAATAAGCAAACCTTATAGATGTCTTAAGATCGGTGATCAGTTCTCAAGAGAATGCGTGATTCTTATTGGCCCCCAAAACGCTTGTAGTACCAACGCTTTGCCAGCTCGGCCGAAAGGAAATACAGGCCGACTATTCCAAAGATAGTTAAGAGGTAGGTGAGCGGCAGGGGTGCGAAGCCCAGCAATCCGGCCAACAGCGTATATGGCAAGATAAGCGTGATGCCAACCACCAACGAGGTCATAACCAGCATGGTTCTGCTTGGTTTGCTGCGCGCGAACGGCATGCGTGTGCGCACCGCAAAAACCACGAACGCCGCCGAAAGCACCGACTCGACGAACCACCCGGTGTGGAATAGCACCTGGTCAGCGCGCATTGCCCATAGTAATATGCCGAAAGTGAGCAAATCAAACATCGAGCTAAGCGGACCAAAGACAAGCATAAAACGGCGGATAAAAGCGATGTCCCAGCGGCGAGGGTGATCAACCCATGAGGTATCAACATGATCGCTGGCGATGGTCATCTCAGGCAAATCGGTCAGGAAGTTAATCAGCAGGATCTGCTTGGGCAGCATCGGCAGGAAGGGCAGAAAAAGTGATGCAATCGCCATGCTGAACATATTGCCAAAGTTCGCGCTGGTTGCCATGAAGACGTATTTGAGCGTATTTGCAAAGGTTTTGCGTCCGAGCAAAATTCCTTGCTTGAGCACGGACAGGTCCTGTTTTAGAAGCACGAGATCGGCTGCTTCCTTAGCAACATCCATCGCATTCGCGACAGAAATGCCGACATCGGCAGAGTGTAAGGATGGCGCATCATTGAGCCCATCTCCCATATAACCTACAACGTGCCTGTTCTTCTTCAAAGCCAGTATGATACGCTCTTTCTGATTCGGATCAATTTCCGCGAAGATGTCCGTCCGTTCAGCGGCGTGCCAGAGAGCTTCGTCACGCAGATCATCTAATTCAGCACCTGTCAGCAGGCGAATTTCATCCCACCCGATCGCTTGTGCAATGTGCCTAGCTACCAGCCTGTTATCACCGGTGATGATCTTGAGCCGTACACCTAATTGCTTCAATCCCTCGAGCGTCTCCTGAACCCCCGCTTTTGGCGGGTCAAAGAAGAGCAGGAAGCCAAGAAAGGTAATACCTACTTCATCCTTGTGGGAATATGAAGGTTGTTGAGTAACCTCTTTGATTGCGACCCCTAAGACGCGAAAGCCCTGTTCACTCCACTGCGTGTAAAGCTGGTTAATCAGGGTGCTCCTGGTTTCGTCCATGGGTTGGATCTGCTCATCTTCTGTGGCGCGAGTACAAACTGATAATACGTTCTCTAATGCTCCTTTGGTGATCAACAGGGGAGCAACTGTTTGTCCCGCGCGGGTCTCTTGTACAACAACGCTCAAGCGTTTTCGCGTGAAATCGTATGGAATTTCATCAATCTTGGTGTAGCGGCTGATTTCGGGTCCTTCTCCGGCCAGGATTGCCTCATCCAATGGGTTACGCAGCCCGGTCTGGAAAAAGGCATTCAAATAGGCATACTGAGACGCCGCACGAGAAGGCTGACCATGAATGTCCCTAGCAGCATCTAATCTCACCACACCCTCGGTCAGGGTACCGGTCTTGTCTGTGCACAAGATATCCATACTGCCAAAATTCTCAATCGATTCCAGGCGCCGCACAATGACACCCTGTTTTGCCATCGCCTGAGACCCTTTGGAAAGGTTGATATTTATAATGGCTGGCAGCAATTGGGGGGTCAAACCAACGGCAAGCGCAACGGAGAACAGCAGCGAATCGAGTGCCGGCTTGTGGAAGAACACATTGAAAAAGAAGATGGCCAGGACCATGATGAGCATGATTTCACTGAGAAAATAACCAAGGCGCCGGATGCCGTGCTCGAACTCAGTTTCGGGTGGACGTAAGGCAAGACGAGAGGCAAGCTGACCGAATGCTGCCTCCTTCCCGGTCTTCACAACCAGGACGCGCCCGCTGCCGCTGCGTACGTTGGTACCCATAAAAACACTATTCGTGCGACCAGCAAGACCAGCACCCGCGCTGACCAAGCCGGGGTTCTTCTCCACTGGTAATGATTCCCCAGTCAGGGTTGCCTGGTTGACGAAAAAATCCCTTGCCTCCAGCACCAGCCCATCGGCAGGCACCAGGCTGCCTGCCGAAAGCAAGACGATATCCCCAGGCACAACCTGCCAGGTCGGTATGGTTCGGTTCTTTCCATCACGAACCACGTCAGATTTTGTGGCAATCTGCGAACGCAACTTTTCGGAGGCGTTATTGGCGTTATATTCCTGGATAAAGCTCAAGACAGCACTGCTAAAAACGATCCCCAGAATGATTAGAGAATCGATCCAATCTCTCAACAAAGCGGAAATCCCTGTGGCAAAGAGCAGGATCAGGGTGATTGGACTTTTGAACTGGTTGAGGAATAACACTAAATTAGAAGCTCTTTTTCGATCTTGTAACCGGTTTGGGCCGAGCCGCTCCAGGCGATTTTGGGCTTCTACCTGAGCCAATCCGTTGATAGAAGTTCCCAATGTCTGGAACAGCGCTTCTGGAGTCTGGCTCCAATATTGATCTGGGAGCAAGGGGAAGGCACTCATGGATAAACCAATTTCTAAAATTTGCTCACGATGGCCGTTGTTATCTCACAGTGAGCGGCCAGAATATCGGCAGGGTCACGAGCACAACAATAAATAGCAGCGCGGTCAGGGGCAGACCGACTTTAAAAAAATCCCGGAAACGATATCCACCAGGTCCCATCATCAGGATATTGACCGGATGCCCGAGCGGGGTGATGAACGCCATGGAGGTTGCCAGAGCAACGCCCATGCTCATCGCCCGCGGATCGGCACCGACTTGTTGAGCAGCCTGAATGGCAATGGGGGCGAGCACAGCCGAGACGGCTGCACCCTTCATCGCCTGAGATAGCAGCACCGTCAGTGTCAACAGACCAAGCAAGAGCACCTGCGGGCCATAAGGCCCAACCACATCGATCAGCGCTTTGGCAAACAGAGCAGTTGCCCCGGTCTTGGTCATCGCCATCCCCAACGGCAGCATTCCGGCTACCAGAAATACAATCCGCCATTCGATCACCCGGTAGGCCTGCTCCATAGTCATTACGTTCATGATGATCATCACAAGTGCTCCAGCCAGCATCACCTCGCCAACCGAGAAGGGCCCCAGCGCGGCGACTGCCAGGGTCAGGCCGAAGATGCTTAGGGCTAATGCGCCTTTGTTGAAAGCCTTTCTGACCGGCTGCTCCTCATCGCTCAACACAATCAGCTCGGACGACAGGCGCAGCGTGGGCAGACGGTTACGCGGGCCTTGCAAGAGCAAGGCATCACCAAATGCCAGCTTCAGGTCAGCCAGGCCGGTGCGGATCACGCGTTCACCATTCCAAACCGCCAGCACCGTCATACCGAATTTCTCGCGGAAATGGGTCTCCTTCAGGGTGTGGCCGATGAACTGCGAGCGAGGCGACAGCACCACTTCCAGGATCACAACGTCTTGAGTTTCCAGATCATGCTCCTGGTATTGCGGTAGTGACTGGATTTCAAGATAAGGCTCTGTATCAACCTTACGAAACTCCTCCAGCCGCCCTTCCAGCAACATTACATCACCCTGTTGAAATACAAAATCTGGCAAAGGCGCCAGGATCTTCTCATCATTGCGCTCGACAGCAACGACATTCAGCCCATACTTTTCACGTAAGCTGCTTTCGGCCAACTTGCGATTGTTCAGGATCGACCCCGCCGGAATGCGCGCCCGGAAGAGACGCTCACCCAGATGGTATGTGCTGAATAAATCCATCTGTGCCTGGCGCAGGACTTCGTCCCGTTCAGCTGGCTTTTCTTTTGGCAGCCATCGCCGGCCGAACAACACCATATAGGCGATCCCGACAACCACGATCGGCATCCCAACCGGGGCAAAGTCGAGCACCCCAAACCCTTGATAACCATTATCTTTGAGTGCCCCGCTGACCACAATATTCGTGGTAGTAAACAAGGTGGCTGACCCGCCGAGTAATGACCCGAACGCCAGGGGGATCAGCAGCCGGGAGATTTTAATTCCTGACCGGCGCGCTACTGTCGACGTGGCTGGTAAAAGGGTGGATGCCACGGCAATGTTGTTCATAAAGAGCGACATGAATGCCGCCATCCCCATCAGGGCGGCGATCAAACGAGCCTCACTTTTGCCGGCCAGCCGCACAACCAGGTCACCCATGCGGTCAGCCATTCCAGTTACTTCCAGGCCATGCGCCAGCACAAAGATGGCTAAAATCGTGATAACGGCTGTATCAGAAAGCCCAGAGAATACTTCTTGAGGCGTGAGTACGCGGCTCAGCCCAAGCGCTACAAGCACCAGGAGCGCCACCAAATCAATCGAAAGCCGCTCGCTTAGAAACAGAACAATGGCTGCCGTCAGGATCACCAGGGTAATGACAAGATCGGGGTTCAAGGCAGGATTTCCATTTTAATCAATTCAGGAAAATGAAAGTCATGGTCAATGATTTCATTTAGCGTGCCTGGACTGCCTCAACAGGTTGGGATATCTCAGAAGATGGGGCCAGTATGCGGGGCCCCAGGATTTTCAGCAGAGTACCCTGGTCAACCGTCTCTTCATGTAAAAGTGCCTGCACCAACTGATCCAGTGGCTGGCGCGCCTCTGTCAGCAGGTTTTTTACGGTCTGGTAGCGTTCTTGAAGGATATGCTGGACATCCTGGTCAATGCGCGCAGCGGTTTCTTCGCTGTAGTCTCGACTCTGGGAGAGCTCATACCCCAAGAAAGGTTGTTCTTCGTCAGCGCTGAGCGCCATCAGCCCCAGGCTGCCCATTCCCCAGCGGGTGATCATGCGCCTGGCCAGGCGGGTAGCTTCCACCAGGTCATTTTCCGCGCCGGTGGTAATGTCATTGAGGGCAATTTCTTCAGCGGCTCGCCCCCCCAGCATGACTGCCAATCTCGCTTCGAGATAGCTACGGCTGTAGTTGTAGGTATCGTCACTGGGCATTTGCTCGGTGACACCCAGCGCCCGGCCGTGGGGAATGATAGTAACCTTGTGCACCGGATCGGCGAAGGGAGTAAGCCAGGCCACCAGGGCGTGCCCGGCTTCGTGGTAAGCAACCATACGGCGCTCATGGTCATTGAGCAGGATGGCACGGGCATCACCGAGAAGAATCCGGTCCAGTGCTTCTTCAAAATCGACCATCGTCACCGTTTCATGCTTTTCACGAGCGGCAATCAGCGCGGCCTCGTTGCACAAATTTGCCAGATCTGCGCCGGTAAATCCAGTGGTGGTACGGGCGATGGACCCCAGGTTTACATCCTGGGCCAGTTGGAGCTGGCGGGTATGGATGAGCAAGATGCCCTGGCGGCCCTGGCGGTCGGGCAGACCGACGGTCACCTGGCGATCGAAACGTCCCGGCCTCAGTAAGGCAGGGTCGAGCACATCCGGCCGGTTGGTGGCTGCCAGGATGATCAGCTGGTGATGTTCATCAAATCCATCCATTTCCACCAGGAGCTGGTTGAGGGTTTGCTCGCGCTCGTCGTTGACTGCGCCAAGCCCCGCACCGCGCCGCCTCCCAACCGCATCCAGCTCGTCAATGAAGACGATACCTGGAGCAGTTGCTTTGGCCTGTTGGAAGAGGTCTCGCACACGGCTGGCGCCGACACCGACGAACATCTCCACAAACTCCGAAGCGCTGATGCTGAAGAAGGGCACGCCGGCTTCGCCTGCCACCGCCCTGGCCAGAAGCGTCTTGCCTGTGCCTGGCGGGCCGACCAACAACACGCCGCGCGGGATGCGCGCTCCCAACTTATGGTATTTTTCTGGACTGCGCAGGAAATCCACCACCTCTTGCAGCTCCCCCTTGGCTTCGTCTGCTCCAGCAACATTTTTGAAGGTCACTGGTGGAAGATCTCCGATAAATTGGCGAGGCTTGCTGCGCCCAAAGCGGAATATACCTGCCTGGCTTTGCGCAGCGCTGCGACCCATCCAAAATAAAAACAGTACCATAAGCAGCAGCGGCAGGCCATCTGTCAGCAACATCGTGAACCAGGGGCTGGGTGGAGGGACGACATTCACCTCCACGTTATGCGCGCTCAGAAGCTCAAGCAGGTTTGGGTCTCCCTGGATCTCGGGGAAGGTGGTCTGAAACGCTGAATACGTAGTTGCAGTGCCAGGCACAGAATGGTCGGCTCCGGTTTCAGCTGGCGTGGGTGCGGGATTTATAGGCCAGGCGACGGGTTTCTGGAATTTACCGGTGATATCGCTGCCACTAATCTGTATGCCGGTAACATTGTCTTCCTTCACCTGGTCAATGAAAGCGCTATAGGGCAGGCTGACCTGTGGTTGGTTGCGAGGCCAGAACGACCACAGGTTCCAGATCATTAAAGCCATGAAAAGCAACCACCAGGTCCAGGAACTGCGCGGGCTCTTTGGTGACGACTGACCGGTAGGTGGAGTTTGAGGGTGTTTATTCATCATTCTATCTTTACCGAATAATCGGTTCCTTCCCATTGATCTATACCACTCCTCAAATACCTGTGTTAAAAAGCCTCTTCATGGATCCAGTGCTGTGCCAAACTCGCGGCGGATGAGCATGGGCTTATCTGTGCCAGCCTGGGCCAGAGCTGTGTTTAGACTTTCTATTGTCATTGGGAAAACCGGGTGAGCAGCAATACCACTGCGGACAACCAGGCGGGGTTGATCTGGCCCTGCCAGGCTTAACTCCACGCGATACGCTTCACAATGATAACGGTCATAGGGTGGAATGTCGCGCTCAACCCACCAAACCATCGTCTCTGTATCAAGCTGTTTCCGTAAACGGAAGCTGTGAAGGGGGACAAACCCCAACAGATGGGCGTCAGGCTACAGGTGTTGAGCAAACCGGCGCAGCTCACGGCGAATTCCACCATCCCAGCGGTGTGCAATTTCAGCGAGGCGGCGCGTTCGGGTTGATACAGTATCCTCATGGGTTGACATGGCAGCATTTACGTCTACATTCTGCATGGTTTTGTTGTCCTTCTACTGGATGAATTTCATAAGTAGTGTATCCCCCCTGGGCAGCTTAAGTCCTTATCGAAGCCTGCAAGTATTCCTAAGAAATCATTAAGAGCGGAACATCATTACCCCACATGGAACCTCGACCTTCCTGCGCATCTCATCGAGAGCCTCCTGGCTACGCCATATCGTTACGATACGCCACAGTTCAACTTCCTGATCCTCCATTTCAAACAACGACACCGCGCAGGAAAATAAAGGCAATGAAACAGCCGATACTCAAGATCGCTACGACGATAAAGATAATCAGGAACCAGGAATCGTCGTCCAGATGACTCGTTCGATTGACCTGCATCTGCCTGAGAAAACCCAATAACCCAAACGACGTCATCATTACGATCAGGGCAAAAAGCACGAAACAGGACGAATGAGTGCCGCACATAATCTCAACTATAGCTGCGCCTGATCCAGCAATAGATTGGCTACATCTAGTAGTCTACCTGCCGCCATAACAATCCTATGGATATATTAGTGTGAAACATCCTGCAAGTCTCTATGGTCCGCTTATTAGATCCTTATGAAGATATTAAATTTCCTCACCAAAAATTGATTGCCACCATGAATAGCTCAAAGCGGCAGCAGGAAGCTATAGCGAGTATTAACCCGGTTGGGTTTTTCAGTTGCTAGAACGAATTGGTGTTGTAAGGGGCAGCCAAACAGTGAACTGGCTCCCCAAACCTGGCTGGCTTTGGACCTCCAGCCTGCCTTCGTGGGCTTCGACCAGATCGCGGGCAATGCTCAAGCCCAATCCCATGCCCTGGGCAATGCGCTTCTCGTAAGGAGATCGGTAGAAGGGTGTAAAAATCTTATCCAGTTCTTCGCTAGGAATTCCTGGCCCTGTGTCGCTAACCCTGATCCAGATTTCGCGTTCTGCAATACCGGCAGCCACTGAAACTTTCCCGCCCGCAGGCGTGTACTTGATGGCGTTACTGAGCAGGTTACCAACAACCTGAGCCAGGCGCAGCGAATCCACATCCACGCTTGGCAGGTTCGATGGGATCGATGTCTCCCAATTTAAACGCTTTTCGTGGGCTGCTGCTTCCCAAGTACGCAGGATGCCCAGCAACCACTCACCCAGGTCTAGGTGCTGGCGCTCCAATTCCAGGGTCCCCAACACGATATCGTGCAGGTGCGCCAGCTCATCTAGCAACTGCTGTAGACGGCTGGTCTCATCATTCATTCCAGCCAGCATCTCTGCCATAACCTGGGGATCTGTTTTCTGTGTGAGGGATAGAGCCTGCACACCGGCATGCAAGGCCCCCAGTGGGCGACCGATCTCATGCACCAGGTTGGCCAGCAATCGCCGGCGTGCCTCTTCCAGGCCGTGGAGGCGTTCCATAAGATGGTTAACCGAACGCAGCAACAATCTGACTTCTTCCGGCCCCTGTTCTGTCAGGACTGCTTTGCGGGAGCCGCGAGCCAGATCGTACACCGCTTCGATCACTTTTTGGAGCGGAGAGTTGATGTTCAATGCCAGGCTGGAACCCAGCAGAACACCCACTACCAGGCTGAGGATCAGGATTACGGCAATTAAATATCGCAACTGCAAGAAATCCTCGTAGACTGTGGCGAAACGATAGGACAGGCGCACAATGCCGGCAATCTGATTTTCAGTGGTGATTACAGGTGCGTAGACGTCCACGATCTCACTGTGCAGATGTTGGCTGTAATCGATGTGCGATATAACGTCCCCAGGTCGGGTATTCGTAAAGTCGGGGATTTCGAGCAGTTGCCCCTGGCGATCAGCGTCTTCAGGATCGCTAGAAGCTAACAGGCGGCCATCTGGGGCTAACCACATCACGCGTGCAGCCAGATATGGGCGGGCCTGGGTCAATATGTCTTGGGAAAAGTCAGGGTTTTCCCAAATCTCCGGCTGATTACTGGCAATCTCCGCTAAAAGGCTTGCCTCTCCTGCTAATTCTTTGGATAGGCTGGGTAATAAGACCTGGGTTTCCAGGGCGTAGATGATCGCCACACCCATTAAGGGGATGATGATCAGGAGTGGGAGAACATGACTGAGAATCAGGCGATTGCGCAGGGTTCGGAGCATCAAGAATCCTTCGGATTCAGTTTATAGCCCACACCGTGCACAGAAAGTATCCGTTGGGGGTGACCTGGATCCGTCTCGATCTTTTCCCGCAGCCAGCGGATGTGCACGTAAACCACCTGTGGCTGCCCAATAAATTCTGCCCCCCAGACGCGATCCAATAACTCATCTACCGCGATGACATGATTGGGTTCTAGCACCAGGGTGTGCAAGAGATCAAATTCCCGCGGAGTGAGTTCAACCGGCCTGCCCCCAACGGTCACCGTATGGGCATAAGGATCAATTTGTATGTCGCCTACGGATACAAGCGCTTTTTGCTCGGGTGCAGCCGATGGGATGCCTATCCTGCGTAGAACAGCTTTGATATGCGCCAGAAGCACATCCGCTTCAAAGGGTTTCGTGATGTAGTCATCAGCGCCAAGCTCCAGCCCAAGGATCTGATCCAGGTTGCGCCGGCGGGCGGTAAGAAAAATCACTGGGACACCCAGCTGGTCTTTGAAATGGCGCAGCGCCTCCAGACCGTCCATCCCAGGAAGACCAATGTCTAACAAGACCAGATCAGGGCGATCGCGCCGGGCAGATGCCAGGGCATCTTCGGCGTTAGCGGCAGTGCTGGTGCGGTAACCGGACTGCTCAAGGATCAGGGCTAAACTGCGCCGCATCAACGCGTCATCATCTACCAGCAGGATATATTTGGACATGGACCCCACCTTTTCTTGATCGGACTGGACAGGGAAATAACGAGCTGCGGGTACAGGAGAAAGTATACACGTGATAAAAACCTTTGCCAAGTGCACTGGCGTTTGGGCGAATCGTCATTACCAATGTACTTCTCGTTGGTCAGGGTGCGGCAATGATAAGAATTTGATAATGTCGCCTTTATCCACGGATAAAGATTTTATCCACCCTAAGTGATATTATGGTTTCAGCCAAGGAGGTATCTATGACCACAGAATATAATCAGGCGGCGTTTCGACGAGTGATTGGAGAAGCGTTCAACAAAGGCAATTACAATGTATTGCGTGAAATTTTCAATCCCGACTTCATCGAGCACCAGTTTGGGCTCCATCCGACCATTGAAGGCTTGCAGGGTGATATTCAATTTCTTCGAACAGACTTTCCAGACTTCACCCTGACGATAAAGGACATGGTTGCGGATGGGGACAAAGTGTGGGCGCGCATGACTGCACGCGGGACGAATAACGTTGGATTTATGGGGCCTCCGAACGGCAAATCCTTTAAGATTGCCGTGTTTGATCAAGTCAGGTTCGAAGATGGAAAAATTGTCGGGCATTGGGGATCGCCGGATCGCTTTGCACAGATGGCCCAGTTGGGGCTGCTCCCCCATCAATAAAATATGACTGAGTCTGGGAATATTTTGTCTGGGCATATGTCGTCGACACACGGGGCAGAATTTTGATCGCGTTTCTTTCCTGCGGGAAGATGGAAGCCTTTTTTCATTAAGTGACAAAGGCCAATTCGATGCCGCTTTTGGCCGATCGAATCGGCTATGGCCTTCCGGTCAAAGTTTTTGGAGTGGGGATTGACTACTGCGAGCGATCTGGATCAATTGCTGCTAGAGTGCGAGCACATCAAATCTGTCAACGGGCTCCGGAAGTCAGGATTTGAATTTGGCTATGCATATCCACAAGTAATTTTGTGAGGGGCATATCACCCGAATCAGCCCGGAGTAGCTCAGCCGCGACAGCCGGTAGGCTGGCAGCACCTGGATAGATCAGGTAACGCGGAGACCATTCGGGATGGAATTTCTCTTTGAAGGTGTGCAAACCTTTAAAGTTATAGAACTGGTTGACATGTTCATATATATAATGCAGACCTTTTTCGATAGCAGGGTCTTCGTTATGCTCGCCAATCCCTGATAGCGAACTTAACCCCAGGTTGAAGGTAGCGTAGCCGCGCTCCCTGGCCCACTCAAATAAGGCGACAAACAGAAAATCCATCGTCCCAGGTATTACATTATTGCGGTGGCGCATCAGATCAACGCTTAGTTCGTTGAGGGTGTACTCAGGAATTAGATTGGCAAAGGCGCTGATGGTCCCTTCTGGGGTCAGAACAACGATCACCGGGCTGTTACGGATTTAACCCTCATCAAACCAGCCTAAAGAAAAATGTTTCTCGCTACCATTCATGGCGGCCAGCCACTCCTTGCTGACAGTAAATAATTCACGCAGCAGATCATCCGCCAGGGGAGGTGTGTAGACCCTGGTATGGTGGCCGAGCTTGGTCAGGTGATTGTAGGCTGATCGCAGCCCTTTGTTTGCCCCACCTTCCAGAGTAAACCTGGCCAGATTGATAATAGCCTCATCGCCGATTCTCAGAGAATTGAACCCGGCTGAATGGTAGGCATCCAGGTTGTCTGGCAAAGTCTGGTAAAAAGCTGGCTGCCAGTCGTTTTGATCACAGAGAGCTTGAAAGTTCACAAGCGTCGCATTAATGTCGTCTGCCGGGCCAATCGGATCGCCTAAAGCTAGGGCAACCCTGCCTTCTACCACGTATGCGATCACTGACCCGCCAGGGCTGAAGAAATATACTTTATCATCAAAAAGTGCAGTACGCGCCATGGATGAGCGACCGTATTTCTCGACTATTTTCTGTGCACGTGCACGTTCCTCGGGCTTAGCTAGGCCATGGATGAGCACCGGCCGCGCCAGTGTGACAATGGCATACCCCATCGTAACTGCACCGACAACATAGATCGAATCCGCAAAATAGCGGCCAAAGCCGGTGAGGGGCTGCAAGCCGGGGTCGTAAAACTGGGTGAACATGATAAGGGTCTGGCGCAAGGCAGCTCCCAGGCCAAAGTTCACCTGGAAGTGACGGTCTAGCAGGTAGAAACCGAGCGTCCCGTACATCAGGGTAAATGCCAGAGAAGCAGCCAACATCTGCACCCCTTGCCGCACAGATGGGGGGTGTGAACGAGCATAGCAGCGAGGTATCAAAGCAAACAACAAAAGCGCTAATGCTCCTGATAATAAAGCTTCTTCATAATCAAGGCCTTTGAGCAGATGGCTAACTAAAGAGATACCCAATACAGCAAGAGCAAGTAGCCAGGCCACACGTTTGCGCCGCCACAGGTTCCTAGCCAGCAGCAACAAGGCGAAACCAGCCAGGGCTGCGGTCACGTGGCTGCCATGCCGTACCTCTAACGGGGAGTACTTTTCTATGATCTGAACGCGGGCGACAAGTGATGGCGTGACTGCTGAAATTACATTTACCAGGCCCATCACAGCAGTCAAGAGAGCGACGAACTGGACACCCCAGTTGCTGGCCAGTGGCGGTATAGTTCTATTGAAAGTCTTCGTCCTTCTTAACATGAAAAACCCCACCGTAAGTGGTAGCCA
>Ga0105100_10001018_pt1 | contig 16540 bp, 8 predicted proteins | sample PPLLak12cMay2015_2_FD_87033 | JGI IMG/M metagenome (GOLD analysis project Ga0105100, IMG submission 87033) | Freshwater sediment microbial communities from Prairie Pothole Lake near Jamestown, North Dakota, USA - PPLs Lake P8 Core (1) Depth... | ecosystem: Environmental > Aquatic > Freshwater >...
GATGGTATTCCTGATGTTCTTGGATGTAGTGTATTGTGCATAATCATAAGAAGCTGAGGAATAAACCTTTGTGACTTCCTCGAATGTATCGGTAAGCGGCTTATCCGATCCCGTTCTGCTCCAGAAGTCGATACCGCTGACGTACCCACCAACAATATGACGGGTGGAAAAAGTTTGACCATATGTATAATCAAAATCAGCTGTCAGACCTTTTACAATCTTAAGGGTTGTTCCCAGAGTATACCGGCTGAAGTAAATATCGTCCTCAACAGGTCTGGCCGACGAAAGGTCATTTACACCTCCTCTGAACTCGACGCCATTATAAGTTCCATAAGGATAGGTCGGATGCCAGCGGTAGAGATAGTACTGCGGATCATATGCGGCACCTGCCCATAAAAAGGGATTCTCTTCTGCAGTTTTAGAATACATGAATCTGCCTCTCACTGTAAGCCATTTGTTTACATCAGTACTGTAAAATCCTGAAGTAGTAAGCCTTCTGAAGAAATCGTCAAACAGGTTTAGCACTCCTTCCTGGTTCATCAGGCTTGCTGACAGGTTGTAGCTGGTCCTTGGAGTTCCTCCTGAGACCGACAGATTCTGGTTTTGCTGGGGTGTCCACTTTTTATAGTAGATATCATAAATATCCCATGGACGGTAAAAGTAAGTGCCGGCAGCAGTCGGATTGTATTCAAAATCCCTTCCCAGAACCATCTCACGGCCAAGCTGATTCTCCTGGTCCCCATATGTATCAATCCAGTCCTTTACTTTGGCAATGACATCAGGATTATAATAGAAACCTATCTGGTTATACTCCCATTGAGGTGTAATTTTAAGGGCATTCAACTGATCATAGGAATATTGCAGATTAAGATCTGCCCTGGAATGCACCGGGACATCTGTCGGAGTTGCCCAAGAGTAGTTGCTTGAGTACGAAACATTCACTTTTCCATCCTTAGTACCTTGTTTTGTAGTAATAAGGATAGCACCAAATGCTGCCCGTGCACCATAGATTGCTGTTGTAGAAGCATCTTTAAGGACTGAAATGGAAGCAATATCATCCGGGTTAATATAGGTAAGGTCAGGGACCTCAACATTATCAACCAGGATAAGCGGACTTCCTGTATTACCACTGATGGTTCCCACCATACCACGGATCTTGATATTCGGGGCATCGCCTATGGCTCCGGATGTAGTGGTAACGATCAGGCCGGGAGTGCTTCCCTGGAGCGCACGGCCCACATCCGTGATCGGCCTGGATTCAAGCGTCTTATTTACATCGACCGTTGAGACCGCACCGGTCAGGTTGACTCTCGGTTGTGTACCGTATCCGATAACAACAATTTCACCAAGGATCTCAACATCAGGTTCCAGGATTATTGTGTATGTACCTCCCGGTTGGACGCTAACCAGCTTCGTGGTGTATCCCACAAAAGATACCTGGATCTGGTTCGCACCCGCAGGGAGTGTAAGAGAGAATCTACCGGATACATCCGTCACCGTTCCGATGTTAGTTCCCGGAACAGAGACATTGGCTCCGATAACAGGCTGGTTATTGGAATTATCAATAACTTCACCCGTAATACTTTGTCCTAATGCAGCGCAGGAAAGCGCAAACAGAAGGGCAAAAAAGAACAAAGCTCTTTTTCTTTTCATAATAATGGAAATAAGTCAGGTTAATGTAATTCAAATGTTTATATATGGTTTTATATTGCTTTTATTCCGATGATCGTCCACTGGATCAACGTATAATAAACCCTCAAAACACACCAAAAAGTTGTATTACATCTTACAAATTTATGAAATAGAATTAAAAATAATAAGTATAATTGTTAAAAAAACTAAATTGGATGGTTAATAATTAAGTATACATTCTAAATAATTGATTTGTTGCATGTTATTATTTGATCACGTGTTCAGTTATATAAAAAAATATCCTTTGGGTTCCTCTGTGGCAACCTTTGTGTAACTCTATGGTAAAAAATATTAACCACAAAGGTGCACTAAGAATAGCACTAAGGCGCACTACGGGTGTATTAAAGGAAATCTTGAAATAAAACTATAACAAAATGAATTTCAGATCATTGATAATCAATTGTTTTCTAACAGTTGTATTTTACGTATCCCCTGTTATTAACCTGAACAGCCAGCCTGTCGAAACCGGACTCGAAATGCTGGTAAAGAGCAAATTCGAAATCTTAAAGGGTAAGAAAGTCGGTCTGATAACCAATCCCACAGGTGTCGACAGGAACCTGAAATCAGCTGTTGACATAATTAACAGCTTTCCGGGTGTTAAACTTACAGCTCTCTATGGGCCTGAACATGGCGTGAGAGGCGAATTCACGGCAGGTGAGATAATCGGCTCATCCGTTGATCCGGTCACAAAATTACCGGTCTACAGTCTGTACGGAAAAACAAGAAAACCAACGAAGGAAATGCTGAAAGGTATAGACATCCTGGTATATGATGTCCAGGATATCGGATCGCGGTCATACACCTTTATAAGTACACTGGGACTTGCCATGGAGGCAGCTGCTGAAAACAATATCCCTTTTGTTGTACTTGACAGACCGAATCCACTGGGAGGGATCAGGATGGAAGGATGCCTTGTTCAACCCGGATTCACATCTTTTGTCAGCCAGTTCCCGGTACCCTATATCCACGGGATGACCGTCGGGGAGCTTGCACGGTTCCTTAATGAGGAGGGACTTCTTAAAGATGGAATAAAATGCAGACTTGAGGTTATCAAAATGACCGGCTGGAACAGGAACATGAGCTTTGAAGAGACTGGATTGCCATGGGTGCCATCATCGCCACATATACCACATGCCCGGTCAGCTCTGTTTTATCCTGCCACTGGCATTATTGGAGAGCTTTATGTTGCGAGCATAGGTGTCGGATATACTTTACCATTCCAGCTGTTTGCGGCAGAATGGATTAATGGAGATTCACTGGCAGCAAATCTCAATACCCTGAACCTGCCCGGAGTTATTTTCAGACCTGTCCATTATAAACCTTACTATAGCGTATCACAGGGAAAGATGGTACATGGAGTTCAGATACATTTAACCGACCAGAATAAGGCTCCACTTACTATGATTCAATTTTACATTTTGCAGGAAGCCCACAAACTGTGGCCGGATAAGGATTTTTTTGCATTATGTGAGAAATCGCGGCTCGATATGTTCGACAAGGTTTGCGGAACAGATGAGGTCAGAACCGAATTCCAGAAAACATGGCACGTAAGTTCAATACTTGACCTGTGGATGAGGGAGATACCGGCTTTCAGGGAAAGGGCAAAAAAGTATTTTCTTTATTGAGTTCTTTCTCCTTCGATGCTCTTTTCAAGCGCAAGAGCACGGGTCAGGAACTCATTCAGATTCATTTCTTTATAATATATCATCCCATGAGTTGCCCGGATTTTGGGACTCTCATTTTCATAGAAGAAATCCTTGCCAAGCACGAGCTGCACACGCTTGAACTGGTCAACCCAGATCTGTTGCGAGAGATCGCTGAAGAGCCCGTCCAGTTCCGGGCTGGGAAATGAAGCATCAACCTGGCTGATATAACAGTTCTTGAATGACCAGTCCAGAACTGCCATTGAATTCAGTGATACAGGAGTGAACACATTGGCCTCAGCCGGATGAAATTTGTACCACACATTCCTGTATCCGATAACCCTGAGTGAGGAGAGATCTTTTTCCCTGCTCCATTGCCTCAATGCTTCAGCCAGTGTCTGAAGTACCTTATAATGGGTATCGGGACCCGAACCTTCAGGATCGAATGTAATACTGATTATTGTAGGCTGCACCCGTTTTAGCATTCTTAAAATTGGTATGACATCTCTCCTTTTCTGTGGCTGCGGAGTAAAAATATCTCCGGTATAGAAGCCGAGTCTCAGGTGTTCAATATTCGTAACTTTTACGCCATAATGAGCCCAGACCAGTTCTTCCTCGAATTCCCGGAGCATTCCTTTAAGCTTCTGAATATCAGGCGGATTCTTCTCACCACTATAACTCGATCTGAGCAATTCCACATTTTTCTCCAGCTGGCGTATCAGCTCTTCTTCAGATTTCAGATCATAAATCTCCACCATCACCCTGGTTATACGGTGACAAATGCCCCTCGTCTTTCCGTTTTTGTCCTTTGCCGCAATCTTGTCCAGGTAATGACTGACATCCTTATCATACTTATATTGGTAGCCTTTTTCAAAGAAATCAGGATATTTAAGCATCTGGATATTTCCTCTGTGTATATGGTTAAGCGTCTGTTCCAGAAGGTTCTGCAGTATACTGTTAGTAACGGCTGTAAATCCTGATGTCATTATTCCAAAATGAAACCTGTTTGACTTTATCCGCAGTTGGGGAATAATGCACGGGAATATTCCAAGCATGATATCATCATGATGGGGTCCGGTATGAAGGAACACCTGGTCGTTCTCTTTTCTAACCCCTGCCTCTATCTTCTTTTTGGTAGATTCGATCACTTCATTGACTCTGGTCATACTCAGATCAGGGATAAGAGAGCAATATCTGTCATTTTTCAGATCACTTATCACAAGCTTATGGGCATATTTGTCAATTTTCTGGCAAAGATCGAAGATTGCTTTCTCTGTTTTCTCAAAACTCCAGTCTCCCTCCAGATAATATTTCTCAATGCTGTTATTTAGCTGGACAGCAGCTCCCTCTGTCAGATAAAAACGTGAATTTTCAAGTTTCCCAAAAACTGTTGCAGGATACAGATTATCAGGCTCATTCTCAAGGGCATCCCTGACCACTCTTGCTTTTGCTTCTCCGGCCGCAAAGATAATGGGGACACACTTCGGATTCCAGGTCAATGTTCCCAGACCGATCGTCAGCACAAGCCTGGTTCTTGATATTTCGATGCCGCCCAGATCACTTGCTGCAGCTGCCTGGGTTTCGAAGTTGGTTGCTGTCAGACGTGTAGTCGAGTTGTGATCGCTTCCCCTGGTATTGAATGCTATACTCCCGTCGGGTCCGATCCCTCCAAGAAAGAAACCTATGCCTCCCAGTTCCCTGATCCGGTTCTCGTAGTTTGTGCACCAGTTATCTATTTTGAAGATCGACATCTGCCTGATCCTTTCCTGTGAATTCAATGCTTCCCTGTTACGGAGTGAAAGATCGATACGGCTGTCGGGGAAAACCACGGTATAGGGCAGATCACAATGCAGCTCAATTTTTTCCGCATTCATCAACAGTGCCCGGGCAGGGTCCAGGTTAAATCCTTTAATATAATAATTGAGCACATAATCATGGTAACTGTTATGCTGCTTTGGATTGATAGGATAGAATTCGTCCATCTGGACAAAGTGCAGTCGTTTCAGAGATGGTTTTTTATTGACAACAAAGCCATTTTCTTCCATTATCCTTCTGTTCTCCGTCTTTGTCCAGCCATTCAGAAACCGGTTTGTCCATTTTATGAAGTACTCGGGAGTCTTACCAGTAGGTAGACTGATAACACCTTCCGGATTTTCAACAACCCATTCCAGGAATCTCAGGGAGGTCAGCAATCCCAGGTCGGGAAAATTCCTGACAACTAAATACGGGATGCCTGTCGAACATTCTGCCCTGCCAGAATTTCTAAGGAATACCTTCTCAACAGTTGTTAATCCTGTTGTTTTCATTGTATTTTCAATCTGAAATTTAAGTTCTCAAAATCGCCTCATACATTATTTCAACCGGATGAAGAGCCCTTCTCCCGGTTCCGTCGAAAATCTGGTTCCTGCATGATGTTCCCGGGGCTGCAATTATAGCATCAGCGGATGCAGATCTGACAGCCGGGAACAACACCATCTCCCCTATCTTCATACTTAGCCCGAAGTGCTCCTTTTCGTACCCGAATGATCCTGCCATGCCGCAACATCCGCTCGGGATCTCCCCTACAGTATAATTTACTGGTATGGAAAGCATTCTGATTGTAAATGAAGTTGAAGCGATCGCCTTCTGCTGGCAATGACCATGAAGCTTAATCATCTTTGATTCCCGGGTAAACAAATCGGAGGTTATTCTCCCTTTGTCAGCCTCTCTGCAAATAAACTCCTCCAGCAGCAGAGCATTCTTCCCAAGCTTCTTTGCAGATTCGTTCAGGCTGTTGTCAACTATTTCAGGATATTCGTCCCTGAATGTCAGGATTGCAGAAGGTTCTATTCCGATCAGGGGTGCCTCTTCAGTAACTAAATCTTTCAGAAGCAGTATATTCCTTTCCGCAACTTTTTTTGCATTCTTCAGCAATCCTTTTGACAGGAATGTCCTTGCACTCTCGCTGTGTTTTGGAATAACGACCTGATATCCAAGCTTTTCAAGCAGGAGAACCGTCTTAATACCGATAAGACTTTCATTATAATCGGTAAATTCATCAGCAAACAGGTAGACCTTTCCATTCCTGCTTTTAATGTTAATGGCATGGTTCCGGCTTTCTCCAGCCCATTTCCTCAGTGTTATTTCCGAAATTGAAGGAATATTCCGTGATGCTTCGAAACCGATCATTTTTTTAAAAAAGGCTCTTGCAGTAATAAAATTTGTTGCAGTCCGGAACAGTTTCCCCAACTTATTAATTCGTGGCAGCCATCCTATCAGAAGTGTTCTGAACGGAACACCGTGAATTTCGTAATAATGCTGCAGGAATTCCGCTTTGAATTTTGTCATATCGACATTTGACGGACATTCCGATTTACAGGCTTTGCATGAAACACAGAGGTCCAATACCCGATAAATTTCCTCATGGTCAAAGGGATATTTCTTCCTTGACCGGGTAAGGTATTCACGCAGGATATTTGCCCGTCCACGGGTTGATTTATCCTCATCTCCCGTAGCCATAAATGTAGGGCACATTGTTCCGCCGATCAGTGAGCTCTTGCGGCAATCGCCTGAACCGCTGCACTTTTCAACAGCATCCAGCAATGTTCCCTTATCCGGAAAACTAAATGTAGTTTCAAGCGGCTGAATGTACTCTCCTGTCCGGTATCTCAGACTTTCATGCATCGGGGGAGTATCTGTGATCTTTCCCGGGTTGAAGATTTTATCCGGGTCCCATGTTTTTTTGATTTCCCGTAAAAGATTGTAATTATGCTCCCCGAGCATAAGGGGAATGAACTCGCCCCGCAGTCGTCCGTCGCCGTGTTCACCGCTAAGCGAACCTCTGTACTTTTTAACCAGGAGAGCGATGTCCCTTCCGAGATTGCGGTAAAGATCCACATCCGTTTTATCCTTAAGGTTCAGCAGCGGACTGAGGTGAAGTTCGCCTGTTGCAATATGGGCATAGTACGCGCAGTTAAGGTTATTTTTTTTCAAAACATCCTGGAATTCAGTAATATAATCAGGGAATAATTCAGGTATAACAGCAGTGTCCTCTATAACCTGGACGCTTCTTTTCTCTCCCGGGATAATGAGCAATACTCCCAGTCCTGCTTTACGGAGATCCCAGACTCTCTGTATTTCCAGCCTGTCTGTAAAAAGCGGAAAATGATAACCATAGCCTGATTTAGCGAGATCTTTCTCAATATCCGCAGCTGTTTTCAGAATCTCATCTTCACTTTCACGCCATATTTCAATAATAAGAATGATCTTCGGATTACCCTTTATAAAAAAGCGGTTTTTTCGTTGTTCGATATTATCCTTTGTACATTCGAGGATAAAATCGTCGATCATTTCAATCGCAGCAGGATTGTGCTTCAGGATAAGATTATTAGCCCTGACAGCATCCTGAAGACTCGCGAAGTGAGCACAGATAAGTCCTGTTTTTTGTGACGGGACCGGGTCGAGGTGAAGCTTCATTTTTGTTGTGAAGGCCAGTGTGCCTTCGGAACCTGCCAGCAACCAACACAGGTTAATTTTCGTTCCGTTTCCGATAAATGGATCCGTATCCATAAGAGAATCAATGGCATACCCATTGTTCCTCCTTTTCAGGCCGGGATGCGGGAAATGTTTTTTGATCTCAGTCCGGTTAAACTGGTCGGACAATATTTCACGGATTTTTGTGTAGATTTTAGTTTCCAGGGAATCCGGATTACCTGAGTATTTTAAATTAAATTCCTCAGTAGTCTGTTCCCTGAAGGTTGTATAAGAGCCATCGGAAAGGATAACTTCCGATTCGAGAATATGATCCCTCACACTGCCATAGATCAATGAATGCGCTCCACATGAATTATTTCCAAGCATACCTGCCATACAACAACGGTTGGCGGTGGATGTTTCAGGACCGAATTGCAATCCGTGTGGTTCAAGGAACCTGTTGAGTTCGGCAAGGATCACTCCCGGCTCAACAACGACCCATCTTTCTTCAGGATTGAACTCAAGTATCCTGGTCATGTATTTTGATACATCCAGAACGATCCCGGGTCCGACAACCTGCCCTGCGAGCGAGGTGCCTCCTCCCCTTGGTATTACCGAGCTTTTTACTGACCGTGCAAATTCAATTACGTTTCTGACATCCTCTTTATCTTTGGGCCTTACCACCGCCTGCGGTAATTCCCGGTAAGCGGAGCCATCTGTAGCGTAAAGGATCCGGTGCAGATCATCAGTAAAAAGGTCACCCTTCAGTTTGGATTTTAAATCATCAAAGTTCATACTATTCCTTTTTTTTTATTCCGAAGGCAGGATCTATCTTAAGGAATTTAATTGCTATAAGTCCGGGTATTGTGCATATCATCACATAGATGAAGAAATGATTATAGCCGAGCAGTTCCTTCATTGCTCCGGAGAGCATCCCTGGCAACATCATGCCAAGGGCCATAAGGGAGGTGGCAATTGCATATTCCGCTGTCTTGTATTTACTTTCACCCACATAATGAAGCATATACAACATGTAACCGGTAAATCCGAAGCCATATCCGAACTGTTCCAAAGCGATTGCACCAGAGATGATCCAATCACCGGGCATCGGTTGAAAGTATGAAAGATAGAGATAAATACCGATAGGAAGGTTCATAGAAAGTGCCATGATCCAGATCAGCTTTTTAAGCCCGAATTTTGCTGCGGTTATCCCGCCAAGAATACCACCGAGGGTGAGGCAGATCACACCAATGGTCCCGTACACAATTCCATACTGGGCAGCTGTCATTCCCAGACCTCCCGATATTCTTGCATCGATAAGGAATGGTGTTGCTATTCTAAAGAGTTGTGCTTCGCCAAAGCGGTAAAGCAAGAAGAACATCATGGCAGGAACAACACCGGGTTTGGTGAAAAAGGAGATAAATACATCCGTGTAAACAGTCCAGCTGATCTTTTCCCTTTCTCCGTAATGTTCGGGATAAGGCATCATGAACTTATTGTATAAAGCCAGAATCAGCAATAGTATTCCCATGGTGCTCAGGGAAACCACCCAGCTGAAGGCAACATTCCCGGCAGTTATCTGAAAATCCGAAGTAGTTTTACCGGTAAGGTTATGATTCACTTTTACAGATACAGCCACAGGTTCGTTCCAGTTCTCCGATGTAAATTCATATCTTCCTGTCTGTTTTTTTGAGAGATCTATATCCTTGCTTCCTGATTTGCGGTTGATATTAACAACCTCAGTTTCTCCTTCTTCGGGGGCCGCCGATAATACAACATAGAATAATGCAGAGTCAAGATCTGATTTACCTGCCTGATAAACAGGAACTTTCAGATGCTCAGGGTATACAAGGATATCCGGTTTCCCACCTGTTGAAATTATGTTTATTGAAGAAGGATCAAATGGAGTGTGCTCCTCAGGTGCGACAGATTCAACTGTATAAGTGACCGGGGTAAGCCCTGTTTTCTCAAGCACCAGCCCGGCAACAACAGGCAGAAGCCCAAGAGCTGTAAGCTTTGCAAGCCTGTAAAAAGTACTTCTGATACCTACAAAGAATGCCTGATTGTGCTGGTCAAGCGCATACATATAAAAGCCATCTGCAGCAATATCGTGACTGGCAGATGCAATCGCAATCAAAGCAAATATTATCAGTGTTACCGGGTAGAAAAATGAAAGAGGCATTGCTATCCCGATGGCAATAAATGCCACGGCAAGAAATAATTGTGTCCAGACTACCCAATTACGCTTCGTAGAGACGACATCTATATATGGACTCCATAACGGTTTGATGGTCCAGGGCAGGTAGAGCAGACTTGTCCAGAATGCAAATGAAGCTATGGAGATACCCATGGTCTTGTAGAGGAGACCTGATGTTATCATTACAATGCTGTAGGGTATCCCCTCGAAGAAGTAAAGGGTTGGCACCCATGCCCATGGTGATCTTTTGTTGTTTTTATCCATTATAATCTCTCAAAGTCTTGTAAATGTATATCCTTTTGAAGTGAAGTATTTGATTATCTCATCAAGTTTATGATAAAACTTGTCCGTGCGGTCAGGATGCGTTCCCGGATGGATCAGGATCAATGCGCCGTTCAGCCCCAACGGATCAGTTGATTCGAAACTCTTTAACCTTGCCAGCAATTCATCCGACGATCTGTAATTGGTCATATCCGGAGTTGTGTAATCTGCATTGGTACCTGTACCTGGCGTGAAATTAATCAGTTCAGCGCCTAAATCTGCTGTCCATGAGGCAATTGCAGAATTATACCATTCGTACGGAGGAAGATAGTATAGTGTCTTTTCCCTGGTTGCATTTTCCTTTTTCAACTCCCTGTAATTCTGCAGCAGATCCGTCTGGAACAGATCCCTGGTGACCAGCAGTGAGTCCCTCTTTTCCCAGGAAGCATACAGAAGGTGCCTGTCAGAATGCGGTCCGAGAAAATGACCGTCGGAAATGATCCTCCTCACAACAGAAGAGAATCCGGGATTTCGGAGGAAATTACCTGTGAGGAAAAATGATGCGCCTGCATTATGTTTCGAGAGCACACTCAGTATATGATCAAATCCATCACCATATTCGTCGGCCGAAAAGAGGAGGAAAATCTCTTTTTTACCCGGATCTTTCCGGATGATTGCCCCATTTTCGTCGATAATATCATCAGATAAACTCCCCGACTGCCTGACTCCCTCATTTTCAAGTGCGGAGAGATAAATTGTCAGATCGGCGGTTCCGTCCATAGTTGGTTCATTGGTGCTGTAATCGCCAATATCATCATGATAAACAACTTTACCATTCTGAAATTCCGAATAGAGATCAGGTTGTAATAAAGTGACTCCTATCAGTCCGTTATAAATTCTTGAAAAAACAGGGCCGTCAATAAGACCTCCTTCAGGGATCTTTCCGCGTAAAGCCGTCAGCGCAGCATGAGGATAGAGAGGGTAATCGCCACCGGCCGGAAGTCCGCAGATCATTGATGTGCCCCACGGATTACAGCCAAAAAGCCAGTCTCTCAATGCTGCTTCGGATTCTTTAAAACTCTGATCATCTGAGGCTTCTGTGTATAATAATATCTGTGTCAGGGCTGCGGTAACATAATTGTTTGAACACCATATAAACGGCACTTTCACCCGGAAGGGATCGTTTTTCCTTCGTTCCTCCATCAGGCGAAGCCCTTTCCTCATGAACGTGATATATTTATCTGAATAGGCGGTTTCAGATAGTCCGATACAGGCATGCCCGAGATTGACAAACGGGTAAAACTGGTAATGGCGGGCAGTATCCTTCTCAATCCATGGGGATACCGGCTCAAGAGTACCCCAGTAGTCGGCCTGTGCAAGATAGGAAGAGTCTCCGGTCAGACTGAACATCTCCCAGCCTGCAAGCTCAAGATCGTCCACATAGTTATCCTCTTCGTAGAAATAAGGAGAAACAGTACATGCAGTCTGTGTGACACCCACATCAGTGAGCGCGAATTCCCAGGCATCCGTTGCCTTGACTGCCAGGCTTTCAGCCAGAGCCGGATCAAATTTTCTGAAGATCTCAGAGCCCAGCGCAAATGCTGAAGCATACTTGCCTGCAGTTGAAGAAACCCCTGTTGTCCTGTTTTTATACCTGGCAAGCCCCTGTGATTTTCCTGTAACAAAGTACACCGGCCGGTATAAACCATTTCCATAGGATACTTTGTCTTCTATAGGTATTCTAAAGCCCCGGTGGTCACGGTCATCAGCGATCTGATTGTACATTTCCCCGCTGTCAGGATTCATCTTTATTAGCCAGTCAATTCCCCATTTCGCTTCATCAAGAATATCGGGGATTCCGTTACTGCCACTGTCTCCGGATGAATCATAGTAATCCTTGAAGACGTCAGGATTCCGCTTCCAGGCGAACAGCATCTGGTATACAGCATTTGCAGAAGTGGTGACATATTGAAGGTAATCGCTCGCATCGTGCCAGCCTCCGGTTACATCAATGATCACTCCGGTTTTTCCGGGGTGGTCAACAATATATCCGTCATGTGTATGGCATGAATCTGCATAGTAGGGATTATATCCGCATCGCTGCTGACGCATATACCGGAGAAGGTAATCTGCGGTCCCTTCATAGACATCGGCGGCAATCCTGAACGGATCTGATTCAGTGTTGCCAATCCTGATATAGTAACCGCCCGGCGATTGAATTTCCGAGAAGTCAAGTCGTGCCGCCGATCTCAGGCCCCACTCCTTACCGGAGTAAATTTCAGCTTTACCTTTGAAGACTACTTTACCGGTAATTGCATCGTGAATAGTGAAACTTTTAACGGGTATCTGTTCATTAGAAATGAAGACTCCAACTTTAACGGATTCAGGCAGATAGCCAAGTTGATTTATTCTGATCCAGCTCTGTCCATATGATGAAGTACTTAATACAAAAGCTGACAGGAATAAAAGGAGTTGCTTTCCCATTATTTTTGACTTTAATAGATTTTTTCGAGTTTTGATCCTCTGAAGTAATGTTCCAGTATCTCGTTATATTTATAACCCTTTGAACCCATTACTGCCGCGCCGATCTGGCAAAGACCCACTCCATGCCCCCAACCGGCACCATGCAGGACAAAGGTAGTTTCTTTGCCGTTGCTGGTCTTTTCCACAATAAAGCAGGAGCTGTAAAGATGTGATTTAGAAAGTGATTTTCTGATTTCCAGCTCCTTGCCAATGATCATCGTTTTCAGTGTCCCTTCAATTTTTAACCTTATAATCCTGCCCGAAGCACCTCTTTCCATGGGAACTAAAGCAGTGACCATACCAAAATCAATCCCGGTACGTGTTTTGACAAGATCGCTCAATTCATCCTGTTTGTATTTCACCTTCCATCTGAAAAAATTTTTTGTTTCGAGATCATAATCATTCAGCACCTGCGAGAGTACTTTTTTATCGGATGTATTGCAGAATGAATCCGGTTTGCCATGTATCCATTTTTCAATATTTCTCTGCTCATCAAATCCGAGGGAATAACCTTCAGGAGCAGCCGGATTATCAATAACTCTCTGAAGATAAGGATGATTCACGGGTTCCCAGACATTCTCAAAGAGCTCGGTCAGTCCGCCGCAACATTTATAATACCTGGCATCACAAATCGCGTCACCATATAAGAGTACTTCACCAATAGTATCTTTAACTACTTTAACAACGACAGGCGTTGAAGCGCGTCTCATCCCCTTATATCTCTGGCAGTGATCATCAGCACAGACATCATACTTCTTATGATCTTCCCTGTCGTACCAATGTACTATTTCGGTATCTGTTCTGAAGTGTGTCTGGTACTTTCCCTTGCTTTTACCGGGCGACCTGCTTTTTTCAATCTGGGCAAGCAGCCAGCTGCGGGAGATTACAGAATGAGCTTTCAGGAATTCTACGGAAGCCGTAGCTTTCATTTCAGAGGAGATTACACTTGTAAGGTAATCATCGACCGGCAGAACATTAACTGCAGTTACTTTACCATGTTCAATAATAAGTTTAAGATTTCCGCTGAAAACCTGGTCCTCCTTACGCTGCCAATGAAAGTTCACTCCAATCACAACGTCATGCAGAATAAAGGATGATACCCGTGAGTCTACCGGTGAAAGCAGAACAGGTTCCCTGAATTCAAGAGTGATCTCACCATTGTTCAATGAGATCCTGTTGTTGGCGCAGGCAGCTTTCCACCGGCCATAAATCGTCCGGCCATCAGATCCAGTTCTGAAGGGTTTATTTAGTGTCAGGGTGAGCTCTTCACCTGAGAAGATCCCCACCTGTATTTCCGGAATCTGCCTTTTGACTGTCATATTATTTCATTGAAAAAACCAGCCAATTCATCTTCTTCAAGACAAACCTGGCTGAAGATATCCGCAATATCATCGTGGTTAATTTTATGAAAATCTTCCTCCCTGGGAGTAATAATAACACCACCCAGGTCCACCGAAGCCGGGCTGAGTATAATCTGAGCACTGCCGTCAGCAAAGAACTGGGACGGCCGGTGCAGTTTCCTCGGGATGATATGAATGATCCAGCTTCCTACGGCATGATATGCCAGGATATTCAACATCGGTTCAGGTCTTTCGGGCTGGATAAATGTGAATTTTTCAAAAAAATGATTAAAAACAGTAATCAGTTTTGCTTTATCTGAACCCGTCAAAGTAATAATGCCTCTAAGGTAGTTTTTCCATTGCCAGATCTCCAGACCCTGTTTAGAGGAAAGCAATGTTGTGAACTTATCACGGGTGAAATCTTTTTCGATCGGCAAAAATCCCCTGTTTCCCGCCTGGAAATGGAAATGGTCGGGAGCTGAAGCTCCGCATTGGGGTCCATTATAAAATATTGTAAAAGCGGGCAGAGCTTCCGCCAGGGTCAGCATCTTTCCGAAATTTTTTCCAATGAGCTGATCGGTATGCCTGTCTGATGGAATTGTAAGATGTTTTCTAAAGATCGGGAACGGATTCAAAAGAACAGTAAATTCATTTTCAAAGGAGACGCCTCTCTGTTGCACTGGTCTGTTGACCGCGCACAGAAAACAAGGCCTCGCTCCTATTGATTTTGAATCGACCTTTGCCGCAGATGATCTGATCCTTTCCGGGTTGAACTGAACAAGCATCCGGAATCCGTCAAATTCAATCTTCCTGATCTCAACCCTCTCAAGTTGTCTGTAATTCGTTCCTGCCAGTTCCCATTCGTTGAGCTGGGCATTGAAGAGTTCATCTATTTGGTCAGAAAACACCTGTCAGTTTTTTATTCCTTATTCACTCTTTTTCTTGCCAGCAATTCAATTGTCCTTATCCGATCCTTATACAGATTGTTCGCATTCACCCTGTTTACATCCAGCGCTGCATCGGAATTCTCCTCCCAGCGCCGGCACAGGTATAACGGCTCAAATATCCTTCCGATCCGGTAGTTGCGGCTTATTGCCAAACCAAGAGCATAATCCTCACCGTAGCTCACATTCGGGACTCTTATGCTTCGTATTATGGGAGTATAAAATGCCCTTGGGGCTCCCAATCCATTTATCCTCAAAGCATTATTTCTACCGTTATCAGGGGTCCACTCTTTATGGTCTATCAATCCGGGTGGTATCTCCTCCAGATTGAAATTCACCATTTTGTATGATCCGACAACCATTGCGCACTGCTGGTCATAAAATGCCTTTACTATTTTCGATATTACTGTGTTGTCGATATAAAGGTCGTCGCTGTCGAGCTGAATGACAAATTTACCGCACTTATCATGAAAAATCCCCTCATTCCAGCACCCCCCGATGCCCAGATCTTTGCGGGACGGTATCAGATGAACGATCCTGCTGTCGGTTTTTGTGAATGATCTGATAATGTCAGTGGTTCCGTCCGATGAGTAGTTATCCACAATAATCAGGTTAAATTTGAAATCAGTTTCCTGACTGAGGACTGATTTTATTGCATCTCTTATCGTTTTAGCCCTGTTTTTCACAGGTATGATAACCGATGCTTCATTTTCGAACTTTTCATTGCTGAACTTTATCTCTTTGAATTGAGGTTTCAGCCAGGCATTTACCTTTTTAAGATGATCTGTGCAGGCTAGCTCCATTTCGATCTGGACAGCCCTGTTCCTGGGATCTACATAATCGAACTGCTTTTCACCGGATTTACGCAGATCGGGTTCAACCTCGGTATAGAGAAGTTCGGGAATACGAACAAAACTGTATTCCTGTGAGACTTTAAGCCTGAGATCATATAATCCCGCAAACCGGAAAGCCTGGTCCATTCTTTGACATGCCTCCCTGAATGCAGATGTCTTATAGAGCAAGATTGATCCGAAGTTAAAATCGTCCCTCAGGCTACCCTCCTGGTAATCAATGACCGGATGCGGTGAGAGTTGTCCGTTTTTGTTTTCATAATAATCGGAGTAGACCATTCCCGTTCCGGTAAATTCACTTACCTGCATCATTCTTTTTAAAGCAAACTTGCCAAGATCCAATGAGAACGACATTGTATAGATCATTATGAATTCAGTCGTAACCAGTTCTGCCATCTTTTTTACCGAAGCTGTTGAAGAAAATCCGTCAGACCTGAGGTACGAAACCTCCTTATCAGGAATATCATTAAAAGTGTCCCCGCCTGTTACGATCACAATTGATGCAACCACCCCTGAACTTTTCAGTGAAGCTATTGTACTTTCAACCGATTCCTTCTCGGAATACGGCATAAAACATGTGATTTTGTTTTCCAAGACTTATGTTATTTTTCAAAAAAATTCAATACCTGTTTCATTA
>Ga0105100_10001019_pt1 | contig 16536 bp, 18 predicted proteins | sample PPLLak12cMay2015_2_FD_87033 | JGI IMG/M metagenome (GOLD analysis project Ga0105100, IMG submission 87033) | Freshwater sediment microbial communities from Prairie Pothole Lake near Jamestown, North Dakota, USA - PPLs Lake P8 Core (1) Depth... | ecosystem: Environmental > Aquatic > Freshwater >...
GCGGTCATGCGCTTGCTCGGACCCAAGATCGGCAACACCTTCAGCACCATCAACAGCTCCCTGCCGTAACTCCGCGTTTTCGGTGAGCATTTTAGGACTCTGTCGAGAGACAGGGTCCTACTTTTTTACCAGTTAAGCATTATCGTTTTTCGTTTATACTGTATAATACTCTATTGAAGTGCCTGCCAGCCAATTGGCAGAGAAGTCAGAGAGGAGATTTGCTCATGCGTCGCGGACGGATACTCATATTCCTCATTTTGATCGTTTTGGTTGGTTTGGTATTGCTCTATGTGGCATTTACCCAGTTTGGAAACCAGGTAATTCAGCCGACTGCGGCGCCTGGAACCAGTATTTATTTTGCTGCCCAAAATATTCCTCAGGGAACCACGATTACCCAGGAAATGATCGATACATTCGAAATTCCTCCTGAACGGGTAGCCGATGTAATGTTCACTGTTGGCGAGGAAAGTGCATTGGTCGGACAGACTGCCCGCTTTTCGCTGGATCAGGGCGTGGTCATAACAGCCTCCATGGTCGGCGAGGGGCCTGTAGAGATCTCCGGTCCGAGGTGGGCGGTCCAGATTCCTTCAGGAATGGTCGCGGCGGCGATCCCAACTAATCGCCTTGCTTTGGTTGGTTACGGGGTAGCCGATGGCGCTCATGTGAACGTCAACGCATGCATGCTATTTGTCGATGTAGATCCCGCTTTTCAGACCCTGCTTCCAAATTTCACTTCCGTGTTGACTGGGACCGGATTCATGCCGGAAACGTTGCCTGTTCTGTCGGTCGCCGCAGTGTCAGGAGAACAGGCGTCCAGGCAGGGTCGAGTGGAGCTTGATCCCACACTTCAGCAGCCGTTCTATGCCGTTCCCTCTGAGGTACAGAGGCCGCGTCTGGTCTGCCAGATGATCTTGCAGGATGTTGTTGTTTTGAAAGTTGGTAATTTCGCACTGCAGGCTCCTTCCGTCGATCCGAATGTCACGCCCTCGCCTGCTCAGGCTCAGCAGCAGGCTACGCCCGATATTGTGACACTGATGGTCAATCCACAGGATTCGATCTCCCTAAATTATTTCGTTTATAGCGGTGCCTTGTTGAATATGTCTCTGCGCAATCCGAATGACACGTCGCGGTTTGCAGCCGAATCGGCCACGTTGACGAGTCTGTTGACGCAATACAATATTTCGTTGCCTTCGAAACTGCCGTACGCATCACAGCCCCGGATTGATGTGCTGACTCCTCCGCTATTGCCGAACGACTCGATTAATGTTCAGCCCCAACAATGATACATTTCACAGATCTGAGGTAGTTAATTGGTATGCCTGCCGGTGACAAAATTCGAGTTTTAATTGTTGATGATGTTTCCGAAACACGGGAAAATGTTCGGAAATTACTCCAGTTTGAATCCGATGTGGATGTTGTGGGTGTTGCGCGTACTGGGAAGGAAGCCATTCAGCTTTCCCAGGATTTGACGCCCGATGTCGTCCTGATGGACATCAACATGCCCGATATGGACGGCATTGCTGCAACGGAGGCGATCCGTTCCAAGCTGCCGGCCGTCCAGGTTGTGATCCTGTCCGTACAAAGCGACCGGAATTACATGCGCCGGGCAATGCTGGCTGGCGCGCGAGATTTTTTGACCAAGCCGCCGATGGGAGATGAACTGATCTCTGCCATTCGCCGCGCGGGGTCAATGGCACAAACGGAACGCTCAAAGAGTGCCCATGTCCAGGTAACACCAATTTCACCCAGCATGGGGATCATGCCTGGCTATGGGACTCCCAAGGGCAAAATCGTAACAATCTACAGTCCAAAAGGCGGAACCGGTTGTACCACAATCGCTGTCAACCTTGCCCTGACACTGAATAATGAGGACACACGTGTTGTCCTGGTGGATGGCAATCTCCAGTTCGGTGATGTGGCGGTCTTTGTCAATGAACAGGGTAAAAATACGATCATCGACCTCGCTCCACGCGCGGATGAGTTGGATCCCGAAATCGTGGAGGAGGTCATGCTTAAGCATGCCGCCTCTGGTCTCCACATTCTTGCGGCGCCCAGTCGACCCGAGTATGCTGAGAAGGTTTCAAGCGGACAGTTTGCTCGAATGCTGGAATACCTGCGGCAGCTGTATGCGTATGTGATTGTTGACACGCCCGCGCTGCTGACTGACGTAACCTTGTCGGCGATTGACGTAGGTGACATAATCGTGTTAGTGACCACTCAGGATATTCCCTCGATCAAGAATTGCCGTCTTTTCCTTGATTTATTGCAGACTCTTGGCGTTGAGCGAGAGCGGATTCTCTTTGTCATGAACCGATTCGACAAGCGGATCAATATTACCCCTGACCGGGTTACTGAAAACCTCAAGCAGGAAGTTGTTTCCGTTATTCCTTTTGACGAGCAAACGGCTACGAAAGCTGTCAATCGGGGCGTACCTTTTGTACTGGACAACAAGAATCAGCCGGCCGCGCGCGGAATATTTTCTCTGGCCGAGAGTGTTCGCGCTCGTGTAGCGGCCCAGGAATCTACCGATGAAACCTCCCGCCTTGCCAGACGCTAATTCTTACCTATGAACGTTGTGTTGTGAGGAAAGATGTCTCTCTTAAAACGTATCGAACAAGGACAAGGTGGTGCTGCCTCCGGTCAACCACCAACGGATAATCAAGGCACCGAAGGGTCACGTCTTTCATCCCTCCAGGCACGCCGTGTTAATGCTCCGATTACCTCGCCTCAGGCAGGTTCTTATTTTGATCTCAAAACTCGAGTCCAGAATAAGCTTCTTTCTGAGCTGGATCCATCCATGGATATTACCAGGACGGAGGAGGTACGCCGAACGATTCAAGACCTGTTCGAGCAAATTCTTGCGGAAGAAAATATCGTTCTTTCGCGGCCTGAACGTGCTCGACTGTTTGAACAGATTGCGGCAGAAATTCTCGGTTTTGGCCCCCTACAACCCCTCCTGGAGGATGACACCATTACTGAAATCATGGTAAATGGTGCAAAGAATATATATATCGAGCGCAAAGGAAGAGTACATCGGGTACCTGTTACCTTTGAAAACAACGATCATGTGATGCGCATCATCGATCGTATCGTTGCACCGCTGGGTCGTCGCATTGACGAATCTAGCCCGTACGTGGATGCCCGCTTACCCGATGGATCCCGCGTGAACGCAGTAATTCCTCCGCTCTCCCTGGTGGGACCAGTCCTGACCATACGTAAATTCTCCCGGAACCCAATCACTGTTGAACAGCTCATCCAGTTCGGTTCGATTACTCAGGAGGCAATGCAGTTCCTCAAGGCCTGTGTCGAGTCTCGCTTGAACATCGTCATATCTGGCGGTACCGGCTCAGGCAAGACCACTTTTCTGAACATTCTATCCGGGTTTATTCCTTCTGATGAGCGTATTCTGACAATTGAAAATGCCGCAGAATTGCAGTTGCGTCAGGAACATGTTGTCACTTTGGAATCGCGCCCACCGAACATTGAAGGTCGAGGAGAAATCACGATTCGAAACCTGGTTGTCAATTCTCTGCGTATGCGTCCTGATCGCATCATCGTCGGCGAGATCCGCGATGAAGCGGCCCTGGACATGCTGCAGGCCATGAATACGGGCCATGATGGTTCCATGACGACCTTGCACTCTAATGGACCCCGCGACGCACTGTCTCGTCTTGAAACGATGACTTTGATGGCAGGCATGGATCTGCCGTCGAGGGCCATTCGTGAGCAAATCTCCTCCGCCGTGGATCTTGTTTGCCATCAGGAACGCATGCGGGATGGTACACGTAAGATCACCAACATTACGGAGATCAGTGGCATGGAAGGCGAAATCATTACGATGACGGATATATTCGTCTTTGAGCAGACCGGGGTTGAAAATGGTCAAATTGTTGGTCGCCTGCGCCCAACCGGCTTGCGACCAAAGTTTATGGAAAAGATTGAAGCCTCCGGCATCAATTTGCCTCCCTCGATTTTCGGTATTGGCGAACGTCGCCGGTATTGATCCAGGATTTGATAGGTTGCTGAAATGAGCCCGATGATTCTGCTAATTGGGGGAGGGGTTGTTCTGCTCCTCTTGATTGTGGGCGTGATTGTATCCATCGCCAGCGAGCGCTCACTGGTCGAGGAACGCCTGGGTCGTTTCCTGGAGGAAGAAAACCGGGAACCGACAGAGGGTGGGCGTTCGGTCCTCACAGACTGGGTGAACCGCAGGGTGGCCCGGTCATCCATGGGAGACCGTATCTCGCGCGAGCTTGCGCGTGCAGACCTCAAGTTTAAGGTAGCAGAGTATTACGCCCTCATCTTTATGTCCACGGTCGTAATGGGTTTTGTGGCATTCTTAATCCAGCCGCATATTGCTTCTGCGGTGATCGGTGCCGTGACCGGATTCTTTCTGCCCCGGTTTTATGTAAAGCGCCAGCAGGCGGTTAGGCTGACTAAATTCAATGATCAACTGGGAGATATGTTGAACTTGATGGTTAACGGCCTGCGTGCAGGGTATTCGACCATGCAGGCAATGGAGGCGGTTAGCCGGGAGTTGCCCGTTCCTATTTGTGATGAATTCCACCGGGTTGTGCAGGAAATGCAGATCGGTATTACCATGGAAAGGGCATTGGATAACCTCCTGCGGCGTATTCCCAGCGACGATCTGGATTTTGTGGTGACAGCAATCAATGTGCAGCGTGAAGTAGGCGGTAATCTTTCGGAAATTCTCGATACGATCTCTTTTACGATTCGGGAGAGGGTCAGGATTAAAGGCGAGATTCGCGTAATGACCGCACAGGTCCGGACGTCCGGGACGGTCTTGTCGCTCATTCCTGTTTTTCTTGCGGTGGCTCTTTGGTTCGTTAGCCCGGAATACATCGGAAGCTTCTTCGATGACAACCCGGTCCTGCCCCAGCCGCTGTGTGGCATTGTTGCCGTGGCCACGATCATCGGCATGATCGTGGCTGGTTATTTCGTAATGATGAAAATCGCCGATATTGAGGTGTAAGGATGTCAACGGGTTTGCTCATATTTGGGGCAATCGTCTTGATTGGCGCAATCGCTGTGATTGTTGTCAGTCTACGAAGAAATGCGCAAGGAGAGCAGGAGGATCCCTTGCAGGCGCGTTTGGCTGAGTTTATTCAAAGAGGTGATGTCACTTCCCTGGAAGAAATCGAACTATCCCAGCCATTCAGTGAGCGCGTTGTAATCCCCCTGCTTAACCGTCTGGGCGAAATTTCTGCCCGCTTTACTCCTCAAAAGGCTATCCAGGATACCGCACGAAAAATGGAGCTGGCAGGCAACCCCTGGCCCATCGACCCCGCAACATTTCTTGCTATTCGCGTTATTTTGGGGGTGGTTTTTTGCGGTTTGATGATTTGGCTCTTTGCAGGGTCCGCTTCATGGAGCACCAGCGACAAATTCATGTTTATTGGTGGAGGAACTGTTGGTGGCTTTTGGCTTCCTCAAATTATGCTCACAAGCAGGGTTACTCGCCGTCAAAAGGAGGTTCGTAAGGCTATGCCTGATGCCCTGGACCTGTTGACCATTTGTGTGGAGGCAGGTCTGGGCTTCGACGCGGCAATGTCGAAAGTAAGCGAGAAATGGGAGAACGAACTGTCACTGGCTTTTGCACGTGCAATCCGTGAAATTCAACTCGGCAAGGTTCGCCGTGATGCTTTGAGGGACATGTCTGATCGGCTGGGCATTGCGGAAATGACGAGCTTCGTGGCTGCTATCATCCAGAGCGAGCAACTGGGCGTAAGCATGGCAAAAATTCTGCGCATCCAATCCGATCAAATGCGCGTGAAGCGTCGCCAGCGTGCGGAGGAAGAAGCACACAAGGCGCCTGTCAAGATGATCATCCCGATGGCGTTGTTGATTTTCCCCACCATCATGATCATCATCCTTACACCCGCGGCCCTTCAAATCATGACATCTCTTTAACAGGCAGGATCGCATACACGATTTGTGAGCAGAATACCCTGGTCGTATCGCTTTTATCGATTGACCTGGAATGGGCTGGACCTGCTTTTCCCGCCTGTGGTGTGCGGCGGCTGTGGAAGGGTAGGTTGGCGCTGGTGCCCGGAATGTCAGGAGCGCGTCCCGCGCCTCCACGGGCCCATCTGTGAGAGATGCGGAATCCCAACGAATGGGCCTGATACGCGCGAGAAATGCCGGTCCAATCCGCCCGCTTATCGTAAGATGAGATCCTGGGCGGTTTTTGATTCTCCGGTGCAGGATGGCCTGCATACCATGAAATATCGTCGCAACATCGGTCTGGGCGAAGCCTTGGCGCTTCAGATGGCGGATTTCGTGCGCTCTCTACAATGGCCCATACAGATGTTGATTCCTGTCCCACTCAGCAAAAAGCGGCGAAAAGAGAGAGGGTATAATCAGGTTGGGTTGGTTGCGCGACCGCTTGCCTATCAGATTGATTTGATGTATGAACCCGGTGCACTTCAGAAAGTGCGCGAGACGCGTACCCAAGTTGGTTTAACGATCTCCCAGCGGGCGAAAATGTCCAGAATGCGTATCAGGCCAACCCGGAAGTCGTGAGGCGTAAATCCATCCTGCTGATGGATGATGTTGCTACGACCGGCTCCACCACTTCAGCCTGCACGGAGGCTCTCCTTTCTGCAGGTGCGCAAGAAGTTTATGTACTAACGATTGCGCGTGCACTTTCACATCATAGTCTGGATCGTGTTTGACGGTGGCGCGCTTGCGCCATTAATAATCATTCAGGAGGTCCTATGACGGAGAAGATCGAGATACAAGCACGCAACATGCGAATGACGGATAATGTACGTGATTACGTCGAGAAGAAGGCGGCCAAGCTCGAACGATACCTCCAGGAGATTGAGGAGATTCGCGTTGAGCTGTCGCATATCAAATCGGCGCGCAGTGCAGCAGACCGCCAGGTTGCGCAGATCACGGTCCATGGAAAGGGATTTATCCTGCGTACGGAGGAACGCTCGGATGACATCCATACGGCTTTCGATGCCGCCCTGGATAAGATGCAGCGCCAGGTGGACCGCTATAAGGGCAAGCATTACCATGGGCGTGGTGATGGCCGTTCTGCAGCCGAAGTAATCGAAGAGGACCTGCCGGTCGATGAGACAGGCGAATTGCTGCCCTTGATCGCCAGGCGTAAAAAGTTTATTGTGTTGCCGATGAATGAAGATGAAGCTGTTGAGCAGATGCGCCTGCTTGGCCACGACAACTTCTTTGTCTTTTTCAATGCCGAGCAGAATTCGATCCAGGTCTTGTATCGTCGCCGTAACGGGACGTATGGCTTGATCGAACCTGTGGTCGGCTAATCGTCGAGTAAAAAAACAGCAGACCAGTGGCGCCTGGTTTCGGCACGAGCGGGCAAGCACCGCTCCACTCAACCACCAGGCGCCACTGGTCGTATCAAGGAGTGAACATGCAGGTTGACGACTTTTTTGATGATCAGGATTTCGTTAATGAAAACATAGATTTCGAAACTGCCAGGAAAACGATTTATGAATTGATCAAGGCCATTGGCGAGGACCCTGAACGCGAAGGACTGAAAAATACACCGGACCGGGTCTCTCGCATGTATTCGGAATTATTGAGCGGCTACAGCGTCGATCCGATAAAAATCATCAACGGGGCATTGTTCAATATTAATTATGATGAAATGGTGCTGGTACGTGATATCGAATTCTACAGTCTGTGTGAACATCATATGCTCCCATTTTTAGGAAAGGCGCATGTTGCCTATCTGCCGGCGGGGAGGGTCATCGGCCTCTCCAAGATTCCGCGGATCGTGGAAATGTACGCGCGCCGCCTGCAGGTGCAGGAACGCATGACTCGCCAGATCGCAGATTTGCTGCAGCAGACATTGCAACCGCAGGGCGTGGCCGTCGTCGTTGAAGCGATGCATTTGTGCTCCATGATGCGCGGGGTGAAGAAACACGACGCGCGCATGACGACCTCCGCCATGCACGGCGCGTTCCGCGCGAATCTGGCAACCCGCCAGGAGTTTTTGGAAAATATCTCCAGGTCCCGGGTCAATATCACCTGAGTGTTTCCATAGGGGAATTAGCCGGAGTCGACTCGCTCACGGCTCCAGCCAGTCTTCGGGAATATAAAAATTCTTCACCTGTGGAGTGGCTGGGCCCCTCAACGTCCAATCCTGCGGGGACCAGAATGGGCTGTAAATAATCCCTTTCGGCGTCCGTTCGCTGACGACATTGTTTTTGTAGGTGCACCAGACCTGATGGATGATGCCCAGGTCAACGAGCTCCTGCAGCCCTTGATCAAAATCCGGCCGTTTTTGTAAATTCTCATCGACCAGCAAATCCCAATCGGTGCTTCGGAAGCCGCGCAGACGCGCCATACGGACTTTGATGGGTTTCTGGCCCTGCGAAGGCACGCGGATCTTCATATCCTCAAACCCCTCCACAAATACATGACGACCGACTATGATCGTGCCCCAGCGGATGTGCTCCCGGGTTTCCCAATCGTCGGCACGAAAGTAAATTGAGCCTTTCACCCCGGTCAACCATTTCATCTTCTGATCCAACCAGGCCTCCGGATTCTTTCGATTGATCACTTTTTCCTCGAAGTCGTCCTCCGGCTGCAGGGCCCGCAGCCTCATCACATCGTCGCGCGGGATGCGCAGGAAATTTGCGATTCCCCCAAAGCCGGTGGACTCGTTATATGTGTCAATGGCTTGAAAATTACTCCCCGCTTTTGTTTTGGTGACATCGTAGCCAAAGGACTTCATAATGGGCGTGCCCACATGTCGCACGCGGCGTACATTGGCCGGCAGCGTAGCCAATACCCTGGACTCGCTATCAGTCGTATCCACCTGTTCTAACTTTTCTGTCGTATCTTTCTTATCGTTCTTGTCATCCTTTTTCTTCTTATCATTCCTGGATTTCATCGTGCCTCCTTTGAACATTTTGACTCTGCGCGAATTGACTTAAGACTTCCGGACGGGTTTCCATCCATACCTGCTGGCGGAGGCGGTTCGCCGCTTCGACAATCCCTTCCTGCGTCTGGGGATTCCGATATTCGGGATGGATTTCTGCGAGAGGCACGACCACAAACGCCTGTTTCCAATACTTGTCATTGCATAGCTGGTCGTCGAAAAGAACGATATCGATGTCAATGGTGCGAGGCGCGTACTTGTCCGCGCTTCTCTTCCTTCCCAGCTCTGACTCGATGGGGTGGATAACCTGCTCTTTTAGAGGATCGTATACGAGGGAAGTGATGAACCGAACGCAGGCATTGAGGTAATTTGGGCCAACGGCTCCCACGGACTCGGATTCCCATGCACTGGAGATCTTCAATATTTTTCCATGTTCATGCAGAAGTTGGATAGCCCTGGGCAAATTCTGCTCAGGCTCGATATTCGACCCGAGACTGAGGTAGACCTGGTGCATCTCTACTCCTCGCGGCTGCGTTCGATCTCCACGCCCACTGATTTCGCAAACCGGACCGCTCCGGGTTTCTCCACGCGGATGATGACTTTTTGCACTCCTTGTTCTTCGAGGCAGAGCTTGGCCAGATCATTGGCAAGGGCTTCGACTGTCAACCTGGCTGCGTTTTCCGCGTGCGTCTGAACCCTTTTGCTCATCGTGCTGTAATTGACGCTATGGTTCAGGTCATCGGCTTCGGCTGCGCGGCGCGTATCTGTGAACAGGACGATGTTGATCAAAATATCCTGGGGGCGTTTGCGTTCCCAATCATTGACTCCAATAATGCCACGGGCGAGCAAATCTCTGATAATGACTTTATCCATGTTCTAAGATCCTTTTCTGCGTATAGGCATACAGTGAATAATTGATTGTGCGTTTAGATGGTCTCCATGCAAATCGAACTATACCAAATGCCTGCCGCCATCCACATGAATGATCTCTCCAGTGATATAGTCCGGGCCGGTAAGTAAAAAGAGAAGTGCCTGCTCGACTTCATCCTGCTCTGCCCATCGTTTTGCCGGAATATCTTTGAGGATATCTGGCCCGGCTTTTCCATCAGAAGGGGGCAGGATCGCACCGAGTGCCAATCCATTGACGACGATGTCCGGAGCCAGTGCCACTGCCAACGAATTGGTCATCGCTGCGAGGGCGGATTTGCTGATCGTGTACGGGAAGTGGTCAGCTGCGGGGCGGAGCGCACGCCAATCGACGATATTGACAATCCGGGCGCCCTGCACGGAACGTGCGTGCGCTTGTTTTGCAAACGCCTGACTTAACAGGAACGGCGCAGTCAGGTTGATGGCGATATGCTTTTCCCAACCTTCGAGAGAGGTTGTCTCCAGCGAAAGCGACTCGAAGATCGCCGCGCTGTTGACGAGAGCATGTAGAGGTGTGGATTCGTTGATCGACGGGATCAGGTTCCGGGCCTGGGATGAATCGCTCAAGTCCGCTTTGAAGATCCAGGCGCGCCGTCCCAATCCAACGATCTCGTCGCGGACCTTTTCTGCATCATCCTCCGAATGGCCGTGATGGATCACAACATCCGCACCTGCACGCGCACAGGCCAGCGCGAATTTCTTCCCGAGCCGCCGCGCCCCGCCTGTGATCAAAACAGTTTTCCCATTCAGCGATTCGTTCATCCAGTGAAGATTGTATCACTCCATGATTGGGTAGGGCAATGCTGTCGTCGTGGATGATATTTATCCTATTCTTGACTTGCGTTTTCGGGAGTGATAATATCCCTTTGGGTTCGTTAATTAGATTAGCAATGTTGTGTGTTCTCCAGGAGCCATTCTGAGAAAGGGCTAAAGTATGACCACAGATCAAAACCCGCCGATCTACACAGGGGACATTGCCGCACAGCAGGTTGATCCCGCGCACGAATACTCCGTCGAAAACCAGGAGATCGTTTTCTCCGAGGAACAACATGCGATCTGGGCAGACCTGTTCGTCGGAGTTCACCAGCCTTATCTGTTGGAGCATCTCTGTCAGAGGTTCAAGGATGGGCTGGCATTGCTGGAACTCGATCCGCGGCATATTCCGACCGTCGCCCACCTGAACGCGCGAATCACCCCACGGACGGGCTGGCGCATCGAGCGAACGATCGTCCGCTATACGCTGGCAGATGACTGGTATAAGAAATTCGCGCAGCGCATTTTCCTGATCACCGATTACCTGCGGACCCGCGACCAGATCGAGTTCACGCCTGAGCCGGATATGTTCCATGACATATTTGGGCACCTGCCCTACCTGACGATGGAATTCTATGCGCGCATCGAGGATAAATTTGCGCCAGCCTATATGAAGGCAACACCAGACGAGAGGGAGGTGATCAAGCGGCTTGCCTGGTATAGCACAGAGTTTGGATTGGTCGTGGAAAACAATCGTTTCAAGGTGTTCGGGGCCGGGATCATTTCCGGGCGGGCGGAACTGGCGAATACCATCCTGGAGTTTTACCGGCTCTCCCGCGACATGGTGATTGACTACAGCGGGAATGTGTTCGAGCAGCTTAATGAGCAATTCCTTGTCCATCGGAACGACGTTCACCGCATCATTGATGGAGTCAATGACCTGCACCGGCAGGGACAGATGTCATCCCAGGACCAGGGCTGGAATGTTGTGCATTCTCTCTATGAGAAGTTGGGGATTGGCCGCGAGGGATACTTTGGTGGGGAGGTCATCCTGGCGCCCTTTGACATCGAAACCATCGCACGTATCCCGAAAACCGTTTACGCCTTCAACCCGATGTTCTTCGTCTGCGAGTCGCTTGAACAAATGGATGCCTTGCTCGATTCCTATCTGAAGCCGATCGCGCTGCGAAATTGACAGCAGAGGCACACTCGCGCGCTCCAAGCCGAAGGTGGCTTCTTTTTGCGCAGACCTGTTCTGGTGTGGTGATGTTCGCCTTATATCAACCGCTTCCTTCTTTTTGTCGAATTGACTCACTGGCGAATAGTGCGAGAGCCAGCACGATCCACGCACCGATTTGCGCGAGACGTAGCTCGCCGAAGATCAACGTGCTGTCTCCGCGAAAGGCTTCGAGGAACAGACGCGAGGCAGCGGTGAACGCGGCGAGGGTGAGGAAGGAACTACCGGGGCGAGAATCCGTTTTTCGAAACCAGATCAAGCCAAAGACTAGCAAAGAAGCGATAAGCTCATAAATCTGGGTAGGATGCCGCGTCGCGTTCCACAGGTCAACTCCCCAGGGCAGGTTGGTAGGGCTGCCAAATGCCGTGCCTGCCGCCAGATGGGAAAGGGATAAGCCGATGGCAAACGTTGCAAAGAGTGGCGTGAGGGCGTCGAGCATCGGCCAGAGCGGAAGTTTCATTCGTCCCCCATAAATGAATCCCACGAATATGGCAACGAAGAATCCTGCGGTCGGATCGAATAGATCGAGATTGAGAGAGAACAGGCTGAGCGGGCTTTGAGCGAATGCAGGGAAATTCACCAGTGCATATAGAATACGCCCGCTAAGGATGTACCCCAGAATGCTGTAATAGACGATATTGTTGAGCGACTCTTTTGAAACGCCGTGGCGCTCGGCTCGTTTTTCGGCCAGCGCGAGGCCGACCCAGAGCGCGGCAACGAGCAGGATGAGATGCCGGGGAGGAGCAAACAGGGAACGGAAGAGTGCGATCATATTAATTCAATAATAGCCATATTTCGTTGGTTGGGCAGGCGGCGAGTTTCGATATGCCCTTCGGGCTACTCAACCAGCGCCGCCGTATCGAAACCAACAGGTAATCAAAATCACGTTGCTTATGGGTGGTTTCGATACGCATTTCGCTATCGCTTTGGGCTGCTCAACCACCGTGCTGTTTCAAAATATCCTCGATCCTCGTGCGTAGCAGGGCCTCCGCCATCGGGCCGCCGATGACGACCTCGTTGATGATCCCGTCCCGGCCGATGAAGTACGAAGAGGGGAGGGAACGCAATTGGTAGGCATCTGCCATCTCACCGGTCTCATCCAACAGGATGGGGAACGTGAGTCTCTGCCCCTCGACAAAAGGCATCACGTCTGAAGGTGCATCCTGATATGTCATGTTGACGGCGAGGACGACAAATCCCTGGTCTTTGTATTCGCCGTAGACTTTTTCGATTGTCTGCATCTCCTCGCGGCAGGGCGGGCACCACGTCGCCCACAAGTTGACCAGGACGGCCTGCCCGCGCAAGTCCGAAAGTCTGAGGCGTTCACCGGCTGGCGTTTTCAATTCAAAATCGGGCGCAAGGAAGCCTTTCTGCGGGGCGGGAATTGCTCCCGATGTCGAGGCTCCGGATCGGTCCGCGCTGACGAATATCCAGGCGAACCCCAGGATCAGGACGAGCAAATAAATGATTCGGCGTCGAGTCTGTTGCATTATGGTCTCTTTTCGGCTACACTAATATTGAATATCCGTGCGAGAGGAATTTTACGATGACATCTGGTCCTATCATCTCCGCAGGGGTGGAACTCTCTTCCGGGCGCAAGCCGGTCACCTTTGCTGCCCTGGACGAAGATCTGGGTGTCAGCTCCGTGGAAAAATGGTCTCTTTCCGAAACAGCCTCATGCCTGGAGAAATATCGAAATATTTGGCTCGCCATTAGCTTCCCTGCCGGCACGGGGGGACAGGAACTTTATTCAAGCTTCAGAAAAACGATCAGTCAGGCGGGCCTCAAGTCTTATTCAAATAAAAACGATGCGAAACAATGTCTTGTGACCAACGCGCAAGACTGTTTTCGTGCGCTGATCGGACAAAAACCTTTACCGCGGCGCACACTGGAAGGACGTCTTCAGCGCAGCGCAGTATTGTATGAGCAGGGACTGCAGATCACCGATCCGGTGGATATCTTCGAAGAGATCACGCGCTATAGATTGATGCAGGGGATTCTGCCTTTGGAAAACATTTACTCCCCGAAGGAACTGGATGCACTCGTCGCAGCCTATGTCGCGTGGATGGCTGTCAATCGTCCGGGGCAGATTATCCTACAGGCAGAGTTTGTCCTGCCAGCCGGAGAACAAAACTCTCTCTCAAATGAAAATCTGCCTGTGGGGCGGGATGGGTAAGCGCCCAGTATGTTTCATTGCCGTCTTTCGTCTGGAGGATGGCGGCGATGCCGGCATCGACAAGATCGCTCGGCTGGAGGACGGGATTCAGATCGACCGTTGCGTTCAGAACAAATCCGCCCGCGGCCTTCTGTGCCTGAACCTGCAACCGTTGAATTGACGCTTCCTCCCTGAAGCCGAGTCTCCGGTACTCGTCCATGCGGTAGAGGTTCCAATCGCCGGAAGGGGAAAAATTGAATTCCCAGTATTGAGGCAATTTGGGGATCGCAAGGAATAGTTCAAAGCAGGTACGCTTCCACAATTCATCTCTACGCTGCGGATTCACCGACGGTGGAGGGATTACTACATCGCCAATATCGCCGGAGAGCCGGTAGTCAAGCGAGAGCAGACCCTTTTCGAGCCGGATCGTTGCGGTCGCGTGTACCTGTGGGAGATGGGGTGCAGGGAATGGGACCAGTGAAAATGTCTCCGGGCTCATACCGCGCGCGAAACCATGTTTCGAATGATGCTTCGTATGTCCGCCTCGTGGGCCTCGATCGATTCGGTCAACTTGAATTGCACGAGCGCGCGTTGCAGATTATGTTTGGGATGCTTCACTTTGAAATAGACATTTCCCGCCAGATGGTCGGTGAAGAAGCGAATGCCAAGTTCCAACGTCAGCAGGCGGATCGAGTCGTAGAGGTATTCATGATCGGCTGCCGTCAGGAAGTTGCACGCCTGGGTGAGATACCCCTCCAGGATCGCAGCGCCAATTTCCGGGTCGAAATGCACCGTCTCCCAGTCTTCGGTTTCCTCTCCCAGCGGATTGCATCCCGATCGCATGCAATCCCCGATGTCGTAATGGATCAATCCGGGCTTGACGGTATCCAGGTCCACGAGACTGATGGCGCGTCCTGTGGATTCCTCGATCATCACATTGTTTACTTTTGGGTCTCCGTGCACCGGACGGAGTGAAAGCCGGCCCTGCTCACGGGCACGCTCGAGCACATGCGCAAACTCACGTCTGTGCTCAACGAAGTCGAGACAATAATTCACTTCCGCATTGGAGCGATGTCCATTTTGAGAGAGCGCCTGGTCAAGCTGGCGAAGATAACGCGGGGTGATATGAAAACCTTCCAGCGTGTCAGATAATTTTTGGATCGGCAGATCGTTGATGAGATATTGGAATGTCCCCAGCGCGTGCCCTACTTCGCGGGCATGATCGAGATCCCCGATCGTATCGAACGACCGCGCGCCGTGCACATAGCTGATGGCTCTCCAAAACCCTCCGTCCGGATCGATATGAAAGTCCTCACCATCACTGGCCGGGAGAACCCGCGGCATTTCCCAGCAATGCCCCTCCTCCCGCGCGCGTCTGCGCACATGCTCGGTGAAGGCGCGCATGTTTTGCATGATCAGTCTAGGCTGCTTGAAAACCTGGGTATTGATACGTTGTAACACGAATTGGTTTTCTTCGGGCAGGTCTGTATCGATGGACACCAGATAGGTATCATTGATATTGCCATTGCCGAATTCGTGAACGTCGACGACGCGCGTGCAGGGGGCAAAGTGCTCTGCGATGGAAGAGTAGTGGTGCAAGTGCATTCTCCGAAAATGTGATGGTTATTTGCGATTATATCCCCGATAGCCTATTTTGCCTTGAGCAGGATTCGGCCCGCTTCCGGCTTTTGAATTGGGGAGTGTTTCGCGATGTACTCTTCCAATACTTCGGGCATGATCGTCGGAACTTCAAATTCCATTTGCTCGAAGGGGATTACCAGGTAATTGATGTAGTCTGCGAATTCCATATCTGTCGAAGCGACAATGTAACGTTGCCCCTCGTCCAGTGGTTGGCCACCGATTTCAACCTCAATTTTTTCAAGCTCATCGCTATAGCTGACGCATGCTCCGGCGATATGCGGCATGCCAACTGCCCGTCCGCGCAGCGGCCCCAGTTTGCGAGCAGCGTTTTCAAGTCTTAGTGCCAGGCGTAGAAAGCTCAGGAGCTGGCCTCCTGTCAATTCGACCCTGGCGGGGTTGGCGGTGGATCGAATGGCCGTGAACAGCCTCCCTTGTGTTAGTATCCCTGCCTCCAGGCCCTCTTGCCAGTGGCCCGACAGGACGAGGGAAAGTTGTGCGTCTTTTACACGTTCAAGCAGCGCGTCTGCCAGCAGATTTCCAGCTGCACATTCGCCGTTGTCCCGTAACTCGATCGTTTCATCCAGGATCCCGATTTCACGATTCATCATTTTATGTGCGCGCTCTTGTTCAGCTTCCACCGACTTCTCAGTCGCAGGGTCAAGCGGAATACCCGTGGTAACAGGAATCAATTTCCCTCTGTGTTGAAGCACCTTCCCCGTGTCGGGGTCGATCATCAGGTCGAGCCGGCCGAGGAAGCGGCCAAAGTCCCCAGCCTGCGCGATGATCGTATCTTTCACAATGAGTGGTGGATCTATCTCCTTATGGTCGTGCGCTCCGATGATGACGTCCATGCCTGCGATTTTTTCGGCCAGGGTTTGATCTACGGTTGAACCAAGATGTGAAAGGAGTAGAACTGTTTTTGCACCTTGTGCTCGA
>Ga0105100_10001020_pt1 | contig 16530 bp, 16 predicted proteins | sample PPLLak12cMay2015_2_FD_87033 | JGI IMG/M metagenome (GOLD analysis project Ga0105100, IMG submission 87033) | Freshwater sediment microbial communities from Prairie Pothole Lake near Jamestown, North Dakota, USA - PPLs Lake P8 Core (1) Depth... | ecosystem: Environmental > Aquatic > Freshwater >...
AAATGCACGGTGTAGGCCCGCACATCCGTGCGGGCCTGCTCGCAATGACACGGGCGTGACGGTGGCTACGCTGGCTTGAACGACGACAGCCACATGTGCCCGGTCGTCATGCGGATCTCAGGGTGAGCGGCGGCGAACGCCCGCAGCCGGGGCTGGTGCGGGCCCAGGACGAGACGGACGAGCCATTCCGGCGTCTCGCTGGTGAACTCGATGGCAGCGGAGTCCCCGACGTGAAATATCCATCCGCTTCCCTCACGAATGGCCACCCCACACTGTCCGCGCGTGTGTCCGGGCAGGGGGATCATCCACATCTCCGGACTGAACGGCAGGCGGATCGCATTGAAGTCGAACCAGCGCTCGCCCCGTTCCGTGTAGAGTGCGAAGGCCGGGTTGTGGGCCGTGTGACGGCGGACATAGGCCAACTCCAACCAGCTGTGGGGCCTGCCAATGAATGCCTCATGCTCGCGGCCATGCACGTGGACGGTGGCCCAGGGGAAATCAGGCAGGCCGCCGCAGTGGTCGAAGTGCATGTGGGTCAGGACGATGTGCCGGACGTCCTCGGGACGGCGGCCCAGCCGGCGGATCTGCGTGATCGCGGCCTCGTCCGGATCCAGCGGCGTCCGGGTCACGACCTGAAAGATCCGCATCATCAGATGAGGCCGGACGTAGTCGTGCTGTCCCAAGCCGGTGTCGACCAGGACCAGCACCTGATCCGTCTCGACCAGCAGGCACAGCGCCCCGCTATGCCAGTGACTCGGGAAGCGGGCATTGCAGGTGAAGCAGTTCAGGTGGTGGATCATGAGCACGCTCGCAGCCGGGGCCAGATTCTAGCCCGGCGCGCCCAGGCCTGCCCGGATTCGCGTGCAGTGGCTTCAGCCCCAGAGCGTGGAGAATTGGTCCGGTCAGGATCCTCAGCACGATCGAGGCTACGACGGTCGTCAGCTGCCTGGCGATCTTGGTGTCGGCCGGCCAGGTCATTTGGGCGGCGACCTCGGGCAACCCAAACGTAGGGCGTCGAACCGGATGCCGGCCACGACGGCTACCGGCGCGCCGACGGCGGGGAAGGAGAGCTCCAGTGGGAACCCCGCCTCGTTCATCGCGTGTACCGCCATGTATCCGAGATAGATCCCGGACAGCAGGCCAAAGGCCATGTCGATCCCGGAAGGGATCAGGGCCTCAGTGACGATGATCGTGCAGACCTGGCGGCGGATGGCGCGCCGTCGACTAGTGCGCCTCGAAGACCCGCTCCCCGGCTCGGATCGGCACCTTCAGCCGGTTCTCGGCCGGCGTCAACGGGCAAGACCACTGGTCGTTGTAGGCACAGTAGGGGTTGTAGGCCAGGTTGAAATCGACCGCGAAACGGCCGTCGGGCAGCTCCTGCGGCTCCAGATACCGTCCGGCGCCGTAGGTCTCCACGCCGGCCAGGCTGTCGGCGAACGGCAGGAAGTAGCCGTGCTCGCCGCGGTAGACCGTCAGCGCCGCCTCCTGACCTTCGACCGTGAAGCGGAAGCGCCCGAAGCGCTCATAGGGCTGGACATCGCCGGTGCTGGTCTGCATGAGGACTTCTTCGCCGCCGGGGAATCTCTCCAGCGCGACGAACAGATCCAGCGCCGGCGCGGCCTCGAAGTACCTCAGGCCCGAGAACGAGCGCTTCTGTGCCTCGGTCAGGGGGCTGTTTAGACTGCTGCGGAAGAACTCGTCCTTCTCCGCGCGAAGCAGCTTCAACTCGTCGGTGTGCATGCCTCCTCCTCGTCGGCGTGTCGCCGGGTGTCCTCCAGTATACTGAAGGCGTGCCGCTCACCGACGCGCTGCCCGGCAGCCGGGTCGACCTGCTGCTGGCCTACGATTGGCTCTATGACGAGCCCTTCCTCGAGGTGCTGAGCTCTTCTTTCTCCGGCGCCGGCCTGCGCCTGGCCGCGGTCTCCCCGCGTTTGCTCCTGCGCTGCATGGACGCCGTGCAGGCCGGTCGCCTGAGCGCGCGCACTTACCTCGACCGCGCCTCGGATACCTCGCCGGAATTTGGCCCGCTCGACGAGTGGGCCGAGGCCAACATCCCAGTGCACCTGAATCCCGGCGAGCGCCGCAGGCAAATCTGGTACAAGACCAATCTGCACTGGGAGTTTATCGCCGCCGGCATCCACACACCCTACACCATTGCCATACCCTCCCTGCGCCGACAGCCCACGCTCGATCCGCCCACCGACCTGGGCGCCCTGGGCCGCCCATTCTCGATCAAACCCGATCTCGGCGGCGGAGGTTGGGGCGTGGTCACCACCGCCGAGGGCTGGGACGACGTTCAGGTCGCACGGAAGCACTTGTCCGGCGAGGACCTGATCCTGCAGGAATTCATCGAGCCGACCTCCCTGGAAGGCCGGCGCGCCTGGTTCCGCGTCCTGTACGCCTGCGGGCGGCTGATCCCGTGCTGGTGGGACGACCGCACACGCCTGTACGGGACGCCGGTCGTTGCCGAGGAGCGCAGCCGCCACGGACTGGACCCGCTCTGGTCGATCGTCGAAACCGCGGCGCGCCTCTCGGGCCTGCAACTGTTCTCGACCGAGATCGCCCGGGTGGGGGACGGCCGCTTCATCGTGGTTGACTATGTCAATGATCCGATCGACCTGCGCTTCCAGCCTCACGCCCGCGAAGGCATGCCGGCCGAGGTCGCCCACGCCGTCGCCGAAGCCCTGACGGCTTTCATCGCCGCGGCCGCCTGACCCCCGGGCGGCCAGCCGCCTCGGGCGCCCTTGACATTCTCCCCGCTCGACGATAGCCTCACACAATTATCGGATGTGTTGTGTCTTATTTGAAACTGGAGGCTGTCGTGCCCGTTACTGCTCGCCGATCGTGGCGCCCGCTCACAATCCTGTTGGCTGCCGCCCTGCTGGCGGCCTGCACCGCTCCGACACCTGCCACCCCCGAGCCGCCCACGGCGATCCCGACGCCGGAGCCCGACGAGCCCGCCGCCGAGATCCCGGCCGGGAGTGACCCGTGCCTGGTCGGAAGCTAGAGAATGGATACCGGGGACCTCGACCTGCTGGTGTCCTCGCTGGCGCCTGTGCCCAGAATGCGCGTGGCGGACGGACAACTGTTCATGGAGTTCGACGGCGAGGCCTTCAGCTACCACGCCGATATCTTCGTCTTGCGCATCGACCTGGGACCGGATGCCTACCTGGAAGCCGACGGCCGCTTCGGCACCTCGGGCACCTACACGACCGGGGACGGTCAGTTGTTCCTGAACTCAATCGGATCCGACCAACAGGTCCTGGCCTGGACTGCCTACAAAGACGGCCAGGTGGCCACCATGCCGGGGACCGGGCCGAGCTACTCGCTGCCTGTCCCCGGCGAGGCGCCCTATCGATGTCTGCCCGACCGGCTGGAGATCGACACGCGCGGGGCCTCGCCGGAGACGATCACGATGTTCTTCTACCGCTCCGATTGATCCGCCCCGCCATCAAGAAGAGGGCGGCTCAGCCTGCCGGCGCCCGCCGCCCGCGCGCTTGACGGGCGAGTCGGCCCGGACCAGAATCTCGGCAGCCTCGACCGGGAAGGGCGCGCATGCCATCTCTCTTCTCGACCCTCATCTTCAACGCCCGGCCGGCGGCCGGAAAGAGCGAGATCCTGCACGCCCTCGCGCAAACACCGCTCCCGGCCCGCATCGAGCGTTTCCACGTCGGCGAGATGATCGTCCTCGATGATTTCCCGATGCTGTGGGCCTGGTTCGAGGAGGACGCCCTGCTCGAGCAGGTGTTCCAGCGCCCGCGTTTGCACACAACCGCACAGGTCTACTTCCAGCATCCGGACCTATGGCACCTGCTCATCCGGCGCCTGGGCCTCGAGTTCGCCAGGGCACAGCGGGATCACCCCGAGCCGCACACCACCATTCTGGAGTTCTCTCGCGGCGCCGAGCATGGCGGCTACCGGGCCGCTTATCAGCACCTCGGTCCGCAAGTGCTGGCGCAGGCGGCCTGCGTGTATGTCCGGGTCTCCTACGCCGAGTCCTTCCGCAAGAACCGCCGGCGTTTCAACCCCCAACGCCCCGACAGCCTGCTCGAGCACGGCCTGACCGACGAGAAGATGGAGCGCTTGTATCGGGAGGATGACTGGGAGGATTTCTCGGCCGCCGACCCGGAGCTCCTGCACGTCGGCTCGACTCGTCTGCCGTACATCGTCTTCGAGAACGAAGATGACGTCACCACCGCCGGGGGCGAGGCGCTACTGACTCGGCTGGAGCAGGCCTTCGGCCGCCTGTGGAGCCTGCACTGCCGCCAGCGCCCTGCCGGCTGATCCGGGACACTCGCCGCGCTGGACCCCCGCAAGCGGGCGCGCGCAGGCCGTATCCCCTGCCTCACCAGAACGTCTTAATCAGATAGACACCGCTTGCTCAGCCCGCGTTGCGGGCGTCAACCAACCAGAGGGAGGCAGAAGGCATGCGCAAGCACGTTCTTGGGATTCTGTTGGCGACGGCCCTGCTCCTGGCGGCCGTCATCCCGGCTGCGGCCATCACGTACGGTGCGGTCGACTCGGCGCACCCGTTCGTCGGCCTGGTCGGGTTCTTCGACGAGAATGGCAATTGGCTCTGGCGCTGCTCGGGGACGCTGCTCTCGCCGACCGTCTTTCTGACCGCTGGCCACTGCACTTCGCCCGACCCGGAGATCGGCACGCCCGCCTTCGCCCGGCTGTGGTTCACCGAGACCGGCGAACCGGTGGTTCTCGATCCAAGGTTCCTGGATCCCGACCTGGAGTGCGGCGACCTGGATCCGAACACCTGGGACGGGTACCCCTGCGAGAGCGAATACTATGGCACGCCGATCGCCAATCCATACTACCAGGGCATCATCGTGCCCGACACGCACGACATCGGCCTGGTCATCCTCGAGACGCCAGTCTATGGGCTTGGCTATGGTCAGCTGCCAAACGCCGGATACCTGGATGCCCTGGCCACGCGTCGCGGCCTGCAGGAGGTCACCTTCACCTCCGTCGGCTACGGCCTGAACGACGTCTACCCTGAGAGCATTTCCTACCGCGTCCGCTACTACGCCGTATCCCATCTGGTCAGCCTGCAGAGCGCTCTGACCGATGGCTACAATATCCAGACCTCCAACAACCCCGGCAACTGGCCGGACGATCCTGACACCCCGAGTGGCGGAACCTGCTTCGGCGACTCCGGCGGCCCGCTGTTCTTGACCGGGACCGATGTCGTCGTCGGCATCACCTCCTTCGGGATGAGCAGCAGCTGCTCCGGGACCGACTTCGCCTACCGGACGGATTCGGATTCCGCTCGGGCGTTCCTGGCCAGCTACGGCATCCCTATCCCCTAGATACCCAGAGGGCCAGCCCTCCTGAAGCAACGCAGAGCCGCGCCCTGGGAGGCGCGGCTCTCTTCCTTCTCGATGCCGACGGCGCGCAGGCAGCTCAGGTATCGCTGGGCGTCCCCTTCTCCCAGATGGTCCCTTCCGGGGTGTCGCGCAGCACATAGCCGAGTTGAGCCAACCGATCGCGCACCAGGTCGGCGAGCGCCCACTGTTTCGCCGACCTCAGCCCGGCGCGCAGCTCGACCAGCACGTCCAGCAGTTGCGCCTCCGCTTCATCGCACGGGGGTTCGTCCTGGATCGCCTGGGCCGCCTGGTGGAGCAGGACGGCCACCTCCGGCCGGGCCGCCGCGGCAGCGGCTTCCAGCCCGGCGGCCAGCTCCCCGCCGGCGATCTGCGCCGAGGCTCGGGCAATCGAGTCTGACATGCGGGCCTGCCGATCGGCGGGAGCAGACGGCTCCGGCGCGGCCTCCCCGGCGGGCAGCAGTTCGGACAGGTCGAACGACGTCCCGGCCGGGTGGCGCCTCTCCGCTTCCCCGCGCAGGACGGTCACCCCGCTGCGCCCCTGTACCCGGCCCGTTCCGCGCTCCAGGTCGAGTGTGAGCGCGGTGTGCTCGTCCACCCCCAGCACGACCGCCTCGCCAGGCAGCATCGACCGCAGCCGGGCGAAGCGTTCCAGTCCCATGAAACAGGCGCGGGTGTCGTGCGTGCCGCCCTCGGCATTGTCCCAATGGGTCACGATTGCCAGCCGGTATCCAAACGGGCCGAGCAAGTCCAGGCCATCCAGCCAATGCAGGTCCTGGCCGACCTTGTAGATCTCGTACACCGGCAGGACGTAGCGGCTGACGGCGATCGCCGCAGAGCTGGCCAGGACCAGCTGCGCACCGGCATGCCATCGGTCGATGACCGCTGCATACACCTGCGAGCGCTTCCACTGTTGCGCGGCGTAGGAGGGGCTGCCCGGGCCGGCCACGAAGTAGTTGCCGCGGGAAACCGCCTGCAGCGCGGCCGCCTGCAGCCGCGGGTCGTCGTCGGCGCGCCGGTGGCTGGCCACAGCCAGGGCCAGGTCGAAGCGTTGGGCGAAGTAGTCAACGAAGCGGGCGGCGATGGCCTCCGCCCCAAGCTCGAAACCGGCCGGTGTATCCAGGAATACCGGCCGGGGCGGGTCACCCAACGCCTTGAGCAGGCCGCGGTGCACCCCCGCCATCCCGGCGGCGGTCTCCCCCGAGCCGATCAGCGTCACCAGCCCTGGCATGCAAGCTCCCTTTGGCCCCCGAGTATACCCTGCCGAACATCCCTCCCGCCGACGGCGCTCTTACCGGCCGTTAACGCTGCTCTTGTGCGCTCGGCCTAGCATAGAATCAGCGATCTTCAGATTGAGGTGAATGGCATGTCGAAAATCGTAGGTATCGATCTGGGAACGACCAACAGCGTGGTCGCCGTCGTGGAAGGCGGCGATCCGACCGTCATCTCGACCGCCGAAGGCGGCCGGCTGTGCCCTTCGGTCGTGGCCTTCAACAAGGCCGGCGAGCGCCTGGTAGGCCAGACGGCCAAACGCCAGGCGGTGGTCAACTCGGAGAATACAGTCTATTCCATCAAGCGCTTCATCGGGCGTCACTTCGAGGAGGTGGAGACCGAGCGCAAGATGGTCTCGTTCGAGGTGGTCAAGGGCCCGGCCGGCGACGCGCGCGTGCGCATCCCGGTCAACGGCAAGGAATACAGCCCGCAGGAGATCTCGGCCATGATCCTGGCCAAGCTCAAGGCCGATGCCGAGTCCCACCTGGGGCAGCCGGTGACCAAGGCGGTCATCACCGTCCCGGCCTACTTCAATGACGCGCAGCGCCAGGCGACCAAAGACGCCGGCAAGATCGCCGGCCTGGAGGTCATGCGCATCATCAACGAGCCGACCGCCGCGGCTCTAGCCTACGGGCTGGACAAGAAGGGCAGCGAGACCATCCTGGTCTTCGACCTGGGCGGCGGCACCTTCGATGTCAGCCTGCTCGATGTCGGCGACGGGGTGGTCGAGGTCAAGGCTACCAACGGCGATACGCACCTGGGCGGCGACGACTGGGACCAGGGCATCGTTGCCTGGATCGCAGACGAATTCAAGCGCGACTCCGGCGTCGACTTGCGCCAGGACCGCCAGGCACTGCAGCGGCTGCGCGAGGCGGCCGAGAAGGCCAAGATCGAACTCTCGACGGTAACCGAGACCGAGATCAACCTGCCCTTCATCACCGCCGACGCCTCCGGCCCGAAGCACCTGCAGATGAAGCTCACCCGGGCCAAGTTCGAGCAGTTGAGTGAGAAGCTGGTCGCTCGCATTCGCGGTCCCTTCGAAGCCGTGCTGCGCGACGCCGGCTTGAAGGCCGGCGAGGTCGACGAGGTCGTGCTGGTCGGCGGCGCCTCGCGCATGCCGATGGTCCAGGACCTGGTCCGCTCGCTGACCGACAAGGAGCCGCACAAGGGCGTCAACCCGGACGAGGTCGTGGCGGTTGGCGCCGCGATCCAGGGCGGCGTCCTGGCTGGCGACGTCAAGGATGTCGTCCTGCTCGACGTCACACCCCTGTCCCTGGGCGTGGAGACGCTTGGCGGCGTGATGACCACGCTGATCGAGCGCAACACGACCATCCCGATCGCCAAGAGCGAGGTCTTCTCGACCGCCGACGACAACCAGACGGCGGTGGACATTCACGTGCTGCAGGGCGAACGGCCGATGGCGAGCGACAATATGACTCTGGGGCGCTTCCGCCTGGAGGGCATCCCGCCGGCGCCACGCGGCATGCCGCAGGTCGAGGTCGCTTTCGATATCGACGCCAACGGAATCCTGAATGTGACCGCCAAGGACCGCGCCACCGGCAGGCAGCAGAAGGTCACCATCACCGCTTCGACCAACCTGAGCAAGGGCGACGTCGACCGCATGGTCCAGGAGGCCAAGCAGCACGAGTCGGAAGACCGCCAGCGGCGCGAACTGGCCGAGGCGCGCAACCAGGGCGACACGCTCGCCTACCAAGCCGAGAAGGCGCTGCGCGATCTGGGCGAGAAGGTTCCCGCCGCCGACCGCAGCCGGATCGAGAACAGTCTCAAGGAACTGCGCGAAGCGCTCAAGGGCGACGACATCAGCCGCATCAAGCGCCTGACGGAAGAGGTCCAGCAGGCCTCCAACGCCCTGAGCCAGCAGATGTATGCCCAGCAGGGTACCCCGCCGGCCGACGGCCCGGCCCAGGGCGGCGCCGGCGAAGCACAAGGCGACGTTGTCGAAGGGGAGTACCGCGAGACCTGAGTTCCCGGCTCCCCTGTAGCGGGGCCGCCCCGGCTTGCGGGGGGCGGCCCCGTTTTCGCGCCGTCCTTGTGCGGCCTCCCACAAGCAAGCGCCGGATGGGTCCAATTCATAGGTCAGGCGTGGGCGTGGCGTGCCTTGTCAGCCCATCGAGGCCGGCCCTATAATCAACTGCCAGGACCTCCCGGTTTAATGCCCACGTCGTCCCGGACGAGCCCACGTGCCTGGCAAGGAGGTACTCCCCCGTGAGCCTGCCCAAGTACGCGTACTTCAAGGGAAAGATCGTCCCCTACTCGGAAGCCAAAGTGGGGGTGATGACGCATGCCCTGAATTACGGTACGGGTGCATTCGGAGGCCTTCGCGGCTACTGGAACAGCGACGACGAACAACTCTTCGTCTTTCGCCCGCTTGACCACTTCCGGCGGTTCCTCAATTCGGCCCGCCTGCTGCGCATGGATCTCGACATGACACCCGAGAAACTGCGCGACCTGACCGTGGCCGTGCTGCGGGCCGAGGGTCTCCGCCAGGACTGCTACATCCGCCCGCTGGCCTACAAATCCGACGAGATCATCGGCGTCCGCCTGCATGACCTGCACGCCGAGCTGACCATCTTCTCCATCCCCTTCACGCGCTACCTCGAGCACGACGAAGCCCACGTCACCTTCTCGGCCTGGCGGCGGATCGACGACAACGCCATCCCTGCCCGCGGCAAGATCAGCGGCGCCTACGTCAACTCGGCCCTCATCAAGACCGATGCGCACCAGGCCGGCTTCGACGAGGCCCTGGTCCTCAACCAGGAAGGCCACCTCTCCGAAGGCAGCGCCATGAACGTCTTCATCGTGCGCGACGGCGCGCTCATCACCCCGCCGGTGACCGACAACATCCTGGAGGGCATCACGCGCCGGACCATCGTGACCCTGGCCCGCCAGGAATTGGGGCTGGAGACGGTGGAGCGCCCGATCGACCGCACCGAGGTGTACCTGTGCGATGAACTGTTCCTGACCGGGACCGCCGCCGCCGTCGCCCCTGTCACGCGCGTCGACTTCCGCGCCATCGGCGATGGCAGCATCGGGCCGGTGACCGAGCAGCTGCGCGCACTGTACGACGACGCCGTGCGCGGCCGGCTGCCCCAATACCGGCACTGGAACGAGCCGGTCTACATCGCCGAGCGCGCTGCAGCCGACTGACGCATTGGGCGAGTATACTGGGCGGGGGCGCGGCCGTGCGGGTCGCCGCCCCCGCCTGCGATTCCGATGACCTTCGTCCCCCGCCGCCGACTCGGCCTGCTCCTGGGCAGCCTGTTCCTGCTCACCCTGCTCGGGGCGATCGGATTCTCGCTCGCCCGGTTGAGCACGGCCGCCGTCACCCCCTGGGTCGTGCTCTGGGTGGTGCTCCCGCTTCTCGGCCTCCCCCTGGCGCTGCTGGTTGCCTACCGGTTGTATGGATTGCTGACCGCCCGCTACCGCCTGGACCGGGACGCCTTTACCCTCACCTGGGGGCTGGCCTTCGAGCAGATCCCCTTGGCCGACCTTGCCCGGCCGCAGCTGGCCACCCATTGGTCAGGGGAGCTGAGGCCGCCGCGCAGCCTGTGGTGGCCCGGCTGCGTCGTCGGCCGGCGCCAGACCGACGGGCTGGGGCCGGTCGAGTTCTTCGCCACGACGGGGAAGTCCGGAATCGTCCTGCTGCGGACCGGCGACCGCACGCTGGCTATCTCTCCCCCCGAGGCCGACTCGTTCCTGGAAGCGTTCACCAACTCGGTGCGCCTGGGTTCGCTGGAGCGCGTCCCTGCTCGCTCACAACGTCCGGATTTCCTGTTCGGGCGCGTCTGGGAGGCGCCCGCGGCACGAGTCTTGATCTCGCTTGGGCTGGCTCTGCCTTTGCTGCTGCTGGTCTACCTGGCGGTGCGCGCTCCATCGCTCCCGGCCGGCGGAGTGCCGTTTGGATTCCTGCCCGGCGGGCAACCGGCCGCCCTGGCGCCTCCCGGGCGGCTGCTCCTGTTGCCTTTGATCGCCGGCTTATGCTGGCTGGCAGACCTGGCCGCCGGCGTGTGGCTGTTCCGCCGAGAGGCCGACCGACCTTTGGCTTATATGTTGTGGGGAGTCGCCATCCTGACCGGCCTGCTCATGTGGGGCGCGGTCCTGCTCCTCCTGGCCGCCGGCGCAGCCGAGCCGGCAAGCACCCTGCTCCTGCCCGGGAAAGTCTCTGGCCTGCTCGCCGCCCAGGGGGAATTCTTCTAGCATGGGCGACCGGCGTTCAAGCAGGTTCTCCCCCGCCTCTCCCCGGATATCCACAGGATTCCCAGGCGCTATCCACAGGCCCCTGGGGAGGAATTCGTGACCCTCACGCAGCTTGCGCTCGGGGCGGCCTTGGCCGTGGCGATCGCCGCCGCTGCCTACCGTCTGGGCTCCCTGTCAGCCAGCGGCGCGGCCGGTGCCGTCCTCGTGGGCACCCTGACGTTCGGGATCGGCGGCTGGGTGCCGGCGATACTGCTGAGCCTGTTCTTTGTCTCCTCCAGCGGACTGTCACGCGTGGGCCACAGCCGCAAGACCGGCGCGGCCGCCACATTCTCCAAGGGATCACGTCGCGATATCGGCCAAGTCATGGCCAACGGCGGGCTGGCGTCGGCCCTCTCGATCGGCTACGGGCTGACGCGTGAACCGTTCTGGTTGGTCGGCCTGGCGGGCGCCCTGGCGGCGGTCAATGCCGATACCTGGGCGACCGAGCTGGGGATCCTATCCCGCGTCCGCCCGCGCCTGATCACGACCGGCGCCAGTGTCGACCCGGGCACCTCCGGCGGGGTCAGCCTCCAGGGGACGCTGGCGGCAGCGGCCGGCTCGGCCGTCATCGGAGCGACCGCCGGTCTGCTGACCGGGGATTGGTTCATGGCTGCCGCCGCCTGGGCCGGCGGGTTGGCGGGCTCCCTGTTCGACAGCCTGCTGGGTGCGACCATCCAGGCGATGTTCTGGTGTCCGGCCTGCCTGAAGGAAACCGAGCGCCATCCCCTGCATGCATGCGGAGCGCACACACAGCCGGTGCGCGGCTGGCATTGGCTGGGGAACGACGCCGTCAACTTCGCCGCCTCGCTCTTCGGGGCGGGAGCGGCGCTCCTGATCGCGACCGTCGGGTGACGGCCGGCCCGGCCGATCGGGGCTACAATCCCGATTGGCGCGACTCCTGCGCACGGGGAGGCTGACATGCCGGTCCAGGAGGTCCTCGGCGTCATCCTTGGTGGCGGGCGCGGCACGCGCTTGTGGCCTCTGACGCAGCAACGCGCCAAGCCGGCCGTCCCGATCGGGGGCAAGTACCGCCTGATCGACATCCCGCTCAGCAACTGCCTCAACTCGGGCATCTACCAGATCGCTATCCTGACCCAGTTCAACTCGGTCTCCCTGCACCGCCATATCTCGCACACCTACAACTTCGACGTCTTTCGCCCCGGCTGGGTGCAGATCCTGGCTGCCGAGCAGACCTTCTCCAGCATCGATTGGTACCAGGGGACGGCCGACGCGGTGCGCAAGCAGCTGTTCGAGATTCAGGTCACCGGCGCCTCGGATGTGCTCATCCTGGCCGGCGACCACCTGTACCGCATGGACTACGCCGCCATGGTTGCTTTCCACCGCGAGCGGCAGGCCGACGTCACCGTGGCCGTCAAAGCGGTCGGCGCGCACGACGTCCACCGCTTCGGCATCCTGCAGCTCTCCTCGGAGGGGCGCATTACGGCCTTCCTGGAGAAGCCGCGCCCAGCCGAGATCGGCGCGGACTTCGCCCGCCGGGCGGATGCGCAGCTGCCGTACCTGGGCTCGATGGGCATCTATCTGTTTCGCACCGACGTGCTGGTCGACCTGCTTCGTTCCGACCACGACGATTTCGGCGGGGACGTACTCCCGGCCGCCATCCGCAGCCACCGCGTGTACGGCTACGCCTTCGACGGCTACTGGGAGGACATCGGAACGATCCGCTCCTTCTACGAGGCCAACCTGGCGTTGACGCAACCCAACCCGCCGTACAGCTTCCACGACCCGATCCGCCCGATGTACACGCATCCGCGCTTCCTGCCCGGCTCGCGCATTCACGACGTCCAGCTGGATAACGTGCTGCTGTGCGAAGGCTGTATCGTCGAGGGGGCCGAGATCCGCGATTCGATCGTGGGCATCCGCAGCATGATCGGCGAGGACGTGATCATCAGGCGGGCGGTGATCATGGGCGCCGATTACTACGAGGCTGAGGGGCCCCCCGCCGATCCGGATGTGCCGCCCATCGGCATCGGCCGCGGCGCTCGCATCTCCGGCGCGATCATCGATAAGAACGCTCGCATCGGCCCGAACGTCCGCATCGAGGCTTTCCCCGCCGGCGTCGAGATGGATGCCGAGAACTGGACGGTGCGGGAGGGGATCGTCGTCGTCCCGAAGAACGCCGTGATCCAGGCCGAGACGGTCATCGCACCCTGACAGGGCGGCCGGCCCCCGCAGGTGAGTCACTCGGGGGCCGGCCGACGCGCCTGCAGCCTAGCTGTCGTGCTTGTCTTTGCGCTTGAGCGTTGCCTGCACCGCGATCCCGATCACAGCCGCCACCACGAAGATGGCGATTTCCAGCCCGCTGTTCAGCGTAAGCGCATCAACGATCAGGAAGGCCCCCGCCAGCGTGGAAATCAGGATCAGCGCCCAGTCGAACGCGGCCGAGACGACATAGGACCCGATCAACCCGCCGACGATAAAGGCCGCCAGCCACCACAGGCCGGTCAGATCCACCCCGAACATTTCCAGGCCCAGGGCCAGGATCAATCCGCCCCCGACGAAGCCGGCCAGCCCGATCGCCACCTTCTGCACCAGCACGGCCAGCAGCGCACCGACCAGCCCGGCGGCCACCGCCACCAGGATCTGTAGCCACTCCGGCATCGTGCCCATCAAGCGGGTCGCCAGGCCCAGCGCGGCGACGAAGCCGATCCCGCCCACGAACAACCAGTACAGCTTGCGGCCCAGCACAAGCAGCGCCAGGCCGACCAGAGCGCCCAGGACAGCGGTCATCATTCCCTCCAGCAGACTCGTGCGCCGGTCAGGCCGCCGGGCGGGGCCGGACCATCCACATGCACAGGCCGGCCAGCACCATGAACAGCGCACTGAAGGCCCAGATGGCGGCATGATCGGTCAGGTCGATCAGCTGGCCGGCCAGAATCGGGCCGGTGATTGCCGCCGCAGAGGACGAGAAGTAGTACAGGCCGGTGAAGGCCCCGATCCGGTCGCTGCCGCCCAGGTCGTAGACCATCGGCAGTGAGTTGATATTGATCAGCGCCCAGAAGGCGCCCATCAAGGCCAGCAGAATCAGAAGCGGCGTCGGCTGGCGCAGGAAGAATCCGGCGATCAGGCCAATCAACATCCCGGCGATCCCCACCAGGATGGTCGGGCGCCGACCTACCCGCGTGGCGATCAACCCGCTCGGGATCGAGAACAGGATGAGGGTCGCAGCAAAGGCGGTCAGCATCTGCGTCCCCCGGCCGACCTCGATGCCGAGGACGTTGCGTACGTAGAGCGTGAAGAACGCCTCCATCGCGTTCCAGCCGACGAACCAGCTGAAGATGGCACCCAGCAGCCACAAGCCGCTCTTGTCCGGCCCGCTGGCCAGCTGGCGGAGATTCTCGATCACGCCCGGTTCGGCCCGGCTGGCCGCGGCCGGCACCGCCGTCTGCGGCTCGCGAATAACGATCAGCAGCAGGGCGATCGCCGCCAGCATCACCCCGGCGCCGACGATGAAGGGCAGCGGCACGCCGAGGCGGTACAGGGCGCCGCCGCCGAACAAGGCCGCCGCGCCGCCCAGCCCGCCCATCAGGTTGATCACGCCGTTGGCCTTGCTGCGATCCTCGGGGCGGAAGAGATCGCCCAAATAGGCGATTGTCGGCGAGCGGAACAGGGCCATGCCGATGTTGGTGCCCAGGATGGCCAATGCGATCAGGATGAAGTTGTCGCGCACAAAGGGGACCAGGATGAAGAAGAGCGCCGCCAGCGGCGCGCCGATCATCAGCCAGGGCTTGCGCCGGCCGAAGCGCGTACGGGTGCGGTCGGATCGGCTGCCGACCCAGGGCTGGAAGAACATGTTGATGATGTTGTCCCAGGTCAGGATGAATCCGACTATCAGGGCCGACAGCCCGAGGTCTTCGAGCATGGGCGGGATCAGGCTGTTGAACAGGGGCCAGATGATGCTGATGCCGAAAAAGCCGAAGCCGAGCAGGAATGTCTTGCCGTACGGGAAGCGGGTCATCGCAAGCCTCCGCGGGGATGTGGACCAGAGGCGCATTGTACACGCGCTGCCGGGATTGAGGTCCATCGTCGCTGTGAGAGGCGGACGGGCAGAGCGGCGCCTCCCGGCTTCAACGGACGCCCCGCCCTCTGAAGATCAGCGCCGGATACTGTCCATATCTGCCAAAGAAGCGCGGGAATGCACTCTCGAGCCCGAATAGGAGCCGTAGGAACTGCCGTCCCAGGAAGCCTGGGCGTATGAATCTTCTCAGGAAGCGCACACTGACGCTCCGCCAACAGGCGAGATCTGTCCGGCTGAGCGGCGCCAGCTCTCGCCGGTACCAGCCATAGTCGTGCGCGAAGAATCCCGGGCGTCTGCCGGGGTCGACGTTCGGCCCCGCTGCATTCACCACCGCCTCGGCTGAGGGACCAGGCGCAGCCTGCGGCGCCGAGTTGCTGGTGCGGCTGCCCCGGCGCAGTCGTTGGCGTATGCCGCCCAGCCAGCCGGCCTTGGGCATCAGCAGCCGCATCAGCGCTGCGCGCTCTCCCCACGAATAGACCACGACGCCCTGGCCTTCCTCCTTCAACACGCGCAGCAGCTCCACGATCGCCCGGCGTTGTCCGGCGGCGGGGACGTGGTAGAGAGTGTGCAGCGAAACGAAACCATCGACCACCCCATCTTTCAGCGGCAGATGCTGGAGGTCACACTGAAGGTAGGCGCCGCGTTCGCCCAGCTTCTGTTTCGCTTCGACCAGGGCGGCGTAGGACACGTCGACGCACAAGCGGCACGCGTACCCCTCCGAGTAGGTCAGATACTCTGCGTATTGGATCGGCCCGGAAGCCGCGTCAAGCAGGTAGGTGCCCCGCTGCGGGAAATGCCGCCGCAAGCGCAGGTGACATCGGTGGATGTATTCCTGGCTGACGGGCCGAAGATCCTCGAAGAGCCGCGCGTCGGCGTATGTGGCGCTGTCCGCCTTCTTCCAGCCGACTTCGTCATAGAACTGCATCACCGCCTGGGTGGCCGCGTCGATATCCGCCTCGGCAGGCAGAGCGGGCGCCGACTCGTCGGCGATGGCCATACCGGGCAGCAGGACGAAGATTCCGTCGACCACGGGGTAGGCGTAGCGGCCATCCGGCGTGGCCAGCGCCTCCTCCAGGTCGAGGCGCACCGGTGCGCCGTTGAGATGGCGCAGCCGGCCGGAACGGATCCTCGACCGAAGCCTCTCCAGATCGCGCGGCGCCAGGAAGGCCAGGTCGAGTCCGCTGACCGGGCAACGCAGGATGGTCTCTAGGGTGCGGTCCATTTCCTGAGGGGCGGCCTACCGGCCGGCGTCAGCATACCGCATTATGGCAGATTCACCCGCCGCCGAGAAGCTTCGCCCGGCGGGGCTGAGCCGTGCGCGGCGCGGGTCAGGCCAGGTCATCGGCCCACTGGGTTGCAGGTGCGCGGCCCTCAAACTGGGTGCACAGCCTCTCGCTGCCGAGGCCGCTGATGACCAGGCGCTCCTTGGCATTCTCCAACAGCCGCGCCGAGAGGATCGACGCCAACCCGGGTACACCTGCCGCTCGCTCAATCCGTTCGACGATGTCTATCGTTCCATCACCTGCGTATCGGATTCGGAATCCTCGGCCTGAGCTTCAGTACAGGTAGGGGATCAGCCGCCACGACCGAGCCCGGTAGGCCTCCCACGCCTCCCCGAACTCCTGATGAAGC
>Ga0105100_10001021_pt1 | contig 16525 bp, 15 predicted proteins | sample PPLLak12cMay2015_2_FD_87033 | JGI IMG/M metagenome (GOLD analysis project Ga0105100, IMG submission 87033) | Freshwater sediment microbial communities from Prairie Pothole Lake near Jamestown, North Dakota, USA - PPLs Lake P8 Core (1) Depth... | ecosystem: Environmental > Aquatic > Freshwater >...
AATCTTCGCCCGGTTTCTTCTTTTTTCCTCGAAGCGAAATCTGCTTCTCCGCATCCAGCGAGGTTTCCAGCCTTTGGCATTACATGCTTCAGTTGTTAAGGTGCTGTTTTTTCAGTAAAGCCACGGATACTCACGGATAATTCAATAACCTTGGTAAATCCGTGATAATTCCAATTATCCGTGTCCCATTTCTAATCCCTCCGCCGCGCCGACGAACAGGTCGGCGGCGTCCAGCAGGGGGGCTTTAAGTCCCAGAACGCCCGCCAGGACCGGGCCGGGGACTTGACTGGCGAGCGCTGCTCCGAAGCAGTCCAGGGCATTCGCAATACCGCCTAGAACCAGCAGCGTCTCAGCGTCAAAATCCAGGTAGAAGGGGCGCATAAAGACGCCCAGATCTCTTCCCCATTGGTGGAAGACCTCTTGCACCCGGCTTTCGCCGCGGCGCGCCAGCTCTGCCGCCATGGGTATATCTATGGGTGCTCCATCCAGCACCCTTAACCGCTGCAGCAGCCCGCGGCTGGAGAAAACGTCGTCACCCCGCTGGCCTTCGAACAGGAAGGGGTAGATCTCACCGCCGGGTGGAACTCCGGCACCGCCTGGCGGTAATCCAGACCCGCCTTTCTGCGCCTGCCCGTTGGAGATAAAAGCCGAGCCGATCCCGGTGCCCAGGGTGACCCCCAGCAGGCGCTGGTATGCGCGCCCGGCGCCGCAGCGCGCTTCCCCGACGATAGCAGCTTCGGCGTCATTGCGGAAGCGCACCGGCAGGCCCGGCTTACCCAGCTGGCGACGCAGCTCGGCGCCGATATCTATCCCGTACAAGGCTTCGTACTTGTACTGGTTGTGGATGTAGCATATGCCGCGCGGGTAATCGAAGGGGCCTGGGAAGCCCAGGGCGATGCCTGAAAATCCTGCGCCGGTTTCATCGATTTCCCGACTCGTTTTGCGGATCAAATCGGTAAAACCTGCCAGAATCTCATCCGCCGGGGCGGAGCTGTCGATAGGCGTGTGATGCACCTGCCCGGCGACCCGGCCACCCGCCAGGACAACGGCACTTTTAACCGACGAGCCGCCCACATCCAGTGCCACAACGCAGCGATCGTCCGCCGTCATAAGCTCACCAATCGGGGCGTTCGAACCAGCCTGGCTTCAGGCTGGCCCTCACCACCATCGTCTGACCTGCGCCTTCATTCACCAGCCGGTAAGCGCCAGCGGAAGCAGGAATGATAAAGGTTTCAGCATAGTGGCAGCCCAGCGAGGCGCCGTTGAGGGTTTCCACGCGCAGCGGGCAGCCTGCCACCAGGTTAAGCACCAGGGGTGACCCGTCAGTCTGGTGCCAGGGAGCATGATCCCCGGCCGGATCCGGGGAGCCGTCGATCTCGAAGCGATGCACATCGTAGAAATGCTCGCCGTGGGTGGGCAGGTGCACCAGGCGCCAGCCTTCCCCATCCTCAACCACGACCGGCCTGGTGACCAGCTCCCGACTGACCAAATCACCCTGGCGCTCGAAACGCAGGTTGTGCATGGCGCGCTCGATGTTCAGGGGGCGCAGGTTGCCCTCCAGGTCGGGGCGCAGCCAGTCGTACACCTTGAATGTGTAGATATACGGTGTGGCGCTGATCTCCAGCACCAGGTTTCCAGCACCGGAGCCGTGCAGGGTGCCGTTGGGGATCAAGAACAGATCATGCGGATGGGCGCTCTGGGTATGGATGTAGCGCTCCACCTCCAACGGGACGGCGTCCCGGTAGCTGCGTTCCAGAACTGCCTGAAATTCCGCCGGAGAGACGCCCTCCTGAAAGCCAAGATGCACCTTTGCCCCAGGGAGGCAGTCCATGATGTAGTAAGTTTCGTCCTGGGTAAAGCGCTCGCCGAAGTGCTGGCGGATGTACGCCAGGCTGGGATGCACCTGGATGGATAAATGCCCGCCCTGCATGGTATCCAGGTAGTCGAAACGGATGGGGAACTCGGCGCCGAAATATGAAGCGAAGTCCCCCAGCACCGCGGCACCTTCCTGGTGCATCAGCCAGTCGAATGAGAGCTCCAGCAGGCGTCCACCGCTCTCAAACAGCAGGCCATTTTCCGGCAGGATGGCCTCGAACGACCAGGCATAGTTGGGTTCCATCTGGGGGAGCTGCGGGACGAGGTGTTTGAGCAGCTGCCCGCCCCAAGGGCCCGGCTCGAACCACGGCCTGGGACGGAATGCCGACCGAGCCAGGCCGTGCAGAGCTTCCCGCAGAACGTTTCCGTTGGCGAAAACCGGTTCATCCGGTCGCTGCCCGTCGATGAACAGGTCGATCTGGGGCATCAGAGCAGCTTTGTGCTGGTCGAGGGCGATCCAATCCACGAAATAGAAGCGCTTATACATGGCTTTTGGGTCGGCCGCGCCGGGTGCACCCAGATTGGCAATGGCGCCCGCCCGGGCGTGGAACTGGATCTCGTTCTTGGGCAGATCGATATAGACTAACAAGCCGGACCAGCCTGCCAGCGCGGCGCCGGGACCGTAGAGGATGTTCATCGCGGCTTGCGGGTCGGGCTGCATCTCTTTTAACAGGGTGGGATCGAAGAAATCAGACAGCCCCCGGGTGAAACGGGTGCCAAAAAGTGGGTCGTCGCCACCCAGAAAGGGTGCCAACAGAGCGTCGATCTCTGCCGGAGGGCGCAGCGCGCAGTCCACACACGTCCAGGTGGGCTGCACGCTCAGACGGCGCAGGGCCTGGTCAAGCTCCTCCCGCAGATGATCCCACAATACGCCAACGTAGCCATCGATTACCATGTTTGGGTGCTGAACCAGCCTGGCTGCCAGCTGTGCTGCAAGCTCATCATAGCCGGCCTCGATGGCCCCATCGCCCAGCGGAAAAGACGGGTATAGATCATAGCTGCCGGGGGACGGATTTGGCTTGGTCAGCGGCAACAGTGCTTGCCCGGTTTTACGGTAAGTGTGCTGCATCGCGTGGAGGAGTATATCATAGGGGATTGGGGGGAGAAGGTAACAAGGCAACCAGGTAATCAGGTGATAAGATAATTATAGGGACGAGGGAGGTTTTTTCAGAATGTTCTGAGCAGAACGAATCGGCAGGTGGGGTGTTGTCAGGTAAAATGTACAAAGGGTGATAAAACGCCCCATTGCACCTGACCCTACCCTTCAATAGACCAAGGAGTACTCCATGGATATCGGAAAAAGCTTCAGTTTCCCCTTCGAAGACGAGCAGTGGCTGGAAAAGTCGCTGATTGGTGCTCTCGTCGCCGCCATTCCGATCGTGAACTTCGCCTGGGGCGGCTACCTGATCGACTTGCTCAAGAATGTGATGCGCGGCCAGGACGTGCCCCTGCCAGAGTGGGGCGACTTCGGTGATAAATGGATGAAGGGTCTGTACCTGAGCCTGGCGAGCTTTGTGTATGCCATACCTATCTTCCTATTATCCTGCATCCTGGTGGCTACTTTCAGTGGGGCAGCCTACCAACAGGGCGAGGAACTGACGGACCAGCTGATTGCCCTGTTGACGGGCGTGGGCGGAATCCTGGGATGCCTGATCGCTTTGTATGCACTAGCGCTGTCATTCTTCTTCCCGGCGGCGTATATCCACTATGCGCGGGTGGGGACCTTCGGAGCGTTCTTCGAGATCGGCAAGATCTTCAAGATCGTGACTGCTGATACGGGCAAGTACATCACCGCCTGGCTGGTCTCGATGGTCGCAGGCATCGTCGTCAGCTCGGCGGTGGCGCTGCTGACGACGGCGTTGGGGTTCATCCCGTGCCTGGGATGGGCGCTGGGAATCTTGGTCAGCGCCGTGAGTGGGGTGTATGTATTCTATGTATACGGTCACCTGTTCGGGCAGGTGGGTGCGCCGCAGACGCAAGCCTTGATCCCACAATAGGCAACCAACAGCGCGGAGTAACGGAGAAAACGGAGCCAGGAGAGAGAATTATTCCGAATTACCGATGTATAATCAGGTGCAGTGCACAGGCTAAGTGCGCTGCACCTGATCACTTTAGTAAAGGAAATATCATGAAAATTGTCACCGATTCAGCTGCCGACCTGACGCCGGAAGATATTACATCGCTTGGAATTGATGTCGCCCCACTGTACATCCAGTTTCCGGATGGCGAGGTGAGATCCGAAGATATCACCCATGATGAATTCTACCGACGCCTGGAAAATATGCAGCCCAAAATCCCTACCACTGCACAGGCTTCGGCGGACGGATTTGTCAAAATCTACGAAAAACTTCTGGCGGCTAGCGAGGAGGTGCTCTCGGTCCATATCTCGTCTGGGCTGAGCGGAACGGTGGATGCCGCTCGCAGCGGGGCAGCCAAGCTCGGCAGTAAAGCCATCCACATTGTCGACAGCCTGACTCTCTCCGGAGAACAGCGCTTCCAGGTGTTGGCCGCAGCGCGGGCGATCCAGGCGGGCTGGCCGGTGGATGCTATCCGGACTCAACTGGATAAAATCCGGGCTGCCAGCGAGGTGATCTATACCCTGGATACGCTCAGCTACCTGGCGCGCGGCGGGCGCATCGGCAGGGTCCAAGCCCTCGCCAGCTCCCTGCTGGATATCAAACCCATCATCACGGTCGAAAAAAGCGATGGAAAATACAACACGGTGGGCAAGAGCCGCACTTTAGGGCGTGCCCTGGATGAGATGGGCCGCTACCTGGAAAAACGCTACAGCAGCCAACTGCCCATGTGGATCTCAGTCATGCACGGCAAATTCGGGGAAAAGGCCAGCCAGATGGCTGAAATTCTCCAACGCAACCTCAATGTAGCAAAACTGGAGATCCTGCGCATCTCCCCGGTGTTGGGAGTGCATACCGGCCCGGGCATCGTCGGCGCCGCCGTGATGCCGATGGAGCTGATGGAGGAGATAAGGTAAAAAAAAGTGGATCAGGTAATTTGGCAACAAGGGATTGGGGGATGAACCTGCGCGAATCAGTTGCGACGCACTTGGCGTAGACAAGCGCATCGCTTATCATAGAGCTTCGGCAACCCTTTTACGCATCCAGAACGGCAGCATCTCCCGCAACAGGACTGTCGATCTTGAAAAGGCGTGTGCTCTTGTTCACGATCAAGTAGTAAAGCGCCAGCAGCCCGCTGTAAATGACCACCACCAGGTAGACGATCTGCCCATTGCGTTGCTCCGGCGCCACAGACGGCAGGCGGGTGAGGAACGGCACGATCAAGACCAGGTCGTAAGCCAGGAAACCCCACAGCTGCCCGGCAGAGTTGACCCAGCTGGGGCGAATGAGAGCATAGGCAAAATAAGCCGCCGCGCCCATGAACATCCAGCCGATGACGACCGAAAGCTCAGGCGTGATCTTCCACGGAATGATGTTCGGCACCTGCAGGATCAGCAGCGTGCTCACGATCAGCAGGGCAATGATGAAGATAACAAAAGACCAGCGCACCAACCCCGGCATGGGGAGGCGTGTGTCCATCGGAATGCGCACGCTCCAGAAGAACAGCGCCAGCCCAAACAAGGCCCCAAACACACAAACGATGCCGTAATTGGTCATTCCGGAAGCGCCACCGCTGGCGCCAAGCCGGAAGGAAAGTATCGCCACCGGCGCCAGGATGGTGAGATAATCCAAGCCGATGCCTGCCAGCGCGCCGTAATTTTCAGTGGCGGCTGCCCAGAACGTCGATGCTGCGGCGGCGGCGAAGATCGAGGCGATAAAAATAAACGTCAGTGGGGTTGTGCCAGGAAAAGGCCACAAATTGACCACCAGGGGGAGCTGGACGAAGAAGGCAATGGCGAACAAAAGCTGCACCGCAGCGACGAACAGTAAGAAGATCCGCATAGCTCTTAACATATTAAATCCTCCACTTAACCAATCAACTCTTGGACAAAGCGAGATGAGAATCTGCATCCCCGTTCTTGAGCGCCCGGGCTAATATGCGCGGTGCAAACAGCGCACTGACCGGCTTGATGAGATGGGTGACCTCAAAAAAGGTCCGGTATGTGGCAGGGTCGCTTAGCGCAGCATACACCACCCGGTCCACGTAAGCATGCATCCAGCGCGTCAGGGGTATGCGCCGCCCGCCTTCCGTCTCGGCATAACGATAATCGTCGCCGGTTGCCAGCAGCCAGGGCGTTTTTATTTCCCTGGCAAGCCGTCCCTGGAAATCGATCCCCAACCGGCTGGAGCTGCCGTCCGCGCGTATCCCTCTCAGGGTTTCATCTAACAGCCTCGCCCCCAATGCCGCTACAGTCATACCCTGCCCATACACGGGGTTGAAAGCGCATACTGCGTCACCGGTGACCACGAAATTATCCGGCCAGCGCGGTAATCTCTCGAAATGCCGCCAGCGGTTTTCCGTCTTCCGGTATCCGTATACGGGCGAGATGGGCTGCGCATCTCTGAGCGCTTCAAACAGCGTTGGCACAGCCAGGCTGCGGGCAAAATCCAGGAAACCAGCTTCATCAGAGGGCGGGTAGTCGCGCCCGGCGCCTGCCAGCGTCACGAACCAGCGACCGTCTTCGATGGCATAGATCATACCGCCGCGCTTGTCACCCGGGGGCAGCCCGCGCACCAGGTGGCTCCTCCATCCCGACCAATCCACTGGAGACTGGTACACCCGCGTGGCATACCCCAGGAACGAGTTGATGCGCGTCTCGGAGGGTGCCGGATACCCCAGGGACTGCAGCCACTGAGCCGCCCTTGATTCCTTGCCGCTGGCGTCTACCACCAGATCGGCGCGTAGCTCGTCGGCGGCACTGCCTGGGAGGTCGCGGTGGCTGTAGCGCACGCCCATTATACGGCTGTGGGCTGCATCGGCGATCAGGTCGCCCGCATCCGCCTCCTCGATGAACTCCAGGTTGGGCAGCCAGGAAACTCGCCGGCGCACTGCCCATTCCAGCAGATCGCGGCTGCAGGGATGGGACTGGTAGCCAGATGTAAAGCGCGGCATCAGTCCGGTGAAAATGTAGGCGCTCAGGTCTTCGAGCCAGTCCACACATGGGGCGCCGGCTCCCTCCAGGTCGTGCTGCAGGCCGGGAAAGAGCTTTTCGAGCTGCTGTTGACCGCGCCACAGCAGGATGTGGACGTGGCGCGCCTGCGGGACGCCTTTGCGCGGCCGCGGTCGAGATGGAAACCGGTCGCGCTCCAGGATCGTGACCCGCTCGAAGTGATCGGCCAGCACCCGGGCTGCCAGCAATCCCGCCATGCTGCCGCCGATCACCACTGCATGCTTCCAAGATTTACCAGAGACATGTGCCATCCGAATACCAACCTGAGGATTGACAGTAAAAATATCAAATATTTCAGAGCTATTTTATCTTATTATTGGGAATTAATAACAGGAAATCTACCAGATGCGATGCACATGAAATTGTCACCGGCATCGAATGAATTCGGACCCCCCTGCCATAGAACGGCATCCCCCCATCGAAAAATCATCGATGGGGGGATCGAGGGGGGGTAAGCACTCAATTTGTCGGTAGCCCGTGATCGAAGTTGTAGTACAGGGTCTGGTATGCCTGGCGGAACTCGATCACATCTTCCACCACCATCTCGGGGGATTGCTTTTCGATCAGGATGCGCCCCACGAAACCGGCGATGGTGTCCATCTCCTCAGGTCCCATGCCGTAGCGTGTCACCTCGATCGTGCCCAGGCGAAGGCCGCCGGGGCGGTCCCAATCTGCGGGCGTATCGCTCGGGATCAGGTTCTTGTTGGTCACCAGGTTGGCCCGCGCCAGCAGGTGGGCTGTATCCATACCGCCGCCGAAGGCGTGTGCATCGGCAATCACCTGGTGGGTGCGGGTATAGCCCTTGTGCGCGCACAGCACCGGGATGCCGCGCCGGTCCAGGGCAGCTGCCAGTGCCTGGGCATTGCGCACTATCTGCGCCATGTAGACCTGCCCGAACTCGATCATCTCGGCTGCGGACACCGCCAGGGCAGCCACGCGGTTCACCTGGTGCGTGGCAGCCAAGACAGGGAAGATGGCATGTGTAACCGGCTCCGTCAGCTGCGGATCATCCCAGACAATGATGCCGCTCTGCGGCCCGCTGAAGGTCTTGCCCGCCGAGCCGGTCATGAGCGCCGCGCCTTCCCGCAGCGGGTCCTGGAACTGGCCTCCGGCGATCAGGCCAATCTGGTGGGCACCGTCGAAGTAGATCTTGCCACCCCATTCGGCTACGATCTCACTCATCTCTTTCAGCGGGAAGGGGAACAGGGTCATGGAGGCGCCCAGGGCGACCAGCACCGGGCGCACCAGGCAGGCTGTCTTGCCGAACAGGTCCAGGTCCACCACCAGCTCGTCCGGGTCCATAGGCACATCCACGATTTTCAGACCCCGCACACCTGCCGGCCCATCCGGACGGTTGCTGGAATGCCCGCCGAAAGGCTGGGCGATGCTCATGATCACATCTCCCGGCTGCGTCAGGGCGGTATAGGCGGTCAGGTTGCCAATCATGCTGGCGACCAGGCGGTGGTCGGCATAGCGAGCGCGGAAGGCCTGCTTGAGCAGCTCCACGCACAGGGCCTCGAGCTCATCGATATATTTCGTGCCGGCAAACCAGCGGTTGACCTTGCCGATGTGCCCCTCGGCGGCCCGCGTGCCCACTTCGGAGGCCAGCAGAGCCCGCACCGCGGGACTTGTGGGCGCTTCCGGCGCCAGCAGGTTGATGCACTGCTCGCCGCGCCACTGCTCGTTGCGCCTCACGGCAGCGATGACAGCCTCCTGCATCTCCCTACCCGAGCGGCAGGCATCCAGGACGGCACGCGCCTGGGCGAGGATCTCGGGATCGTGGACTTCGAAGGTAGGATGTGTGGTCGAATTGGGCATGCTTGACTACTCCAAATTTTCAAGGTCGGCTAAATCCTGTAATCTCCCGGACGCCTGCTTATTTTTTCGAAGATTCTCGAGATCGATGAAATTGACCCACACCCCTTCTATTTCTATTTGCATCCGTTTATCGTAGCATGCAGCAAATTCAACTCCAGGCAGGCTGCATAGGATGTCAATGCGATTCGGCGGATATCCCAACTGGATAATCTGGTCAGCAACCAGGAAATCCCCATCCTCCAGCCCCAGAGATTCGAAACCAAACTGTTCGATAGCGCTTACCATCTTGCGTGCATTATCCGGTGCTAATTCGATCCAGATGTCAATGTCCTTGGTATAGCGTGGATAGCCATGAAGTGCGACCGCATATCCCCCAACAACCAGGTAGTGAACCTGGTTATCGTTTAATGATTGTATAAACTCTTTGAAATCCTGGTTGAGCATTGTACCTCCAGCGATGATATTCCTGGCGAATCTGCTCCAGCGTAGCCAGGCGGAACTGCGGCGTCTGTGACTGCCAATAAGCAAAATCGCGCTTCGGTTTGCTCAATGAAGTAAATGTAACCACTGGCTGAATGTTATGCAGTTTGGATTCCATCTTTTCCTCGATCCCCGGATATTATACCCGCCTCACTTCGCGTTCTGTGCGGTGAAATTACTGAACGAGCCCAAGTAATTATCCGCTCAGCTGCCGCAAATACTCCAGCACACCCGCCTCCACCCGGGCAGGATACTGGATCTGCAGGACGCTTGCCGTCTGGCGCGCCAGATGGTGGAACAGCTCCAGCATGGCGAACAGGCTTTTCCAGGTTGCGCCGCTGTCATAGGCGGAGAAGCTGCCGGCGAAAGCCCGGACCAGTTCGGGCGAGGCCCACTTCTCGAAGCGCTTGCCTTCCAGGTGCAGGAATGGGTCGGGCTGCCAGCCACGGATTACCCCGTGCTGCCAGAGCGCCATGCGGTACAGGTGATCCTTGATGTAGCGGTTCTCGATCAGCTTTGCATACCACAGGTCCTGCCGCACCAGGTACTTGGCGACACAGCAGGCCTCAAACCAGAAGTCGTAGATGGTCTGCAGGAATTCATCCCGACTGGGGCGAGTTATGGAGAAGCCAAGGCCATCCGGCGCTGGGAGCTGACGAGCGAGCTGGTCTTTATCCACCAGCACCCGGTAGCCGTTGCGGTAGCTTTCGTACTCCTTAAAGCCCTGGACCAAGTCCGTGAGCAGCGAAATGCGCCAGAAACTGAAATCCACCCGCGGCCGGTCGCGGAAGATCACCAGCCGCGTGGGGATGATCGCCCCGTAGAACTGGAACATCTCTTTTTGATACACCAGCACATCGCCGAACTGGCTCATCCAGCCGTCGTCGCTGAGATAGCGGTCGAAATCACGCGAGAAGATGTTGATATCGTAGTCGGAGAGCGCATCCACATGCGAGCGCACCACCAGCGAGCCTTCCAGGATGACGGAGCGAATGTCGTCATCTGCCTGGGCAAGGGCTATAATCCGGTCGATCAGGGACGAATCCAGCATCTATGCCTCACAATCTGGATGGTTCAGGACACGGATAAACCCGGAGGATCAGGCAGCACGCTACTCTTTGCGCCGCCATCCAAGATAGCGCGGCGTGCGCTGGCAGTACTCCCGGTACTTGTCGCCAAACACATCCACCAGGTGCTCCTCTTCGGCATGCACCATCCAGCGGGCGATTGGCAGCCACAGGCAGGCTAAGAGAACGCCCTGCCAGGAAGGCCACAGCAGGGCGTAGCCTAGGATGAATAGGAAGCCGCCCACCAGCTGCGGGTTGCGGCTGTAGCGGTACAAGCCCGTAGTGCGCAGGCTCCCGACCTGTCCGCCAAAAGAAGCCCCACCTAAAAAAGGCATCGAGAAGAGCACGATCAGGAAACCAATCGCCATCAGAACCAGGGCAATCGGGAACAGCCAGCCTCCGGCCTGTATGTGCGACAATCTGGAATCGAGGAATGCATACGAAGCCAGGGCGTAAGCGCAGAAGTAGCCGGTCTGCAGGATGGCGACCGGCTGTGTCAGCTTGCCGTGGAGGCGGTAATCCGAGCTCACGCGCTCAAACACAAAGTAGGCTGCCGTGAGCAGGGCTGCCAGGAGCAGCAGGCTGACCAGTGCATTCGCGGGACCGATCATCGTAGGAAGCCTGGAAGATAAAGGGTATTGATCCTAAGAGCCCGGTGCGCTCAGCGCCGCATCGTAAAATTCGATCAGGCGCTGCGCATACTCCTCCGGAAACAGAGATAAGGCTTGCGTATGCGCCGTCTCGGGCGCGATCCACAATGCTGCCCGTTCGCCCAGGGTGGCCGCAAACATCTGGTTGAATTCTGTCTCCATCTGGTTGCCGCCCGCGGCGATGAACAGGAAGCGCGTCGCTTCAGCTTCGATCATGGAGTCGAGCAGCGGCTGGGGAGGCCTCTCGCCAGACAGCAGGCGGACGGTGGCGTACATCACCCGGGCGGTGAAGTTACGCACCAGGGGCCGCTCGGATTCCAGCGCCAGGAGCTCTTCTGTCGAGCGGCGCGTGGCGCCATCGGCGGCAATGGCCCCGATCACCGGGTACTGCGCGGCGGCGCCCAGGAGGATTTCCCCGCCCATCGAGATGCCCAGCCCGCCGATGGACTGGACCTCCCCGCGACCATCAAGGAAATCGACTCCCGCACCCACATCCAGGGTTCCCTGCCAGCCCAGGCGGTTGGTCTTGCCCTGGCTCTCCCCGTGACCGCGCGGGTCCAGCGCCAGTACGCCATAGCCATTGCGCGCCAGCAGCTCGGCATACGGGCGCAGGGCCTCACGGGAACCGCCCGCGCCCGGCAGGAGCAGGATGGCACTTCCATTCGTCGGAGGCTGGTACCACGCCGCCAGCTGGACGCCATCCTGAGTCTGCAGCGTGACTTCTTCAAACCCTTGAGGCGGCTGACCGACCTCCCCACGCGCCGGGAGCAGGGTTACAACCCCCATAGCGGCGGGCAGCCCTATATACAGCAGCGCCAGGATCACCAGCAAAATCCAGGCTGCAATGGATAGGACGCGCCTGCGGCGGGATGGATATTTAGATATCATCGACTTCCTCATCGAGCGGCTCCGGGGCTTTTCTCAAAGGTCTGACCACGGCCTGGATCTCATCTTTATACACCACATCCACCGCGTTTTCCTTCACCCGGATCACCCGGTATTCTTGCCCTACTCGCTGGCAGGCCTTGACGATCGCCCGCCCGTAAATATCCCAGCCCTTCTCAGTGAAGTAAAACCGGCAGTTCTTCCGGATGCGCTTCTTTGGAGCCGGCATATCCATCCATACCTGGTAAACGCCATCCTTGACCGGGATATAACAGATTCCCCCTTTCACATCCCAGGATTTTATATCCGGCAGATCGACCGGCAGATGGGATATCAGCTCGATGCGCCTGTACATGCGTGCTCCGCGGTGAAATCTCTCAATTAGCTGGCCTGGGAAGAGCGTCGCCGGAACAGCAGCCAGATGAGCGCTGCCAGACAGCCCGCCGCCAGGCCCATCACAGGCAGCAGCCCGCCCAACCTGACGGAGGCTGCTTTCAATGATACCATCTCTACCACCGTGGGGCCAACATGGTTGCCTGCAGCCCAGTCAGAAAATGCGCTCACATCCTGGCGGACGATATGGTTGAATGGCGTGGCGCTGTACCCATCGGCAGCACAATCCCAGGTCGTCCCGCCGATATAGCGGCACAGGGTATCCTCTGCGTCGGGTGTAAATAGAGTGGGCAGCGACAGGTCAACCTCGAAGTTGTTGGCTCCTGGATTGGGTTCGATGTCGTAGTACTCGCCCCAGCCCACACCGTTCCCACCAGCAGAGCCCGTCCTGCCGGGATGATCGCCTGGTATCCTCTCCACGAACAGGTCCTCGAGGCTGCCGAGGCTGGTGACCACGATTTTCGCCCGGGTGGGGCCGATGGTGTACTCCCCCGGCTCGGTGATGTTCTTTGAAACCCATGGACTGTCGGCGAGCTTCAGCTCATATGCGCCGATATCGCAGCGCCAATCGTCACGCGTCTCGCCGCGCTGGTCGATAGTGCGACAGGTAGCAGCGTCGCCGGCGTCGATCGCCGGGCTGGAAGGCAACAGCGCACAGGTGTAGGTCACGCCGCCGTACATATCGCATTCGTCCAGGGATGGGTCCTCATAGAATTCCGGATAGCAGAGGCCATCTTCCACCATGTTGTGGACGTTGTCCTGGATATTCCCGAAATTGATACAATCGCCGCCGAGGGTGCTGTTGGCGATGATGTTGTTATAAAACATCAGGTCACCGACATTGTATAAGCCGCCGCCTTCGTATACAGCTGCGTTGTCGTGCAGGGTGCAGTTGGTCAGACTCAGGCTGCCCGTCTCGCTGCTCACTCCTCCGCCGAAAATGGTGGCGTAGTTGGCGTAAAAGGTCGAGTTCTCCAGATGGGTAGTAGCATAGTTGTAAACGCCGCCGCCCATACTGGCTGTGTTGCCCATAAAGGTGCTGCCGGACACCGTCAGGTTGCCCAAATTATTGATGCCTCCACCATTAAAAGAGGCTTCATTGGCGTCGAAGGTGGTAGCACTCACGTCCAGAAGCGCGCCTTCTTGTGCGTTATGGATACCGCCGCCAAAATCAGCCGTATTATCGATGAAAATCCCCAGGGTTACGGTTGCCTCATCATCGTTGCGAATGCCGCCGCCGTAACTCGACCAATTGCCCTCGAAGCGGGTGTTCGTCACTCCCAACGTGGCGCGGATATTATAGATGCCGTCCCCACCGTTCATGGCCGTGTTGTTGTAGAAAGAGCTGTCAATCACTGACAGAATGGCGTCATTGTCGTCGTAAATCCCACCGCCGTTTTGCGATGAGTTCCCCCGCAAGGTGGCGCCAGTCACGGTGGAGTTGCTGTACATGTTATTATCGATCGCCCCGCCGGTGATGGCAATATTGCTGATGAAAGTTGTGGTCGTGATCGTCAGAGAACCACCCCAGTTATCGATGGCGCCGCCGTTGATATGCGCATAATTTTCGTTGAAAGCGCCGCCGTTCACGGTTAAATCACCAATATTATAGATGCCGCCGCCAAAACCGTCCCCCTCATTGTATGCCGAGTTGCTGGTGAAGGTACAGTCGGTCAGGATCAGCTCAGCTCGATTGTTGATGCCCCCACCTTCATGGACGGCGTCGTTGTCGGTGAATGTAGTGTCAACAACAGACAGGTATGCCTGTACACCATCGTTCTGGTTCTAGATGCCAGCGCCATAATCCGCCGTATTGCCCTCGAAGTGGCTGTTGGTTATCCACACCACGCCTTCCAGATTAATGAGCCCGGCGCCGTTGGCGGTTGCCGAGTTGCCGGTGAAATAACTGGAATCCACGGTCAACGTGGCGTTGGAGTGATTCTCGATGCCGCCCCCAGAAATGGCTGTGTTATCCTCGAAGGTGCTATTGATTACCGTCAAATCCGTGCTGCTGGTGACACCTCCGCCGTTCTGCACTGCGGCGTTTCCGGTAAAAGTGCTGGATTCCACCTGCATTCCGCCGGCATAATTATCGATCCCCCCGCCCCACAACGCCGTGTTGTAGTTGAAGTGACTTTCAAATGTGCTGACCGAGCTCAGGTTGCGGAGACCGCCGCCATAAGCCCCAGTGTTTGATTCAATGATGGTGTTGTTGATCGTCAGGTTGCCAGTGTTGAATATACCACCGCCATTTCCCGTTGCAGCGTTGCTGTAGACCAGGCAATTCACCAATGTCAGGTCGCCCTCGTTGTAGATGCCAGCACCGTCGTAGCCATTGCTATCATCTGCGCGGCCACCGGCGATATCCAGGGCAATCAGACTGACCGTGACGCCGGGGTGGACACCAAACACCCGGAAAGTCTCGTCGCCGCTGATTTGTATGTGAGTAGCCAGGTCGGCGCCATCAATGGTCAGGTTTTGGTCGATATCCAACTGCCCCATCGTAAGCAGGATCGTCTGCCCGCTCAACGAAGGGTCGAACACGATCGTATCACCGGGTGCGGCTGTGTTGATGGCTTCGCGCAAGGAGCAGTCTCCATCATAGCAATTTCCATCGTCCCCATCAATGTTGGTGTCCACAGTGAACGTGTCTGCAAGGACCGACTGGACCGGCAGCGCCAGCAGCCACAGGCAAGCCAGCGTCGCGCCCAGCAGTATGGTCAAAGCCATTGAATGCTTTTTACTGTTCATGAAAATATCCTCCCCAGGACAACCAAACGGAAGTTCGGGCTTTATATTGGCTTTAGCGTATATAGCACAGGTGACTGACAAAACACTGACACGTTTCCCTCCGTACGATGCGCAGTGTTCCAGTTAAATTATACAACTTTCCCAAATATGTGACATTCCTTTTATGCTGTCCGATTTCGTGCTGCGCGGAGCCGCACCTGTCATGTTATTTTGCCAGAAAGAAATCGGCTGGCAGTCTTCATCTGACTGCCAGCCGTTAGTAAGGGCTGAGAGTATGGGCCGCCGGCGGTCCGGTCAAGCCGGGCTGCTGTGCGCCTGCCCCTCCAGGATCGGATCGAAGTAGCGCTTGAGCTCCTGTTTCAGCTGCTCCACCGAATCGAGGGCAAACAGGACCGAGTTGTGCTCCCAGACGGCTTTGTCGTGCCGGATGACGTTCTCGATCGTGAAATCCCGGATGGGCACTTTGCCCTGCACGGCGTTGACCATCTCGGCGTTGCCGGAGATCAGGCCTGCGCCGAAGATCTTCAATTCGCCGTGCTCGCGGATCATGCCGAACTCCGTGCTGAACCAGGCCAGGCGCTTGATGTGCTCGCGCTGCTCCTGGTCCGCCGCCAGAAAGACGGGAGCAAACAGATCTTCCAGCTCGGCGTAGTGCGGCAGGGTCAAGAACGGCAGGTGGCCGAAAATATCGTGGAACATATCCGGCTCGGGAGTCCATTCCAGCTCTGCCCAGCTGCGCATGTAATCGGTGACCAGGAAGATGCGCTGTTTGAACTTGTGGTACCAGGGGACCGCATCGGTATAGCGCACAGCCGTGCGCTCTACACGCCAGCCGGTGCGGGGCGTGATGCGCCCGTTAAGATAATCCAAGGATGGGATATGGTCAGCGGGAAGGGCCAGGCGCGCAAATCCTTCCAGGTAGTCGGAACAGGCATACTCTTCGACGCGCGGGCGCTGTGTGCTGTACAGCGCCTGCCAGATTTTGTGTAAGTCGTTAGTGAATTCCATACGATACCTCCCTGAGAGTTTGTGAAAAAATCGGATGTCATCCTGAGCGAAGCGAAGGATCTCTTCATTAAAAAGGTTAGACTCTTCGCCACACTCAGAGTGACAAAAGAGATTAATTCACAACCTCTGAGCGTACACGAAACAAACGACGATATTATTATACTATTAAGGGCAAGAATGTCCTAATAAATAACTTGAAATACCCCAGGGGCTTTCGTAAAGTGAGAATTGGGTCGTAGATTGCAACGCGGCAAGAATCGCACTTGCGGCTCGCTTTTTGAGAGATTGCTGCGCAGCGCATTATCTCTCTCCGCTTACGGAAGTGTATCCTTCTTTCAGGAAATTCCAAACGCTATTTCCGGCGCACGCAGGTCATTCCGAGACCCTGTGCTCTTTGCAGGGTCGAGGAATCCCTGATCCCCTGTTCTTTGTAACCCTGCCGGCAGGGAAAAGGCAACTATCGCCACAGGGATTTCTCACTGCGTTCGAAATGACAACCTGGCTGGTCTGGT
>Ga0105100_10001026_pt1 | contig 16473 bp, 14 predicted proteins | sample PPLLak12cMay2015_2_FD_87033 | JGI IMG/M metagenome (GOLD analysis project Ga0105100, IMG submission 87033) | Freshwater sediment microbial communities from Prairie Pothole Lake near Jamestown, North Dakota, USA - PPLs Lake P8 Core (1) Depth... | ecosystem: Environmental > Aquatic > Freshwater >...
GTGATGTTGTGCATTGTGTGCGGTGCGTCCTCTCTCTGTCTTTGCGATGGGTCGTGTGACTGTCTAGTCCATCGTTTACCAGTCGTGCACCTTACTTTTCCACAACACTACTCTTCTCGGACGAAAGCTCGCGCTCGGGATCCGAAGGCTCAGCGCCTGTGACCACGATTTCTTGGCCAGTCGATTCCTGCGTCGTAGTCGGTGTGACCGATCGCTCGGGCCTACGAGGGCGCCGCGACGATCACCGGAAATCGACTGGATGCCGTAGGGGTCGTCTACTTCATCGTGAATCCGGGCGACCGATTTTCATCGCTGGAGCTTCCAAGCGGGTCAGCCGCAGACGACGATGTTGGTCGTTTCTTTCTGAGCGCGATGTTGATCCCCGCTCCAGGGTGCTATTTCCTCGAAGTGATCGGCAAAGGATTCGAAGACTGCATCGTATTTGAGGCGGTCAGCGAAGGTGGCTGATGGTCCCTCAGGTATGAGGAGTCCGCGGCGATTGCCCGGTCGATGACATGGAGCGCAAAGAAGGTGCCGTTCGGTAGCGGGTGAACGGATGGAGCGGTTCCGTTCAAGATTTGCTGGTCTGCGCTGCTTCCGTGCTGCCCGGCCGTTATGCGAGTCAGGTTCTTGGCTGAAATGCGAGGAAGAGAACGACGCCCAACACGACGAGCGCAACGACCAAGAGCACCGTCGTCCTCCGGTTAGTGGATCGAATTGCTGCATGGTCTGGTGGAGCCAAGTGTTCCGCTTCTTGAACGAATGATGGGTGTACTCCGTAAAGCCATAGAACATTGCCGTCCAGACGACCAGTCACCCAGACGATGCGGCGAGCGCCAGCCCCGCTAACCAGTGTCACCAGGGCGACGGCGATCCCTCCCCACGCCCACGCGCTCTCTTCGGTCAACAAGGCTGAAACCAAGAGTCCGATCCCGAGTACAAGACCCGCGACCGAGCCGAGATCCACGAGACGTATCCGACGCAGCGTGTCATCTGAGGCGGGGAGATCCGCTGTGACCTTGTGGCGAGCGAAACCAGCCGCGATCAAGAAAGGGATGAGACCCCAGAAGATCAGCAGCCACGTCCAGCCGGGAATGTCCCCGAACTCATGTCTCTTGGTCGTCTCTGTCGGTACACCCGTCTTGGCACACAATCGGGGGAGTTCTCCCAGCTTGTGCGTATCGACAACTGCACTTGCCACGGGCAGGAATCCTAAGACGGTTCTGCCCCATCACGGAGAATCCGCTGGGGCCGAGCAATAAGTGCCGTTCTCGCGCGGTCTCGGAATGAGCGGATTCGCTCGGGATCAGTTGATCTAGGCTAGCGGAGCTCGAACGTTCCGACAGCGACGCCTGTACCGACTACTCGTGAGACGATCCCAAGGGCTACATAGTCGAGGGCTGTCACCGCCACGACTCCAAACAAGGTCAACGCAGCGCGCTGAAGACGGCACGTGTGTAAAGACGGGTCCAATACGGTGTCGATCCACGTCGCCGAGAGTGGGGGCCTCGTGGGCGTGTGTGGTGCCGGTGGAGAGCAGCGGATAGTAGCTCTCGTGCAGGATTCGTCCTTGATCCCGAAAACCAGATACATAGACGTGAAATAGGCGAAGTAGCTACAGTTCGCCCATGGCGAAGGCATCGCCAACGTTGGATGGTCTGCGCATCGAACCGCTTGGTCCCGAGACCTGGGACGCTTACGCCGCACTGATCGAGCGACACAACGGCATCTTCGGCGGCTGCTGGTGCACGTATTTCCACGACCTCAGCAGCGACAAGCGGCTGCGGGCCGAGGTCGGGGAGAACAACCGCGCGTTCAAGCAACGCCTGGTGCACGAGGGCAAGGCACACGCGGCCGTCGTCCTCGACGGCGACCGCGCCGTCGCCTGGTGCCAGTACGGGCAGCCCGAGGAACTGCCCAACATCCATCACCGCAAGGAATACGACGAGACGTCGACGCGCCAACCCGACTACCGGCTGACATGCATCTTCGTCGACCGCGACTATCGGCGCCACGGCGTGGCAGAGTCCGCCCTGCGCGGCGCGCTCGATCTCATCGCCCTCGCCGGCGGGGGAGTCGTCGAGGGCTACCCCCACGACACGCAAGGCAAGAAGGTCTCGGCGTCGTTCCTCTACAACACCACGCGCACGACCTACGAGCGATGCGGCTTCGTGTTCGACCGCCCCAAGGGCCAGAAGAACACCGTGATGGTCACTACAGTGGCGCCAGCGTGAGGCTGGCGTTTGCCGACCTCAGCCGCGCAGCGTCGACGGCGGTACGACATCGATGACGTGCCCATCTTCGGCAAGTGACCACCCGAGCGGGGTCGATCCATCGATCGACCGCCTCGGAGTCGCCGGGATCTCACGGGCAGACGCCTGACAGCACCTACTTCTTCAGGTCGAAGTAGACAGCGCATAACGCGCGCAACGAAACCCCGAAAACAACGTGATCACCCACCCGGGATCCGGCAATATCGCTCGGGAGGCGACCGGCCCGCACGTCGTGTGTAGCCATTTGTGTAGCCGTACGTAGCCGGACAGGAGAACACCAGACAACACGACCGATTCGAATTCGTAGACAGGACGGCACCAAACACACGTACCTGGACTGGGCGGACGGTTTGGGCGGGACTGTTAATCCACTGGTTGTAGGTTCGAGTCCTACCCGCGGAGCAAACCGACACACTCGAAGTGCCGTTCGGCGTCACCCGCCGGTCAATGAGGCGGACGTGCGATATGTGCGTCGCTCAACGGGGTCTCCGGGATGCCTCGCGGGCATGCGCGCCGCAGTCGGTCCCGGCTGGTTGGCGCGGCATCGGCAGGGCAGGTGGTCAGGCTGACGTCGCCGTTACGTGCCGCTCTACCCGGCCAGCGGTGCTATCTCGCAGACCTGGGCTCGGAGTGGTGAGCTTCCGCTGATGGGGTCGCTCGGGGTCTGGCTGAGCACAAGATTGAGATTGGCGCTCCCCGGACCGAACGCTGGGTAGCCGGGCAGGTCGAGTTCATCGCACGGTTCGAACCAGCCGTGCTGGCCACACACGACGCCAGGGGCGAGCGTTGCGTTGAACACGGCGCGGGCCCGGACGCTCCCTTTGGGCGTGGTGATCTCCACCCACTGCCCTTCGGCGATGCCTCGCGTGGTTGCCGTTTCCGGGTGCAGCTCGACCTGTGGATCCGGCATGTGGCGACGTAGGTTGGCTATCTGGCGGTGTTGCGTCTCGCAGAAGTAGAGAGACTTCGCACAGGTGAGTACGAGAGGTAACTCGTTGGCGAGGTCGGGACGCGAGCGGGGACTCAACGCAGGCTCGGTAAATGAAGGGATCGGCAGCTGGCCAATGTCGAGGAAGGCCTCCGCATAAAGCTCGATCCGTCCCGTCGGGGTGTCAAACCCGGCCGGGACGCCGCGGTGGCCGACCGCCGCATACTTCCGGTGGTGGGTCTCCAACGGCAGTGAGACCCCCGCAGGATTGTCGCGCAGCTCCTGGAGCGTCACCCCGCTCGGCTCCAGCTGGTGTTCCCAGGCGACGTCGACGTCGCCGCCGAAGAAGTGATCGCCGAGTCCGAGCCGGGTCGCAAGGTCGAAAATGATCTCCATGTCCGAACGTGCCTCACCCACCGGGCGCACCAGTGGGCGACGCAGCTGCACCAGCGACTGGGCCTCCTGGGAGACCTCGAATCCGATCTTGAGGCCCTCGGCCTCGAACGCAGCGGTAACCGGCAGGACAATGTCGGCTTGTTCGGCGGTCGGGCCCATGAAGTGGTCCAGATGAACGTGGAAGGCGAGCGCCTGCAGCGCGTCCCGGCCTCGGGCACTGTCACCGTGGGCCATCACGAGATTCGACCCGAAGCTCACCAGCCCCCGCGCTCGGTACGGACGGCCGTCGAGCACAGACGTGTAGAAATCCTCCCCCGTGACGAACCCGAAGCGAGCCGGGCCGAGGGGTCGGTCGTCCACGCCGATCGCCTTCGCCCACTGCGCCGAGTCGAGCAGTTCCGCCCCGGTGATGGGATTCGACGGGACAGGCGTGAACAGCACGTTGCCGCCCGGATCGTCAAGGCAGCCAGTCAGCGCGTAGAGCACATTGACGGCTCGGATGATCTGGGTCGTGTCGCTGTGCTGCTCGAGGCCGCTCCACGTGTAGAACGCGACCGGGCGGTGCTCCCACAGCATCTGGGCGGCACGTTCGATCTCGACGGCAGGAACGCCGGTGATCTCCTCGGCGATCGCCGGCGACATGGCACGGCACTGCTCGGCCAATAGGTCGAAGGCCGACCGGCAGGTCACCTCCCTGTCGGCCGTCGCTACCTCGACCGTCCCGACCAGGGCCAGCCGCTCGTGGTCCGCGATGTCGGTGCCGCGGGCGGCTGGGTCGACAACGACGGGCTGCCCGGCGACCTGGTCCCAAGCGACGTAGTGGCCCGGGTCGCCGCTGGGAGTCAGGTCGTTGGCGCGCAGGAACCGCCCGGTGTCGGTGCGGACCAGAAGGGGGCCGCTGGTCCACCGTCGGACGAACGGATCGTCGTACCAGCCACGCTCGATCATCACGTTCGTGATCGCAAGCGCCAGAGCGGCGTCGGTGCCTGGACGCACCCGCAGCCAGGGATCCGCCTGGCTGGCGAATCCGGCCCGGCGAGGGTCAACCACGACCAGCTTCGCCCCACGGCGCAGCGCTGCCCTCGTCGCCGTGGCGTGGGCAAGCCGCGACACCCACGGGTTGTAGCCCCAGAACAGGATGCATCCGGCACGGTCGAGATCAGGCATGAACTGGCCGGGCACCGGCGCCCCGTACGTGTACAGCGATGCAAGATGGCGTCCCCACCCACACAGCTCCATCGACACGACGAAGTTCGGGCTGCCGTAGGCACGCTGAAGACGCTGGATCCAATCGACACTGTCGACGATCGCCGAGGTCGAGGGCGACACCGAGCTGAAAACGACCGATTCGGGGCCGTGATCGCGGGCCAGCGCTCGGAGCCGTTCGGCGACGGTGTTCAGTGCCTCGTCCCAGCCAATACGCTGCCAGCCGGGATCAGACGCGCCCTTCGGGGCGGTGCGCTTCAGCGGGTGCTGCAAGCGGTCGGGATGGGCGGAGATCTCCGCCGCCGCCTTGCCCTTGACGCACAACGCCTTTCCCGTCGGGTGCGACGGGTCGCGCGACAGCGCAAACGTCCCGCTCGTGACAGTCGCCCGCGCCCCGCACCGCGACACGCACAACGGACAGAAGGTGGCCACCTCGGTCTCAGTCGGTACACCAACGACCATTCGTTGCTCCCTCGCGTATCCGGCGCCCCCGAGTCGGAAGAGGACGAACACCCCTCCGGCCGGTGTCTATCGATCGTACACAGGCACCCGACGCGTCTGGGCGCGCAGAACGACATCACCGCCGCGCTCCCACGGCAAGCAGATCCGGCGATCCCGCACGCATCGGGATATGCCCGAGTAGGGGCGGGCTCTGTCCTGGAGTCGGGGAGTTGTCAGGGACCGTTGCTTTAGGGCCGTTCAACTCTGTTACGCCGTGTATTGCTGACGTACCCTGAGTGGGTAGATAGCGATGGCCCTCAACTCGCCCGGAACCGAACAGCGGATCGGCGTGGCTTCCGGCCGGCTGTGGTGGACACATGATGGGGACGACCTCGTGGCAGGGAAATATCGGATTCGTTTCTTAGGACCCGGACAGTGGGAGACGACCTGTCGAGGACGGTTCTTGCGTCTCGACACACGACGATCGATGGCACTCGCCATGGCGGAACACCATCACCGCGAAATCCAACGCATTCAACAGATCACGCGGTGGGGGTTGGCGGCCCTGGCCTCACTATTGGCCGCGGCGGTGGCTTGGCACTGGATCTCCGCGCCGTTAGGCCTCGCCCTATTCGCAGCTGCGGCTGGGGCACTCCTCGGCTCTGTGGCTCGGTGCGTGGCCGCTATCACCCGAAGTCTTCTCGATCCATACCGCCAGAGGGAGCCATGGGAGCCTCCCGACTGGTGGAATCCCCACGTGTTCCGGTAGAAGGGGAACTTCGATGTGGCCGATTGTCATGGGTGGCTGGTCCGAGCGTCCTCGCTCGTCTGCGATGATCGGAGTTGTCACACCGAGGAGATGAAGTGGCACAACCTGGATCGGACCTGCAAAGACTTCTCGTCAGTCACACGGAGGCGTGGAACCGGCACGACCTCGAGACTCTGATGAGCCTTTTCGCCGAAGACTGCGTGTTCGAAGCATCGGGAGGTGATGAGGTCTGTGGAAAGCGGTATCAGGGTTACAGGGAGGTCAAGGAGGCGTTTGCCGAGGTTCTCGAATCGATGCCCGACGCCCGTTGGGGCAACGGACGCCATTACAGCCTCGCTCCCGACTATGGAGTGTCCGAGTGGACCCTCACCGGCACCCTGTCCGACGGACGACGTCTCGAGGTCAACGGCTGCGACTTCCTGACTGTGCGTGACGGAAAGATCGTCAGCAAAAACTCCTATCGCAAGCACCGACCACCGATCGGGGTCTAGGCGAACGCTCGAGCGGACTATTCCCCGAAGGCGGCGGCGAACTGGAGGCGGGCCTTGGCCGTGGGCATCAGGCTGCCGTGACCCAAGTGGTTACCCGAAGCATCGGTCGGGCTCACCCACCGGCGCACATGGTCGCTTCGGACGAGAAGCTCGACCATCTCGTCGAATCGCGATCTCGAAAGCTCCGGGTGGGCGTTGAGCACCTGGCTGTAGGCGCTGTGGGCGACGTCCATGTCACCGCGGTCCGTCGACTCGAGGATCGCCCACAGGACGTCTCTAAACACCGGTTGCTGCATCAGTTCTTCCTTTCCGGTGTGTGTCTCATGGCGGTCAGACTAAGACCGGGCAAGTGGCGATGGGTGGCAATCCCGGGTCGAATTCTTGGTGATTCATCGCGGGGGCCAGGGTGCCTGTATCGCCTCTCCGACCTCGTGGAAATGTCTCTCCAGGGAGGTGGCGTAGTCGAAGGCGCCGGTGTTCCTGAGACGGAGGGCGACCCGGCCGAAGTAGTCACCCAGCTTCATCGGGTCGGCGTCGTGCGGGTCAAGCCATCCATGACCGGGCTGCGGTGGTGGGGCATCCTCGCCACGACTTCGGATGAACATATGGATCCATCCATACGACGCCGCGTCGATGAGGCGGTGTGTGGTCGGCGAATGCCGTTCATGGGAGCAGGCGTAGACGAAGCGTTGGAGCTCGTCAGGCTCCAGCGCATCCTCGGGACGAAGCGGTCGTTCGCTCATGCTCGCGTTCCGAGCCCACACTCTAGATCTTGGGTCTCAGGGCGGTCGGGCAAGGGGTCGTCAGTTGTTCTTTCGCACGCTGGTCCAGAGAAGAACTGCGCCGAGGAGGACGGCGCCGGCGCCCCACCAAACCCACGCCCGGTCTCCAGTCATGACACTTTCCGGGGCGAAGGACACGTCGAGACCCTGGAGAATCCAGACTGCTCCTACGAGGATCAAAACCACCCCGACCGCGAGCCTCAGCTGTCGCATCCCGCGAACCTAGCTCTTGACATAGCGATGCGAACCTGCGGATAATCCGGCGCACATGAAGACGAGCCAACCCTCGGTCGACGGCGTCGCCTCGCGGCGCTTCTTCGGGTTCGTCTATTTCGGCGCCTAGCGCCGATTCACCTCACCCCCGCGCTACTCCGTACCCTTCCATCAGTCCGACGCGCCGAGGCGAAACCCCATGAACGACATACCAGATTCGAATCCAAGTGACATAGAGCAGATCCGCGACGACATCGACCGGATCGACGCCGACATCCTCAAGCTCCTCGCCGAGCGGAAGGCGCACAGCCTCCGCATCGCGAAGGAGAAGGGCATCCACGACCGCCCATCCCGCGACCAGTCGCGTGAGGAGGATCTCATCTCCGACCGGATCGCGGCCGGGATGGACCACGACCTCGACTCCGGGCTCGTCAATCGTGTCTGGAGGGAGATCGTCAACGACTCGGTTCGGATCCAACAGGAATACCTGGGGCGCGCCGAGGGCCCGGACAAGCCTGTGACGGTCGCCATCCAGGGCATCGAAGGCTCGTACAGCCAGCTGGCCACTCAGCAGTTCTTCGCCGCCAAGGGAGTCGAGGTCTCCTATGTGAGGGCCCAGACCTTCGCCGATGCCGTGGCCGCCGTCCAGCGTGGTGAGGCCGATGTCACGGTGCTGCCGATCGAGAACACGACCTCCGGTGCAATCTCCGAGGTCTATGACCTGCTGCTCAACAGCCAGCTTCACTTCGTCGGAGATGTGCGGTTCCGCGTGAGGCATTGCCTGCTTGGGATCGAAGGGGCCTCGATCAGCGAGCTTCGTCGTATCTACTGCCATCCACAAGCAGTGGCTCAGTGCTCGGAGTTCCTCTCCCAACTGGATCACTGCGAGATCGTCTACTTCTCCGATACCGCCCTCTCCGGCAAGAGGATCCGCGAACTGGGCGATCGGACAGTCGCCGCGATCGCCAGCGAGGAGGCGGGCCGGCTGTTCGGTCTCTCCGTGCTGAAGACCGGGATCGCCAACCGCGATGAGAACTACACCCGGTTCATCGTGGCGGCCCCCGAGTCGGCCGAAGTCCCCGACGGCGTCCCGTCCAAGACGTCCATTGTGATGGCAGTGGGCAACCATCCGGGGGCTCTCATGGACGCCCTGGCCGTGTTCCATGACGCGGACATCAACCTGGTGATGCTCGAGTCACGCCCGATCCCGCACAACCCTCGCGAGGAGCTCTTCTACCTCGACTTCGACGGGAACGTCTCCGATCCTGGTGTGCAGGCGGTCCTCGAGGAGCTGACCAGGCAGGTCCGTTTCCTCAAGGTCCTGGGCAGCTACCCGTCCCGTGACCTCCGGCCAAAGCCGATCGAGCGCAAGGTCAAGAAGGTGATTCCCCAGGGCCGGTCGGATCTGACCCGGCTCTCTCCCACTAAGCACAGCCCCAAGGGTTACAAGCTGGGGAGCCGGGGGCACAAGGAGCAGAACACCATTGTGGAGGTGTCCGGGGTCAAGATCGGAGGCGACGACCTGGTGATGATCGCCGGGCCGTGCGCGGTCGAGACCTGGGACCAGGTGATGGCTACGGCCAAAGTGGTCAAAGAGACCGGCGGGGGATTGCTACGTGGGGGGTGTTTCAAGCCGAGGACATCGCCCTACTCCTTCCAGGGCCTCGGATACGAGGGTCTGGAGATGCTGGTCGAGGCAGGCAAGGCCTACGGCCTCCCTGTGGTGACCGAGGTGGTCTCGCCGGAAGATGTCGAAGCCGTTGCCCGCAAGGCAGACGTGCTTCAGATTGGGACCCGGAACATGCAGAACTTCTCCTTGCTCTCGGCGGTGGGCCGGGCCCACCGACCGGTGATGCTGAAGCGCGGAATGAGCTCGTCACTCGACGAGCTCCTCCAGGCTGCTGAGTACATCTTGTCTGAGGGCAACCAGCAGGTTTTCCTCTGCGAGCGCGGGATCAGGACCTTCGAGACCTCGACCCGCAACACCCTGGATCTGAGCGCCGTGCCGGTCCTGCGCCAGCGGACCCACCTCCCGATCATCGTCGATCCGTCCCACGCGGCGGGCGACCGGGATCTGGTGGCTCCCTTGGCGTTGGCAGCTCAGGCGATTGGGGCCGACGGTGTCATGGTGGAGATACATCCCGATCCGGAGAATGCGCTCAGTGACGGGCCGCAGTCACTTCGCTTTGACCAGTACCGGGAGCTGATGGTGGCTCTGGGCTTCGGAGGCTGACAGCCCTCCGAGTCAGGGCGCTCAGCCGACGGCAGTGGGCAACCAGGAGGCGCGGCCGGCTTCGTGGGCTGCGATGACATCGCCATGGGTGAGGGTCACGCCGATACCGTCGAGCCCGCGGAGCAATCGGTCCTTGGAAGTGGGATCGAAGTCGAAATGCTCCTCGATGCCTTCCGCTGCCACCGTCTGAGTCTCGAGGTCGATGGTGACCTCTGCCCGCGGATCCCTGGCCAGCTCCATCAGCTGGTGAACGGCTTCGGCGGATAGCTCGACGATCAGAAGACCGACGTAACCCGAGTTGTTGCGGAAGATGTCGGCCGCCGAAGGGGTGATCACCGCCTCGAAGCCCCATTGCTGGATGGCCCAGGGGGCATGCTCCCGTGACGACCCGCAACCGAAATTCGGACCGGCGACCAGTACTTTGGCCTGTCGCCGGGTCGGGTCGTTGATGACGAAGTCTGAGCTGGGGCTGCCATCGTCGGTGTGGGCCCAGTTGTAGAAGAGGAACTCCCCGTAGCCGTCGCGCTCGATCCGCTTCAGGAACTGTTGGGGGATGATCTGGTCGGTGTCGACGTCGGCCCTGTCGAGCGGCACCATGGTCCCGGTGATGGTTTTGACCGGTCTCATCGACTCTCCCAATCCCGAACGTCGACGAAATGACCAGAAACCGCAGCCGCGGCTGCCATCGCCGGGCTCACAAGGTGGGTCCTGGCTCCACGTCCCTGACGTCCCTCGTAGTTACGGTTGGAGGTGGAAGCGCATCTCTCCCCGGAGGGAATGACGTCGGGGTTCATTGCGAGACAGCTCGAGCACCCCGCGTCACGCCAGGAGAACCCGGCGTCCTCGAAGATGTCGGCGAGGCCCTCGGCCTCTGCCTGCGCCTTGACCTGCATCGAGCCGGGGACGACCACGGCGTTCACCCTGGAATCGACCTTGCGCCCCTCGACCACCTTGGCGGCTGCGCGCAGGTCCTCGATCCGGCCGTTGGTGCACGAGCCGAGGAAGACGTGATCGATCCTGATGTCGGAGATGGCCGTGCCCGGACGGAGTGCCATGTACTCGAGCGCGCGCACAGCTGCATCCCTTTGCTGGGGATCGTCGTAGGAGTCGGGGGAGGGGACCCGTCCGGTCACAGGGACGGTCTGTGCCGGGTTCACCCCCCAGCTGACGTGGGGCACGAGCTTCGCGGCGTCGAGCACCTCGACCCGGTCGAAGCTGGCTCCGGGATCGGTGACAAGCCCTTCCCAGGCCGCGACCGCCGCATCCCAGTCGGCTCTCTTCGGAGCGAACGGCCGCCCCTCGACATAGCGGAAGGTCGTCTCGTCAGGGGCGATCATCCCCGCCCGCGCCCCACCTTCGATCGACATGTTGCACACCGTCATCCGCTGCTCCATCGAGAGATCGCGGACGGCTTGGCCCCGGTACTCGATGACGTGGCGGGTGCCCCCCGAGACTCCGATCTGGGCAATGATCCCGAGGATCAGGTCCTTGGCCGCGACTCCCCACGGAAGGGCGCCCTCGACCTCGACCGCCATGGTCTGCGGGCGTGCCTGCCATATGGTCTGGGTGGCGAGGACGTGCTCGACCTCGGTGGTGCCTATCCCGAAAGCCAAGGCGCCGAAAGCTCCGTGGGTCGAGGTGTGACTGTCACCGCACACGATCAGGAGGCCCGGCTGGGTCAGGCCCTGCTCGGGACCGACCACATGGACGATGCCCTGACGAGGGTCATCGATACCAAAGAAGGTGATGTGGTTCTTTCGGCAATTCTCGACGAGGGCATCGACCTGCTTCTTGGACAAGGGATCACGGATCCCAAGGGTGCGTCCGGTGGTGGGGATCCCATGGTCGACAGTCGCCACGGTGAGGTCGGGACGCCGCACCGGGCGCCCGGACGCCTCCAACCCGGCGAATGCCTGCGGTGAGGTGACTTCATGGACCAGATGCAGGTCGACGTAGAGCAAAGCCGGGTCCGAATCGACTACCACGTGGTTGTCCCAGACCTTCTCGAACAGTGTTCGTGGGGTGCTCATCTGGATGCCCCTGCCGTCTGCGACTCCCCCAGGAGGGCGGCAACCCGATCACCGACCTCTTCGGTGCTCATCCCCATCTCTCCGGCGCGGAGGGAAGGGAGTGATCCTGCCACCTCTCCGACGGCCGACTCGATGGCGGCGCCGGCGGCCCTCTCGCCGAGGTTGGTCATCATCATCCCGGCAGCCCCGATCGCGGCGAGTGGGTTGATCAGCCCGGTTCCCTCGAATCCGGGTGCGGTGCCCCCGATCGGCTCGAACATGGAGACTCCCTGCGGGTTGATGTTCGCCCCCGAGGCAATGCCGAGACCGCCCTGAATGGCCGCACCGAGATCGGTGATGATGTCCCCGAACATGTTGTCGGTGACGATGACGTCGAATCTCCCCGGGTCCTCGATCATCCACAGGCATGCCGCATCGATGTGGGCATATGCCCGCTGCACGTGGGGGTACTCCTCTCCGACCTCGTTGAACACCCTCGCCCAAAGATCCGAGGCGAAGGTGAGGACGTTGGTCTTGCCGCACATGGTCAGGTGCTTGCGGGGCCGTGACCCGGCCAGCTCGAAGGCATAGCGAATGCAACGCTCGACGGCGAAGCGGCTGTTCACCGAGTGTTGCACCGCCACCTCGAACGGCGAGCCCTTGGCGGTGAACTCACCCTGGTTGACGTAGAGACCTTCGCTGTTCTCCCTGACCACCACCATGTCGACATCGGCGGGGTCGACATCACGCAACGGCCCTTTCACTCCCGGGTGGAGCTTGACCGGTCGCAGGTTGATGAACTGGTCGAGCTCCCGCCTCATCCGGAGCAGGATCTCCTGTTCCAGGATCCCCGGGGGGACATCGGGATGGCCCACGGCACCGAACAGGATCGCATCGGCGCTGATGAGAGCCTGGAGGTCCGCTCCGGTGAGGGTCTCCTGGGTTCGCAGATAGCGTTCCCCACCGAGATCGAGATCGTTGTAGTCGAGGGTGAAGCCGTAGGTGTCGCCGGCCGCCGCCAGGACTTCGACCGCCTCACGGACAACCTCGGGCCCGGTCCCATCGCCCGGGACCCTTGCGATCGAGTAGTTGCTCATGCGAAGGTGGCCGCCACGCCGTCGAGTACTTCGATGCCCGACATCACCTCGTCGACGATGGACGAGATCTGCTCCGGGGAGACTTCCCCGGATTGGTCGGCCAGATCCTTCATCCGGGAAAAGGCCTTCTCGAAGGCAACGTCGTTCAACTCGACTCCCATCTGGTCGAGGGAGTGCCTGAAGGCGGCGCGGCCCGAGTGCTTGCCCATGACGATCGTCGAGTTTCCCATTCCAAGTGCCATCGGGTCCATTATCTCGTATGTGGACCTCTCTCTTAACACTCCATGTTGGTGAATCCCCGACTCATGGGAAAACGCGTTCCGGCCGACCACTGCCTTGTTGTATTGAATGGGGTAGCCGGTCTTCTCCGACACCATGCGTGAGGTCTCATAGATCTCCTGGGTGGTGACGCCGACATCCACTCCGAAGGCGTCACCTCTGACCCGAAGGGCCATGACCACTTCCTCGATCGAGGTGTTGCCGGCTCGCTCACCGATGCCGTTGATCGCCCCCTCGACCTGCCGGGCCCCGGCCGCGACTGCAGCCAAGGAGTTGGCCACGGCCAGCCCGAGGTCGTTGTGACAGTGCGTGGACACGACGACATCGCGCCGATCTCCCTTGACCTCCATCACAACACGGCGGATCAAAGCGCTGTAATCGCCAGGCGTGGCATAGCCGACCGTGTCGGGGATATTCACCGTGGTCGCTCCTGCCTCGACTGCGGTATTGCACACTTCGATCACGAAGTCGGGGTCCGACCTCGTGGCGTCCTCGGGGGAGTACTCGACGTTGCCGGTGAGCTCGCGAGCGCATGCGACGTTCTCCCGCACCGAGGCGATCACCTCGTCCTCGGTCATCCGCAGCTTGTGTTGCATGTGTATGGGTGAGGTGGCGAGAAACACGTGGATGCGCGGATCCGACGAGTGCTGAATCGCATCCCAGGCCCGGGCGACGTCGCCCGGATTCGCCCGAGCGAGGGCCGCGATCGTCGGCCCTTGCACCTCCTGGGCGATTCGCCTCACCGCAAGGAAGTCGCCGTCGGACGAGATCGGGAACCCGGCCTCGATGATGTCCACGCCGAGCCGGGCCAGTTGGCCGGCGATCAGCACTTTCTGGTCGGGGTCGAGGGCGATTCCGGGTGCCTGCTCGCCGTCTCTCAGCGTGCTGTCGAATATCTTCACTTGCTCTTGCATGGTTACTCCTGAAATCCGCGGGGCTCTCATCGGGGCGCCGGTCAGCCTGTGGTGGCTTTCCGGCTAGCTAAGGGCGAGGCGAAGGGCTCCGGAGGTGGCTGTGGAGAAGCGGCACTGGGGGAGCCGGGTCACTTGCCGACACCCGCGCCGATCGTTGCCGGGGTGAGCTCCGACTCGCGGCGCATGGCGATCCGGCCGGACTTGACCAGATCCACCACCCCGTAGGGGCTCATGTGGTCGAGGAAGGTCTGCAAGTGCTGGGGAGAGCCGGAGACTTCGAAGGTGATCGCCGAGGTGCTGAGGTCGATCACCCTGGCATCGAACAGCGAAGCGGTATCCCGCACCTCGCCCCTCGTCGCCGGCTGGGCGGCGATTCGGACGATCATGACTTCTCGTTCCAGGGCCTCGGTCTGCTCCATCTCCTGGACCTTGATCACGTTGACCAGCTTGTTCAACTGCTTCTTGAGCTGCTCGAGCTCTGGGGCATCGACCACGAGCGTGATCCTGGAGCGTCCCTCTTGATGGGTCGGGCCGACCGCCAGGGAGTGGATGTTGAAGCCTCGATTGGAGAACATGGCCGACACCCTGGCCAGGACCCCGGGCTTGTTCTCCACGAGAACAGTGAGGGTGTGCTGCATTAGAGGTCTTCCCGGCGCATCACGATGTTGTCGTTGGAGCCACCGGCGGGAACCATCGGGAAGCACATCTCCTCAGGATCGACCACCACCTCGAGGACGACCGGCCTGTCATTTACCGCCAGGATCTTCTCGATAGCCGGGTCGATCTCCGATGGGTGGTCGACTCTCAGGCCGACACAGCCCATCGCTTCGGCGAGCTTGGGGTAGTCGGGGTATTGCCCGCCGAGGTCAACGGCCGAAAGCCGACCCCCGTAGAACAGGTTCTGCCACTGCTTGACCATCCCGTAGCCGCCGTTGTTGAACACCACCACCTTGACCGGGATGTTCTCGGTGGAAGCGGTGATCAGCTCCTGCATGGTCATCTGGAAACAGCCATCCCCGTCGAGGGCGATGACGACATCGTTGGGGCGGGCCGCCTTTGCGCCAACCGAGGCCGGCACGGCAAATCCCATCGTTCCCAGCCCGCCGGAGTTGACCCATGTCCGGGGGTCGCTGAATCCCCAGAACTGGGAGGCCCACATCTGATGCTGTCCGACGCCGGCGGTGATCACCGCCTGGCCACCGGTTATGGCGTGGAGGCGCTCGATGAATTGCTGGACCTTGATGGGCCCGTCGGGCGCCTGCTCGTAGGAGAGCGGGAAGTGCTCCTGCCACGAGCTGAGCTGGGCGAACCACTCGTCCCGGCTCGGAGCGTCGGCCAGGGCACGACGCGAGCTGAGAGCGGAGAGCAAGTCGTCGAGAACCGATCGGGCGTCACCGACGATCGGCACTTCGGGGACACGGACCTTGCCGATCTCGGCAGGGTCGACATCGACGTGGATCACCTTGGCGCTTGGGGCGAAGGCGTCGGGGTCACCGGTGACTCGATCGTCGAAACGGGCACCGAGGCTGACCAGGACATCGCACTGTTGAATGGCCGTCGTGGCCGTGTATACGCCGTGCATCCCGGGCATGCCGAGGGCGAGGCGGTGGTCGTCGGGAAAGGCGCCGCGGGCCATGAGAGTGGTCACCACGGGCGCGTTGACCGCCTCGGCAAAAGCGAGCAGTTCTCCGGCGGCCTCCGCCTTGATCACACCGCCGCCGACGTACAGGACCGGGCGCTCGGCGCTCTCGATCAGGTCGATCGCCGAACGGATCTGCATCGGGTGGCCCGAGACGGTCGGCTTGTATCCGGGCAGGTTGTGGAGATGAGGCTCGCGCCAGGTCGTCACCTGGTTGAGGACGTCCTTCGGGATGTCGACAAGGACCGGCCCGGGCCGGCCGGTCGAGGCCAGATGGAATGCCTCGTGTACCAGGTTGGGGATGTCGTCGGCGTTGGTGGCCATGTAGGAGTGCTTGGTGCAATGCATGGCCAGACCGGTGGTGTACGCCTCCTGGAAGGCGTCACTGCCGATGGCGGTGGTCGGGACCTGCCCGGTGATCGCCACGATCGGGGTCGAGTCCATCAAGGCGTTCTGCAGCGGGGTGATCAAGTTGGTGGCTCCGGGCCCGGAGGTGGCCATCACCACCCCGACACGCCCGCTTGCCTGGGCGTAGCCCTCGGCCATGTGGCCGGCGCCCTGCTCGTGGCGGACGAGGATGTGGCGGATCCGGGTGGAGTCCAGCATGGGGTCGTACGCCGGGAGGATCGCCCCGCCGGGGATGCCGAACACGGTGTCCACGCCGGCTGCCTCGAGCGACTCGATGAGGCTCTGCGCGCCGGTCATGGCGGTGCCGGCCGCCGGTGGGGGTGCCTGGGGCCTCGGGTGCTGCTCGGTCATCGCCGGCCTTCTCGTCGGTCGTGGTCAGGTGGGTCGGGGTGGGA
>Ga0105100_10001028_pt1 | contig 16454 bp, 11 predicted proteins | sample PPLLak12cMay2015_2_FD_87033 | JGI IMG/M metagenome (GOLD analysis project Ga0105100, IMG submission 87033) | Freshwater sediment microbial communities from Prairie Pothole Lake near Jamestown, North Dakota, USA - PPLs Lake P8 Core (1) Depth... | ecosystem: Environmental > Aquatic > Freshwater >...
GCAGAAGAAAATACTGGAAAAAGTAGTGAGGGAGAGAACGGCAGAACTCAACAAATCGTACCTGGATTTAAAAGATCAGAAATATGAAATACTGGCGCAGAACGAAGAGATACAGGCACAGAATGAAGAAATGCATAATCAGCGTGATATTATTGAAAGGAATAATGCCTTGCTTGAAGAAGCCAATAAAAACCTGAGATTATTAAATGAATTTGGCCGCCGGTTAACGGCTACACTCGATATAACAAGTATTGACCGCTTAATCCTTCAATATGTAAAATCAAATTTAAATGCAAATATTTTCGGGCTGGGAATCTTTGATCCTGAGAAGCAGGGTATCACTTTTACGGATTTTACGGAAGAGGGAATTAAAATATCCGATTTTACCAGTACATTGGATGATACCACCAGCATGGGTGCTTATTGTTTCAGGAAGAATGAGACCATTCTGTGCAACGATTTTGAAAATGAATATAGAAATTACATAAGCAAACTCTATATCAGAAGCACCCGTATACCGCGATCGGTAATTTATATTCCACTGGTTGTCGGGACTAAGAAAATAGGAGTCTTTACTATTCAGAGTTATGCTAAAAACGCCTTCTCTGAACAAATGATACCCCTGGTGGAATCAATGGCTTCTTATGTGGCCATCGCACTGGATAATGCCAACGTGTATGATATTGTGAGGGAGCAGAATGAAAGGCTGGAGAAGAAAAAGGAATTTCTGGAGTATCTGGTGAAAGAAAGAACACGGGACCTGGAGCGGGCAAAGAATAAAGCGGAAGAAAGCGACAGGCTTAAATCGGCCTTCCTTTCCAACATGTCGCATGAAATACGAACACCACTGAATGCCATAATTGGCTTTATCGAGTTGCTGAACACCGGCAGTAATACGCCGGAAGAGGTTGCAAGCTACCATCATATCATAAAAAGCAGCGGATATACATTATTGCAGCTGATCAATGATATTATTGATTTTTCAAAAATGGAATCGGGTCAGCTGGAATTTTTTATTTCAGACATTAAACTGAATAACCTGCTTGCGGATATCCATAAAACATTCATCGAGGAAATCCGGAAGAACCAGCCACAGCATGAACAACCTGTTGAGCTTAAATTGTGCATGCCTTCGGAAAAGCAAATCATATTGCAGGCCGATACAGTCAGGCTTCAGCAGATTTTCAACAACCTTATCGGAAATGCCATTAAATTCACGACCAAAGGGACTATCTCGTTCGGCATTAAAGATGTCTTACCGGGACGTGAGATCATATTTTTTGTCAGTGATACCGGCATCGGAATAGAAAAGAAAAATCAGCAATTGATTTTTAATCGTTTTGTTAAGATTGACGATAACAAAACTACATTATATCGTGGGACAGGTCTTGGATTGACCATTACCAAGCATCTGGTTGAAACCATGGGCGGGAAGATCTGGGTGGAATCCGAACCGGAAAAGGGATCTGAGTTTATCTTCAGCCTTCCCTATGACGGCTCTACGGATGAATTAGCCTACCCCGATAAAAATATATCATTCAACGATGAAATAATCCCTGACTGGAGCGATAAGCATTTTTTAATCGTTGAAGATGAAGAATCAAACTACTTAGTGATTAATACTTTGCTTCGAAAAACAAAGGTAAGAACTTCCTGGGCCAAGGGTGGGGAGGAAGGAATAAATATGTATCAACAGCTTATGGATTCGATAAACCTTGTTTTACTGGACATTAAAATGCCCACGATTGACGGATTTCAGGTCATCAGGGAAATCAAGGAAATCAATCCTTCGGCCGTTGTCATTGCCCAGACCGCTTATGCATTAGCCAATGAGGAACATATGATATACAAGGCCGGATTTGACGGATATATTGTTAAACCCATCACATTGAACAGCCTTGTACAGGTCATCTCAAAATTTATCTGAACCATCTCTTCTCCGGCTGCTATGCCAGGTTGACCTGCCATAACCGGCATTCATTAAAATGCATTGACGATACCCATGAAATCAGCCGCAGTGAGGGATGCTCCGCCTATAAGCCCTCCGTCGACATCGGGATTGGCAAAGAGTTCCCTGGCATTGGATGGTTTGCAGCTTCCGCCGTATAAGATGGATGTTTGCCCGGCGATACTGCTGCCAAATTTTTCAGCCACGCTATCCCGGATGACTTTGTGCATTTCCTGCGCTTGTTCAGCTGTTGCGTTGATCCCTGTTCCGATTGCCCAGACGGGCTCGTAGGCAATGACGATCTTGCTGAAGTCATCAGCAGAAAGGTCGAAAACGCCTTTTTCAATCTGTGATTTCACCACTTGTATGTGCTTCCCTGTTTGTCTTTCAGCCAGCACTTCACCACAGCAGAAAATAGGGATCAGGTTATTGGCCAGTGCAAGTTTTACCTTTTTATTCAATATTTCATCGGATTCTTTATAATAGCTCCGCCTTTCAGAATGTCCAACAATAACGTATTCTGCTCCGGCAGAACGGATCATTTCAGCAGATACTTCCCCGGTATAGGCACCGGATGCTTCCGAGGCACAGTTTTGGGCACCCAGGAACAGGGAATCCTTTGATATGACCCTGGCAACATCAGCCAGATGGATAAAGGGAGTACATAAAATAACCACTACTTTCGTGTCCTCAACCTGACGATTAATGGTCTTTGCAAGTTCAATACCTTCCGGAAGGTTTTTGTTCATTTTCCAGTTTCCGGCAACTATTTTCTTTCTCATAATACTTTTTTTTATAATGCGGTCAAAGATAATAAAATATAGGAACGGGACAAGAAGGTAAGAAAGGTAAGAAGGTAAGCGGTAATCGGTGAGCAGTAAACGGTCTTTTATGGCTGTAGCCTATTGCCTGTAGTCTGTAGCCTGCAGCTTTAGACCGAATACTGATTACCGATTACTGATTATTGTATTTTCCTGATTTTAATATTTCTGAACCATGCAGCACAACCGTGATCCTGTAAAGCAATGTGCCCTGTGGTTGCCAATCCGTAATCGGGATAAACAGAGAATTTGCTTTTCTTAACCAGTTCCTTCCATTCAGGAGACCCTAATTCATACTCAACAATCTTGTTTCCGTTTAGCCATTGTTCTACATGACTGCCCAGCACCTTCAAATAAAGCTGGTTCCATTCGCCTACCGGTTTGGTATAATAAAATAAAGGAGCATGCATATCATAATTGGCCCCTGACATTTGTTTGATATTGATCACATAACCCTTGTTGTATTTTTCAAATCCGAAATCATCCAGGATCTGAATCTCAGGCGCTGTATTCCAGGTTTCCTGGTATTTCTCACTTTCGGTCACCCGGAACATAACCCCGCTGTTTCCGCCGGGTGATATTTTCCAGTCGAGTTTCAATTCAAAATTGCCGAATTTTTCTGCTGTGACAATATCTCCTCCATTACCTTCTTCACCCTTCCCTGAGTATTCAACGAACAGCATTCCGTCCTTTACCTGCCAGCCATATTCAGGAAATCCCTCCCTTTTAAAACCCCGCCATCCCCTGGTTGAAGTTCCGTCAAAAAGCAATTGCCATCCGGCTGCAATTTCGTCTTTCGCCAGATGATTCATTTCTTTCATATCATCATGCCCGGGTGATGTCATTTTCTGTTTTTTAGTTTCTGTTGTTGAACATGCAGTAAAAACAGCAATCAAAAGGAACAGCAGGTGCTTTTTCATATTTCATTGTTATTGGGTTTTTCCCGATCACGGGAATATGCTATTTTCATCATTATCATCAGCAATCCGATCACAAGTGCAATGCCGTTGCACAAAAGCATGGGGACGGAACTCAGATAAGCGCCATAGATTCCCCAAAGGATACAGTTAAGGATATAAATAACCAGCATAACGAGAGAAATATCCTTAACATGTTTGGTCTGGTAGGTTTTATAGGCCTGGGGAAGCATAAGGATGGTTCCGAAGAAAGCGGCAATGTATCCGATAATCTCAAAATTAAAAGTCCTCATTGCTGGATTTTATCATTTATCGTAATTTTCATAATTCTATCCATACAGGGAAAAGGATTGGTCATATGGACAGTTTGGAAATTATCCATTTCAATTTGTCCGACCATACCTCATACCCAAGTTCTGAAAGATGGGTCCCGTCAGTCGTTAATTCCTGAATGAGCCCGTTGTGATCTGACATGGACCGGTTCAAATCAATAAAAAGAATGTTTTTCTCATTGCAATATGCCTCCAGCAGGTCATTGAGATAACCTACATTTTTATTGCCTGCAGGATTCCCGGTTTGATATAATGTTGACTGAACGACGGGGCGTATGCCGTTGGCCAACAACGTGTCAATAATGATGTGATAATTAGCGCACACCCTTTCTACCGGAATGCCTAACGACAGATCATTAATGCCTGCCATGATGAAGCAATATTCAGGTTTGGCTTTTATTACGCAGGAATCAAGGAGCCATAACATTTGACCGGTCGTATATCCTCCCTGTCCGCTGTTTCGTATATCAATCCTTCCAAGCCTCTTATTCCAGTTGCCTCCGTTTGCTGTAATGGAATTGCCGAGCATAACGAGGGAAACCGTGTCCGGAGATTGTTTCAGGATCCTTTCAATGCGCTTCGCAGCCAGTTTCTGAGGCATAAACTGGCTTATCTTTGCCACCGGGTCTTCCTCTTTCGTGAACTGATATACCAGGGCTGAGATAAGCAAGGCAGCCAGCATAAGATTAAACAGGATAGAAATCATGAATAAATTTTTCATCCTTTACCGTTTATTTCGGGGATCGTTCAGCAACAAATAATCCTTAATTATAATGGCCCAGAGCTCATATCCTTTGTTGTTCAGGTGTATACCATCGGTGGTCAACTGGGGCTGCAATCTGCTGTTGTCGGAAAGTACGGTATTGAGATTAATAAAGCTGATGTTCTTTTTAAAGCATAGCGCTTTCAGCAATTGATTCAATTTAACCACCTGATTATTGACTTCAGGATGATCCCAACTCAACAGGGTTGACTGGACTACCGGCTCAATGCCATTATGCTGCAATGAATCCAGTATCATGGAATAATCTGCAGCTATCCTTTCCAGTGGAACGCCAAGCATAATATCCTCCTGTCCACCCTGTATAAAACACAAGGCAGGTTTTGATTTTATTACCCAGTCAGCCAGCAGCCATGAAAGTTGTTTCACGGTAAAGTCAGCGATGCCAAAGTTATGGACATCATCCCTCCCGAGCAATGCATTCCAGTCAGCATAAGCCGTTAACGAATTACCCAGCATGGCAATGGTAATGCTATCGGGAATGGGAATATCCTCTGTCCAGCGCTGTGACTCTTTTATTGCCGGAGGCTTTTTGGTAAACAACTTTCCCCCGATTATTATAAGTGCGGCCAGCATTAACAGATTCAGGGCGAGGGAGCTATACAGCAATGTTTTATTCATTGTTTTGGATGATGCATTTAGGATTAAAGAAAGAACAAGGCAACACCGATAATACTGATTATGGTGCCCATGATTTCACGCAGGGTGATGTGGTGATGGAGCAGAAAAATACTGGGCGGAATGATCAGGATAGGGACTATGGCCATGATGGTAGAGGCAATTCCTGCTGATGTATATTGCACGGCCATCAGCGAAAACGACACCCCCAGAAAAGGGCCAAAAAATGATCCGGTAGTTATGGCAGCCATGCTTCTGGTGTCACGCAGCGCCGCCAAAACATTATTCCATCTGCCGGACAGGGAAATAATCAGTATAAATCCGGCAATACCAGTGATGATACGGATTTGTGTTGAAGGGAAGGGACTGTAATCCTGCATCCCGTATTTGCTGAAAACGATGCCCAAAGCCTGTCCCAAGGCTCCAAGAAAGGCAAAGAATATGCCCCTGATGGGTTTCCGGAAAGTGAGCTTATTATTTTCACGATCGCGGCTGAATAAGGCCAATGCAATACCGCCCATGGTCAGGGCCATGCCTGCAAGTGACCTGAAATTCATGGTTTCCCCCAGTATAATCCACCCAAACAACGCTGCCAGAGGGGGAGCCAGGGTCATCATCAGCATGGCAAACCATGATCCGATAATGGTATAGGATTTGAAAAGGAAGAGATCCCCCAGTACAAATCCGATGAGCCCTGATACTGACAACCATATCCAGTTGTGAACAGAGGCATCAGTAGGGAATAGACGACCCCTGATCACCAGGTTTAGTATGGAAAGAAAAAAAAATCCTATTACCAGCCGTATAATATTCACGGGTAAAGAACCTACCTTGTTACTGGCTGATTCGAAAGACAGGGCAGTAATTGTCCAGAATATGGCTACCAGCAATGCTGCAATTTCACCAGGATGAGACTGAATCATGGATCACAAATATGCAGCAAATATAAAGTTTTACAGTTAACGTACAGAATATGCCATTGTTTTATTTATGATATATGAATCAATTGTTTACCATAAACCAGTGAACCGTAGGTTATTTTATGGTACTAATGAAATTCAGTAAAATATTCGGGCTTTTTTCCTAAATTTAGGATAAAGGTAGGAGATAAAAAAATGGAAAAGACATCAGAAATAAACGAAAACAATCAGATTCGCATAGGAAGGAACGCTGATGCCATTGCCAAGGCATTTCTTGATAATCTGTATTACCTCCAGGGATGTACGTTGATGAACGCCAGTCTCAACGATCTTTATATGGCGTTGTCCTATACGGTACGCGACCGGATGCTGGCATCCTGGATACAGGGCATACAGGATATTGTTGATTCCAATATGCTCGAGTATAATAAAACGGTAGCCTACCTGTCGGCCGAATTTCTTCCGGGGCCACACCTGGCCAATAATCTTGTATGCCTTGGTATATTGGAGGAAACCAGAAAGGCTATGAAACACCTCGCTGTCGATCTGGAAGAATTGATGAATCAGGAAGAGGAACCGGGGTTGGGAAACGGAGGCCTGGGCAGGCTTGCGTCCTGTTTCATGGATTCGCTGGCCACCCTCTCCATCAATGCTATCGGATACGGCATCCGGTATGAATTTGGGATCTTCGACCAGGAGATATCCAACGGATGGCAGGTGGAAATTACGGATAAATGGCTCAGGTATGGTAATCCCTGGGAGATTGCAAAAACAGAGCTGAGTCAGGAAGTATACCTGGGAGGATATACCGAACCTTATACTGATAATAACGGACGATATTGTGTTAAATGGAACCCTTCACGGATCATAAAAGGTGTACCCTATGATACGCCTATAATAGGCTATGGTAATGGTAAATGCAATACCATGCGGTTATGGAAATCAGAGGCTGTTGTATCTTTTAACCTTCAGGATTTCAACATCGGGGATTATTACGCCGCAGTGGAAGAAAAGATCTCATCCGAAACCATAACCAAAGTGCTGTATCCCAATGATGAAAAGGAATCCGGGAAACAGTTGCGGCTTATCCAGCAATACTTCTTTGTGTGTTGTTCCTTAAAGGATATGATCCGGCTTCATTTTTCACAAAATGAGGAGATAGAATCCTTTCACAAGCATTTTGCCATTCAGATGAACGACACCCATCCATCCATTGCGGTGGCTGAACTCATGCGCTTGCTGGTAGATGAATATCATCTGGCCTGGGAAAAAGCCTGGCAGATAACAACCGGTGCCTTATCCTATACGAATCATACATTGCTGCCTGAGGCCCTGGAGAAATGGCAGCTTGATATGTTTAAAAGCCTCCTCCCAAGACATCTTGAGATCATTTATGAGATCAACTTCCGTTTTCTGAAGGATGTTGAAAAACGATTTCCGGGACAAACGGAACTGCTGACCCGGATGTCCATTGTTGATGAATCTTCCGGTAAATATATCAGGATGGCCCATCTGGCCTGCATCGGGAGCCACAGCATAAACGGCGTGGCTGCGCTGCATACCGACCTGCTGAAAAATCATTTGTTGCATGATTTTTACCAGCTATGGCCCGATAAATTCCATAATGTTACCAATGGCATTACTCCGCGGCGATGGGTCAACGTCAGTAACCAGGAGCTTTCATCGCTGATTACCGAAAATATAGGCCCCCGGTGGCTTAAGGAATTCCATCTGCATATATCTGACCTTGAAAGATACCAGCATGATCCGGTTTTTCATGAAAAATGGAGGAAGGTAAAACAACAGAATAAGGCATTACTGGCTGCCTGGATACAGAATAAAACCGGCATCACGGTCAGCACAGCATCCATGTTTGACATACAGGTAAAAAGGTTCCATGAATACAAGCGGCAACATCTGAATGTTTTGCATATTATTTCCCTCTATAATCAGCTAAAGGATAACCCTGATGCAGCAATACCTCCCCGCACATTCATGTTCGGTGGTAAAGCTGCCCCGGGATATTTCATGGCCAAGCTTATCATCAAACTGATCAATGCTGTCGGTGATGTGGTCAACAATGACCGGTCCATTAACGACAGGCTTAAGGTGGTTTTTTTACCCAATTTTAATGTTCAGACCGGACATATTGTTTATCCTGCTGCCGACCTTTCGGAGCAGATCTCTCTGGCCGGCAAAGAGGCTTCAGGAACCGGCAATATGAAATTCAGCATGAACGGAGCGCTGACCATTGGAACAGCAGACGGCGCCAATGTAGAGATCCGTGAACAGGTCGGAGCTGATAATTTCTTTCTGTTTGGACTCACAACCCCGGAAGTATTTAACCTTAAATCACAAGGATATAATCCCCGGTATTATTATGAAACCAATCCGAACCTGAAAAGAATTATCGATCAGATCGCTTCGGGATGGTTTTCAGGTGGCGATACCGGCTTATTCAGACCCCTTGTTGATTCCATGCTGAATCAGGATGAATACCTGCTGCTGGCTGATTTTCAATCCTACATCGATCGCCAGCATGAGGTCAACAAAACCTTTCTTGATCCGGATCTGTGGACCACAAAATCCATCGTTAATGTAGCGCGCATGGGAACCTTTTCTTCCGATTGCTCCATTATGGAGTATGCAAAGAATATCTGGAAGATAAGGGGATTTTGAAGATAGGGACAAGCCTGCCTGCCGGCAAGGCAGGGGACAAGGGACGAGGAAGTGATAAGTGGCTGCTTCTTATGTCCCCTCCTTTTCAACAAACCGTATCCCATACGATTCAAGTTCATTCAGCACCGGTTCATAGATTTCCTTAAGGGTGGGAATATGGGCACCCGTTAACCTGATCTGCCCGGTGAGCAACATCTTGACGGCTATGGCCAGGGGAAGTCCCACGGTCTTTGCCATGGCTGTATTCACCGTGTCATCTCCGATGGATACCATAGAGGATGTCAGCAATGAAGGTTTTTTCTTATCTGATTCCTGGTAAATAAACTTGTGCCACATTACAAGCATATCTTTATCATGGTCATCCAACACCCATTTTTTACAGATAATCTGTTCAAGAATCTGCGCAGGCGTGGCATTTTTTAATCCAACGACCGTATCATCAAAGATTCCCAGCCATTCAAGTTTCTCGCGTACATCTGAATCCTGATCTATGTGCATGTATTGATACAGCTTTGTTTTTACAGGATCCTCGACACTGTAATATAGAAATGAATTGATGAATTGTTTGTATGTCATTTCCTCCGTATTCAGCATCGTATAGCTGTCATCCGTAGCCCCTAACTGAACAAACACATCCCAGGCACGGCAGTATCCGGGCCTCCGCAATGTTCCCCGGTAAACCGTCGGCACATCCTGCAGATTATATTTTTCAATATACTTTAGCGAATCCCGGTTGGCATAACCTTCAAATTTGCCGTATCCCTCGATATCGATCACCTCAGTGCGACGAAACAACCGGTTGTAGGGAATGTATTTATAGGTCCCTTCCTGTATGAATCGTGCAGGTCCTCCCTGACCAGCCAGCACCACATTTCGCGGATTCCAGGTAATTTTGTAGTTCCATGGATTGTTATCGGATTCCGGTGCAATCAATCCCCCTGTAAAGGATTCAAAACACAGCAATGCATGTCCCTGCTCCCGGATTCGGTTGATCACCCGCATGGCGGACATGTGATCAATGCCCGGGTCAACACCCAGCTCATTCAAAAAAAGAATACCCTTTGATTTGGCCTGGGCAGACATTTCTGCTATCTCATTTGATTCATAGGAAGCCGTAAGCATCGATCTTGAATATTTAAGGCATGCCAGTGCAACAATGGGATGAAACCTGGCCGGCAACATGGATATGACAACATCAGCAGCCTGAACTTCGGTATTTAGCTGCTCTTCATTAAAAACATCAAAGGCTGTCACCCGTGTTAGGGGAGAAACCTTATTAAGCCCGGTCTGTAAATTGTGTGCACCAACGGTAATTTCCCAACCATATTTTTGAGCATTCTCTTCAAGATAGCTGATAAGCGTTGATGAAGAACGACCGACACCGAGAATAAGGATTTTTTTCATGGGAAAGAAAGAAGTTAGAAGTTAGAATTTAGAAGTTAGTAGTTAGTAGATTTTCACTCCTGCCTGCCCTGCCTACCGGCAGGCAGGGTTCACTGTTCACTGTTCATTGTTATTAACCCACTCTTCAAGATAGGTATATTTCTCTGTGAGTTTACCGTTTTCCGCAATGGTGGCGCGTTGAAGAATGCCGTCGCAGTCGCCGCCTATCATCAGCGGGATCACGGATTTCAACAACGAATTTCCAAAATCAACGGATGCTTCAACCGGTAATCCGCAAGGCAGGTTGTCTATCGCCATCACGGTTACATGATCGGGATGACTGAAAGGCAATTCCTCCAGACCTGTTGCAGGATTGTAGTCATAAAAAGGATCACTGAACGTGGTTGTCCTTATGGTGGAAGGCACGGATCCATTCAGGTCACAGGTGATATCAGCAATGACCTTTATGCAGAAACCTGGCGTATTCATCTGATCCGGCGTAAACAACACAGGTGCCCTTGGATCCCAGAATGATGCCATGATCAGCATATCTGTCCTGTTGCAGAAACGGTCAAAATTGCTTTCATAAGCATGTGGGAAACTAAAAAAATGATGCAGATCAAAAGGATTTCCCAATTTGTTGCGATAATATTGATCAGGGCTCAGTTTAACATATACAGACTTGCCGGGATGCTGGTCATTCAGATATTCATCTGCATCTGTTTTCCGTATGTCAGAGGCCCATAACATTTCTTCTACTCCGCCTGCAACCCTTCCATCTCCGGTTACGACAATCCTCACCGGTGGTAATTTATATTCCGATACCCTTTTCATCATTTCCTTCAGCCCCTGGCATTCCTGTGGAGGCAGCAGTGCGGGCAAATGATGGCGCATACCCAGTGCCCCTAATCCGTTATATGCACCGACCAATCCGGCCCAACGTCCGAAACCGATGATACGCAGGTCGTTTTTATCGGTCAGGATTTCATAATCAATCAACCGGATATGCTTTTCCAATATGGTTTTTAGCAAAGTCTTGTTGTGCATCTGCTTTTTGATGGTATGGGAAAAAAACAGATAGGTCTTATCCTGCATAAGGTACTGCGGGTTCACTTCCTTTACACCCAACAAAATATCACAAGCGCTGAGATCCTCGCTGAGCCTGATCTTTTCCCGCTCATAGTCTTCATCCTGAAAACACCGGAATGTACTGGGTTGTACCCATACCTGTAAACCCTTGTACCGGTCCTCCAATTGTCTGCATTGCTTTGGCGATAAAGGTACACGGTTATCGGGCGGTGTTTTTGTCTCTCTGAGTATCCCTATTTTCATGAAAACTGGTTTCTGTCATTTAACAATTTGTCTTTTTCTTGTCCCTTGTCCCTTGTCCCCTGCCTTGCCGGCAGGCAGGCTTGTCCCTTTCTTCACCCCAAACTCAATCCCCTGTGCCAATGGCAATTCAGTGCTGTAGTTAATGGTATTGGTCTGTCTTCGCATATAGGCTTTCCAGGCATCGGAGCCCGATTCACGGCCCCCTCCTGTATCTTTCTCTCCACCAAAGGCTCCGCCGATTTCTGCACCGGATGTTCCTATATTAATGTTGGCGATGCCACAATCGGATCCGGCATGGGAAAGAAATCTTTCGGTTTCCAGCAGGTCATTGGAGAACATGGCTGAGGACAAACCCTGGGGAACGTCATTGTGTATCTGAATAGCTTCATCCAGGGTTCGGTATCGTATCAGGTAGAGCAGGGGAGCAAAAGTCTCCTCCTGAACAACAGCATAGTGATTTTCAGCTTCCGCGATGCAGGGGACAACATAGCATCCTGAACGGCAGTCCTTATTGCCGGCCGGGATCCCTCCAAATAATATTTTCCCTCCGGCTTTCCGGACGGATTCTATAGCCTTAAAAAATTTATCAGCAGCCTCTTTATCAATCAACGGACCAACATGGGTTGCGGGATCCAGTGGATTGCCTATTTTCAGGCTTTTATAGATACTGATCAACCTGGTTTTAAAAGGATCAAACATCGATTCATGGATGATAATGCGCCGGGTTGATGTGCACCGCTGTCCGGTAGTTCCCGCAGCTCCAAATACAGTGGCGCGAAGCGCCAGATCAAGATTTGCTTTAGGCGTAATGATAATGGCATTGTTGCCTCCCAGTTCCAGAATGGCCTTTCCCAGTCTTTCACCTACCAGCCGGCCTGCCTGCCTGCCCGTCCTGGTCGACCCGGTGAAAGAAACGAGGGGAATATTCCGGTCTTTGAACAATTCATCGCCCAGGTACCTGGAACTGGTCGCCAGCAAGTTGACCACTCCCTCCGGTACCTTGTTTTCAAGCAGTACTTTTGACAATATGTTATGAACGGCAATTGCACAAAGCGGCACCTTGGATGAGGGCTTCCAGATTACCACATCACCGCAAACAAGCGAAAGCATTGCATTCCATGACCATACGGCGACCGGAAAATTAAATGCCGAAACGATACCGACGATCCCCAGCGGGTGATATTGCTCGTACATACGGTGTCCCGGACGTTCAGAATGCATGGTAGAGCCGCAAAGTTGCCTCGAAAGGCCTACTGCAAAATCACAGATATCGATCATCTCCTGTACTTCGCCCAGGCCTTCCTGGTATATCTTACCCATTTCCCAGCTTATCAGCTTGCCAAGGGGCTCTTTGACCCTGCGTATTTCCAGGCCAATCTGACGGACAATCTCTCCCCGGCGGGGCGCCGGTATCGATCTCCACTCAATAAAAGCTTTGCCAGCAAGTTTTACTAATCTGCGGTATTCATTGTGAGTGCATTGCTTTATACCGGCAATCGGCTTACCGTCAACGGGCGATACGGAGGTAAGCACTTCCCCTGTCGTTTTGATCCATTTTGTGCCTGTGCACAAGCCTTCGTTGATTGGTTTTATCCCAAGCTGGTCAAGGGCTTCCTGAATACGGTTGTGACTGCTCATAGGTTATGATTTACAGATTAGTATTGTTTAAGGTTTAAGGTTTAATGGTTAATGGTTAATGTTCATTATTCATTATTCATTGTCCATTGTTAATCCACTTCACCAGCCCTCCCTGTTCCAATATCTGCATCAGCTTGTCAGGCAAGGGGCTGAAAGTGTATACCCTACCAGCAATGTCAGCCTTCCCGCCTGCCATGTCGATATTTATCCTGTCTCCTGTTTTGAATGCGGCTACGGCCTCAGGGATGACCAGTATGGGTAAACCCTGATTGATGGCCGAGCGGAAAAATATGCGGGATACCGATTTGACCAACACTGCCCTGATTCCCGCATATACCAGGCCGACCGCAGGATGTTCGCGGGAGCTGCCGCAACCAAAATTCTCACCGCAAACCATGATATCCCCTTTTTGAACCTTCACCGCAAACTGCTCATCGAAACCCTTAAGCAGGTGCGGTGCAATTTTTTCAGGCTGCGAACTGTTGACCTCATAGGTCAGATTGCCGGCAAACATCTGATCGGTGTTCAGGTTATCAGCATCTTTATAATTCCATACTCCGCTGTTGTATCGGTTTTCGGAGACATTTACCGTAATCGTACCGGATTGCTTAATGTGATAAGGAAATACGGATTTGGCGGCTTTTTTTACCGGTGAAGTGATGACGCCATGGATGGCGGATAATGTAACCGTGGCGGGAGATGCCAGGTAAATGGAGGCCTTTGCATTCCCCATTCGCCCCAGGAAATTACGGTTCGCCGTAGAAATTATATTGATCCCGTCCGGTGGGATCCCCTGTCCGGTCCCCAGGCAGGGTCCGCATGATGGCGTAAGGATATTGGCTCCGGCTGCCAGGAATATTTCAACAAGGCCTTCCTTTATAGCCTGAAGGTAAATTTCACGTGAAGCCGGAGTTATCAGGAGCTGAATGCCTTCAGCGACCTTTTTATCTTTCAGCAGGGCAGCAGCGATCCTGAGATCTTCAAGACGTCCGTTGGTACACGTACCAATCAGGGCCTGTCCGATGGCTGTTCCTGAGACGTCATCAATACTTTTAACATTGTCTACATGATGGGGACAGGATGCCAAAGGGAACAAGCCGTCGAGGTTTATTTCATACTCCTTTATATAATGTGCATCCGGATCGGCCCAGACAGCGGGGAACCTTTGACCCAGGCAGGTGCACAATCGTTCATCGGCCGGGAAAACAGCATTTTTTGCCCCCATTTCCGATGCCAGATTGGCTATGGTCATCCGGTCAGCTATCGATAGCGTTTTAACTCCATCCCCGTGATATTCCACTGACCTGTAATCAGCACCGCTGGAACCGATCATGCCGATTATATACAAGGCAAGATCTTTCGCGTACACGTTCTCCGGCAGCCTGCCATGCAATGAGATCTTTATCGAATCAGGCACCATAAACCAGGTCTCTCCCTGTTTCCAGAGACCGGCAGTTTCTGTACGGTCAATCCCTGCTGCAAAAGCATTAAAAGCGCCCGCGGTACAGGTATGACTGTCACTGCCAACGATAACCATGCCGGGAAGGGCATACTTCTCCATCAACTGATGGCAGATGCCTTCACCGGCATCATGAAAATGCTCAATTCCCTGATGTTTCACAAAGACACGGATTTGCTGATAATCATTTGCCAGTTTGCTGCTGGTGGGCGGGGCATTGTGATCGAGCACTACCAGTAACTGGCCGGGATCAAACACTTTGTCTCCTCCCATTTTCCTGAATGTACCTTCTATACTTGCCGTGTTGTCGTGGGTCAGGACTATATCAGGTTTATGAAAAACAATGCTTCCGGCCGGGGCATTGAATATTTTTTCTGCAAAGGTTTGATGAGACATATGTCGTTTAGTTATAAGAATCAAGAATCAAGAATCAAGACGATACTTTTCAAGGTTTAAGATTTAATTGATAATTGATAATTGATAATTGTTAATTGATCATAGAAATAACAGATCCCCCTTCTGGTAAATTGTCATCTGTACTTCGGAAAATTTACCGATCGCAGCCGTTTTGCTGTTTTTCAGGTTGGTAACAGTACCTTTTACCAGGTCGATTCTTACCGTATCACGATCCTTCAGGTCCAATTCATCCAAATCCTGGTAAGTCATAACGGGGAATCCGGCATTGATGGCGTTTCTTTCATAGATGGCTCCGAATGACCCAGCCAGTATGGCTTGATTATGAAGCGCCCTGAAACAATCTACGGCTTGCTGCCGGGAACTTCCGGCCCCGAAATTCTTTCCGGCGATAATGATATCACCTGGTTCTGAACGCACCGGATAGTCCTCCCAGCCTTTAAGATTGCCAAAAGCATATCTCCCCATTTCCTGCTGGTCGGTTACTGCCAGATGACGGTTGTGGTATATCATATCCGTATCTATGTTATCCATATTAACGATCCAGACTTTCCCTTCGATGACAGTATTCTTCTGATCCCGATGTGTAGCCGGGATCACTGTCTTTTTTTCCGGTTCAATCCGGGACCCGAACAGCGACGCTTTTTCAGGAATATCATCAGCGGTTGTAATATGGCCGGCAATGGCAGATGCTGCAGCCGTTGCAACTGAGGCAAGATAGACATCTCCTTTGCCTTGTTTGCCTTCGAAATTGCGGTTCCCGGTGCTTATCGTCTTTTCGCCCGGACCATTCTGGCCAATTTGTCCTGAAGCACACCCGGCGCATCCGGCGTTACCAACCAGGGCCCCGGCTGACTTAAAAGTATCCATCAATCCTTCCTGCAGGCATTTATTCCATATTTCATCGGTGGCGGGAACAATTTTCAGTACAACACCGGGTGCGATTTTTCTGCCTTTCAGTATCATGGCGGCCTCATGCATATCCTGCATTCTGCCATTGGTGCAACTTCCGATGAAAACCGAATCGATCTTGGTTCCCTTGATATCCTCTACCCGCGTAACATTATGGGGCTGTCCGGGAAGCGATATGGCAGTTTCATACCCGCCTGTATCCAATTCAAAAATATGCGAGTACACGGCTTTTTTATCCGCAAATACATGCTCAATTGATTGTAAAGAATGCGATTTACAGTAATTGATAACGGCTAATGA